>ERZ773258.2637-NODE-2637-length-10698-cov-5.612515_pt1 | contig 10698 bp, 9 predicted proteins | sample MGYA00511962_ERZ773258 | MGnify/ENA primary metagenome ERZ773258 (study PRJEB29015, sample SAMEA2737755) | human gut metagenome | biome: human gut; feature: human-associated habitat; material: faeces | place: China | collected 2012 ... | reverse complement strand
GGACGTTTAGACGCAAGAAGGACGCTGAAGAGCTTAGTTGCGGATTTGAGGATAAAGAATATTCGGCCAAGATAATTTTAAGTTTTTTCTAAAGGCATTCCAGGCGCTGACACATGTTAAGAGAATCATTATTGATGTTCCGAATATGAATGATGTACGCGCATGACCGAATACTTCGGAAGGAATGCCGGATACGGATATGATAATAGTCAATCCTAACAATATGGAAGGGAAGTAATCTGTTGTGTTTTTCATGCTCGTAAATAAAAACATTAGAATGTTTTAAATACAAATTTACAGTAAATATTATTCTGTGACAAATATTTTTTATTGTATTTTTGATCTATTGCTAAAATTGAAGCGGTTTTGGCTAAAATTGGAGGCTGGAACAGGAATTGATGAAGATTTGTCGTCTCTTGTAGAAAAAGAGATGTGTGTACTGGTGATGATACGTTTGTTTATATTTCGTTGCTATCTTATGTGTTTTTTTTGCTTGCTTTTTGTTCCGGTATGGGCAGTGTGGGTATTGCCCGCTAATATTCATTTTTTTATCATTTACATACCCTTTTCCTTGCTTTTACATCGCCTTTTCTTTATCTTTGCATTCGCTATTTTGGTTTGTCCACAGCTGTGAATCGCGTGCTTCACAGTCGTGAAGCAGCAATACCACAATTGTGAACAGGGCTGACGCATTATAATATTTACCATAAATACTTATAGTTAATCTATTAAATATATGCTTTATATAATTGATAATTAAAGCATAAATAACTTTTATATGTCATCTAAAATCCTTATCTTTATAAGGAATTAAGAAACATAAATTGACTAAAACAATGGCACTATTTAGTATTTGTAAACAAATCAATGATCCTCGTATTGACCGAAAACGTGTACATTCTGTCGATGCTATCGTTTATATTTCAATGGCTGCTGTAATATGTGGTGCAGAATCCTGGTATGAGGTAGAAGATTTCGGCAATGCCAAGATTGACTTTTTCCGGGAACGCCTACCCGGATTGGAATCTATCCCAAGCCACGATACCTTTAATCGTTTTTTTAGCGCTCTGAATCCTGAGTATTTTGAACGTATTTTCCGGCATTGGATGTTTGAAATCTGCGAGAAATATGAGGGTGTTGTAGCTATTGACGGCAAGACTATTCGTGGTGCCAGCAAATGTAGTTCATCTCACCCCACTGGCAATCCTGATTTTAAGCTTCATATGGTCAGTGCCTGGGCTACAGCTAACGGAATCAGTCTTGGGCAGCTGAAAGTTAATGAAAAACATAACGAGATCGTGGCTATCCCCTTATTGTTAGAGGCATTGGATTTAGTCAAGTGTATTGTAACCATTGATGCAATGGGTTGTCAAACAGATATTGCTAAAAAGATAATAGAGTGTGGAGCAGATTATGTCTTAGCTCTGAAAGAAAACCATAAGAATCTTTATAATACCGTCAAAGGGTGGTTTGAGGATTTGGATGAGAAAAATATAGATGTCAACAAGGCACATTATGCCACCAGATACGGCAAATATATAACAGAGGAAGAGGCCCATGGCAGACACGAACGCCGTGAATGTTTTGTGTACAGTTGCCAGGCGTTAACCGGAATGTTGAAAGAATGGAAGGGATTGAGGGCGGTTGTGAGAATATCTTCACAAAGAACAATCAAAACAACAGGCGAAACCTCTGTAAGTCATAGGTTTTATATCACCTCTTTAGGACTTGAACCTCAAAAAATAGCAGAATCTATAAGAGCACATTGGACTATTGAAAACAAGTTGCATTGGCAGTTGGATGTCTCTTTTAATGAAGATGCAGGCAGAAAAACCGGAAATGCGGCACAAAATGTTTCACTTATGAATAAAATAGCGCTGATGGTCATTAAGAAAAATGAAAAAAAGGGAAGTGTAAAAGCGAAAAGAAAGGCCGCAGGATGGGATAATGAACTACTTTGTGAACTTTTATCAATGAAGTATTTTTAATGCGTCAGCCCTGATTGCTTGCCAATGAAAGAAACATAGGCAGTTAGCGAAAGAAACATAAGAGATTAACATAAGCAATCCCTGCTCTGAATATCACTGAAAGCGGGGAATGCAATAACAAAAGAACAATGGCGATATTATTTGATTGGTACGAGAATCCAAAAAACAAAGAGCGTCAGAACGAAGAACTGACCCTGCATCCGCGCATCCGGCTGAACGGCTCCACGGACACTGCCGCGTTGCGAAGGTTCATACAGGAATATTGTTCGCTGACCGAAACGGATGTTTCGGCTGTGCTCGATGCTCTGTCGCACTTCATGGGACGGGAATTGGGTGAAGGACGCCAGGTGCACCTGGATGGCATCGGCTATTTTCGCCCTACGCTGACCTGCACTGAACCGGTGAAGGTGGATACCAAACGGAAAAGCACCAAGGTAAAGCTGAAAAGCATCACCTTTCGTCCCGACATGGCACTGCGAAGCGAGGTAGGCAACATTAAAGTCCTGCCGCTGAAACAACGGAATGTATTGCAAAAGCCACTGACCCCGGAAGAGATTGACAAACGGCTGGAGAAATTCTTCACTACGCACGACTTTATGACGAAAGGCGACTTCTATTCTCTCACCGGAATGACGAGAACTACAGCCACCCGGCATATTAGGCGTCTTTGTGATGAAGGAAAACTGGAAAATAAAGGGTTGCAGAAACAACCGATTTATGTGCAGAAAAAGGCGTAATAGGAAGATTATTAGCGGAATATGCGTGTTTGTATGGAGTGTAGGCAAATTGCTTACACTTTATTTATATTTGCTGCCACCACCGCTGTGTTGCCGATGAATAGGGAGATGCGAAGCATGAGTGCAAGCGTGCAAGTAAAAGTGCATATAAACTTTTTGTACGCTGCACCTGGCTGATGCCTCTCTCCATTCAGAGAATCTTTAGAAGACTAAGGTTATAAAGAGAGCAATATTTTTATTACTTTTGCACCAATCTATCATTCATTTACTAAGGAATTCTATTTCATGGCTAAGAAAAATTCTACAAAAGATACAGAACAATCCCTTTCCCTGTTTGGTAAAATAAGGGCGATCTTCAAAAATGAAACCATTCACTTTGTTATTGGCTTGGTACTGGTCATTTTCTCTGTGTACTTGCTACTGGCCTTTTCTTCGTTTTTCTTTACGGGAGCGGCGGATCAAAGTATCATTGATTCGGGTAATGCACAGGAATTGGCTTCTACCAATAATGGGGTGAAGAATTATGCCGGTTCGCGCGGCGCTCAATTGGCAAGTTATCTGATAAATGACTGCTTCGGTATTTCCTCTTTCTTCATCCTTGTATTCCTTGCAGTGGCGGGGTTGAAATTGATGCGTGTACGGGTGGTTCGCCTCTGGAAGTGGTTTATCGGTTGTTCGTTGTTGTTGGTTTGGTTCTCTGTCTTCTTCGGCTTTGCCTTTGTGGAGCAGTATAAAGACTCTTTCCTGTATCTGGGCGGTATGCACGGATATAATGTCAGCAACTGGTTGGTATCGCAGGTAGGTGTTCCGGGCGTTTGGATGATTCTGTTGGTGACTGCTATCTGCTTCCTTATCTACCTCAGCGCACGTACAGTTATCTGGTTGCGCAGATTGTTCAGCCTTAGCTTCCTGAAGCGCAAACAGAAAGAGGAAGAAGAGAAAGGTGAAACACCGGAAGAGTTTACAGACTCCTGGACGGCAAAAGGAAAGAAAAAGCCGGTTTCTGTTTCTGATGTGGCAGATATAAAAGAAGAAGAGGATCCCGTTGAAATTCCCGAACCTATAAAAGAACCGGAAAATGAAATTACATTGGATTTGGGTGGCGTTACGGAAACACAGCCTGCCAAGGTATCGGGTGAAGAAGTGTCTATGACTATTGAAACGCCTGTTCCTGATCCTGTACCTCCTTTCCACGAAAAAGCGGCGGAACCCGTATTCGAAATAGAAGCTACTGAAAATGATGACGAATATAAAGGTCCGGAAAAGGAACCCTATAATCCCCGTCTAGATCTGGAAAACTATCGTTATCCTACTGTCGATCTGATGAAGCATTATGATAATGCCGAGCCTACTATCGACATGGCGGAGCAGAATGCCAATAAAGATAAGATTATAAATACACTGCGCAGTTTCGGTATTGAAATCAGTACGATAAAGGCGACGGTGGGACCTACGGTGACGCTGTATGAAATTACTCCCGAACAAGGGGTTCGTATTTCCAAGATTCGTGGTTTGGAAGATGATATCGCTCTCAGCCTTTCGGCATTGGGTATTCGTATCATTGCGCCGATTCCGGGAAAAGGAACAATCGGTATTGAAGTACCGAACTCCAATCCGAAGATTGTTTCCGGACAGAGTATCATCGGTAGCAAGAAGTTCCAGGAGTCTACTTATGACTTGCCGGTAGCTTTGGGTAAGACGATTACCAATGAGGTTTTCATGGTTGATTTGTGCAAGATGCCGCATATGCTGGTGGCCGGTGCCACCGGTCAGGGTAAATCTGTCGGACTGAATGCCATCATCACTTCTTTGCTTTATAAGAAGCATCCGGCTGAACTGAAGTTTGTGCTGGTAGACCCTAAGAAAGTTGAATTCAGTATCTATTCGGTGATTGAACATCACTTCCTTGCCAAACTGCCCGATGGGGAAGATGCTATCATTACGGATGTAACCAAGGTAGTGCAGACGCTGAATTCTATCTGTGTGGAAATGGATACCCGTTACGACTTATTAAAAGCCGCGCATGTGCGTAATATTAAGGAGTATAATGAGAAGTTTATTAATCGTCAGCTGAATCCTGAAAAGGGACATAAGTTTATGCCTTACATTGTGGTGGTGATTGACGAGTTCGGTGACTTGATTATGACGGCGGGCAAAGAGGTAGAGCTGCCTATTGCCCGTATCGCTCAGTTGGCGCGTGCGGTGGGTATCCACATGATTATCGCTACGCAGCGTCCGACAACGAATATCATTACCGGTACAATCAAGGCGAACTTCCCGGCTCGTGTTGCCTTCCGTGTATCTGCCATGATAGACTCGCGTACTATTCTCGACCGTCCCGGAGCTAATCAGCTGATCGGACGTGGTGATATGTTGTTCCTGCAAGGGGCAGATCCTGTACGTGTGCAATGTGCCTTTATCGATACACCGGAGGTAGCGGAGATTACTAAGTTTATTGCCAAGCAACAAGGGTATCCTACCGCATTCTATTTGCCGGAGTATGTAGGTGAAGATGGTGGCGGAAACGATTTGGGAGATGTGGATATGGGACGTCTGGATCCATTGTTTGAAGATGCTGCCCGCCTGATTGTCATCCATCAGCAAGGTTCTACATCGTTGATCCAACGCAAGTTCGCTATCGGTTATAACCGTGCCGGGCGATTGATGGACCAATTGGAAAAAGCCGGTATTGTGGGACCTGCACAAGGCAGCAAAGCGCGCGAGGTGCTTTGTGTCGATGACAATGACCTGCAAATGCGCCTGAACAATTTACTATAAATCGTGTTAAACTAATGATGAAGAATCTTCTTTTTGTTTATATCTGCCTGTTCGGTCTGGCATTACCGCTTTCGGCACAGAAACTGGATGCCCAAGATATATTGGACCGTACAGCTACTGCCTTCCGTCAGGCGGGAGGTATTCAAGCGGATTTTACGGTTCAGACGTATGCGAAAGGTGTTTTGCAGGGGAGTTCTGTCGGGACTATCCGTCTGAAAGGAGAAAAGTTCCTGTTGGATGCCGACGGGGTGAAAACCTGGTTTGATGGTCGTACGCAATGGAGCTATCTCACTAACAGTGACGAAGTGAACGTTTCCGAACCTACTCCTGAAGAGTTGCAAAGTATCAATCCTTATGCCCTGCTGTCTATTTACAAGCAAGGGTATCACATGAAATTGGGCAAAACTGATGTTTATGGCGGTAAACCTGCTTATGAGGTGATATTAACTGCTTCTGATAGAAAGAAGGATTTGCAGTGCGTTATTATTTATGTAACGAAAGACACCTTTCAACCTTTATGTATCAGCATGACGCAAAAGGGTGGAAATAGCGTGGCTATTCGTATTACATCTTATAAAGCGGGAGAATCATACAACGATCATCTTTTCACTTTTGACAAGAAGGCGTATCCGACTGCTGAAGTGATTGATCTGAGATAGATAATAACTAAATATATAAATAACGATTATGGAAACAGAAAAAGTAAAATGTCTGATTATAGGTTCTGGTCCTGCCGGTTATACTGCTGCTATTTATGCAGGTCGTGCCAACCTTTCTCCGGTACTTTATGAAGGATTACAGCCGGGTGGTCAGTTGACAACAACTACAGATGTGGAGAACTTTCCCGGTTATCCGGAAGGTGTCAGTGGCCAGCAATTGATGGATGATTTACGCAAACAGGCAGAGCGTTTCGGTGCAGACCTGCGTTTTGGTATTGCAACCGCTTCTGACTTGAGTGCGGCTCCATACAAAGTAACGATTGACGAAGAGAAGGTGATTGAAACTGATACGTTGATAATTGCTACGGGCGCTACAGCCAAATATTTGGGATTGGATGATGAAAAGAAATATGCCGGTATGGGTGTCAGTGCTTGCGCTACTTGTGATGGTTTCTTCTATCGCAAGAAGGTGGTAGCAGTGGTCGGCGGCGGTGATACGGCTTGTGAAGAGGCTGTTTACCTGGCCGGACTGGCTAAGAAGGTTTATCTGATTGTGCGGAAGCCTTTCCTGCGTGCTTCCAAAATCATGCAGGAGCGTGTGATGAAGCATGAGAATATAGATGTGCTATTTGAGCACAATGCCGTGGGCTTGTTCGGAGAGAATGGTGTGGAAGGTGTTCATCTGGTGAAGCGTATGGGTGAATCGGATGAAGAACGCTACGACCTGGCTATTGATGGTTTCTTCCTGGCTATCGGTCATCAACCGAACTCAGATATCTTCAAACCCTATCTGGATACAGACGAGACTGGTTATATCATTACAGAAGGCGACAGTCCTCGTACGAAAGTGCCGGGTGTGTTTGCCGCCGGTGACATTGCCGATCCGCATTATCGTCAGGCTATTACGGCAGCAGGAAGCGGCTGTAAGGCAGCACTTGAAGCGGAAAGGTATCTTTCATCCAAGTGCTTGATTTAAAATTGTGAGTAAAAGAGTATAAAAAGAAAACTCCGGATTGTGAATCATAATCCGGAGTTTTCTTTTTATTATTAATGTGAATCCGGAGTTGAGTTTGCCTCATATTGTTATAGTAATGAACTAATGCTGATAATGATTTAGGCGCGGATTACGCGGATTCTTTTCCTGTAATATAGTGTGATAGCGCAGCCATTAATCCGTGTAATCCGCGTAATCCGCGCCTAAAATTATATTCATAACCGAAAAGAAAAGAACTTCTTTCAACCCCTGATTCGCATTATTAATATACTTCTATTTCATCTACATATAAATCCGAAGGAATAATATCTCCCGGTGAATCTTTCCGGCAGTCAATGCCATTGCGCAATGTACCACCACTTTTTAAAGTCACTTTGATATAGCGTGCTTCGGTTGGCGTAAATTCCAGTACATCGGTGAACATCTTCCTGCCATGTTCAGGATATTCGCGGGTATAGGAGGCCTGAGCTACTTCCTTGAATTCTTTGCCATTAGTGGACACTTCCACACGAGCTGCGCTTGCAGGCAGTACACGGAAAGCGGGATTATAGAGTGTACCGAATATCACCTTACTGATAGTGGCCGGTTTTTCCAGATCAACGGAAAATACGAGTTCATTGTTGTTCTTTTCATTTAGGCTGAAGGCTACCCATGGTGTGAAGGAAGCGATATTACCGCGTTTTCCATTGGTCAATCCCAACGTAGTGGTATCTGCGCCTAATATATCATTCTCTCCGAAAATGTCACCGCTCATCCAACCCCAATGAGGAGTGGTGGTGTATTGCTTTCCACTTATCAGGTTTGCATACAGTTTCTTGCCGTTCACTTTCCCCAGCATTTTACCTTTTTTGAAAGCTGCTGCCTGCAAATCAATGTAACCTTTCCAAGTGAATGGCTGAGTGTAAAGTTCAGACTTTGCAGTCGGTGCACTTCCATCTGTGGTATATCTGATTTCGGCATCCGGATAGAATGTTTCCAACACGGCTTTCAATGTGCCGTCGTACACGTGCGTATTGATATTGACATCGAAGAAATTGCGGCATGCTTTTACGTTCATGGCATCCATACGCTCAAAATCTTCTACCATGCGACTCCGGAAGCTGTTCCAGTTCTTCCGGTTGTTCTGTGTCCAGCCCGTCTCTGCCAGGGCGACGGCACGGGGGAATGCCTGATAGTCACGACGTTCATCACTTTGCATGTATTCGTTCCATATATTACCTTGCACACCGATGATATGTTTTTTCACCAGTTCGTCAGCGTCATCGGGAACAGGATTATAACTATAGGTCTTTTTCAGTGTCTGATATCCGCCGATGGTAGTCGGTGCGGTTTCGGGTTCTTCCTGATACTGGTCCAGGTAAGCATACGGGCTGGGAGTCATAATTGCGTCATGTCCCGCTTTGGCGGCAGTGATACCGCCTTCCACACCACGCCAGGACATCACAGTTGCATTGGGTGCGAGTCCGCCTTCCAGGATTTCATCCCAACCGATGATATTCCGTCCTTTGCTGTTGAGATATTTCTCCATGCGGGTGATGAAGTAGCTTTGCAGCTTTTCTTCCTTTGTATGTTTCTTACCGTCAATGGCATTCGGAGTGGTATCATCTTTCAGACCTAATTTCTTAATCAGTCCTTGGCAATGTGCACACTTCATCCATGCATCTTTGGGACATTCGTCACCACCGATGTGAATGTATGAACTGGGGAATAATTCCATCACCTCATCCAGTACACCTTCCAGGAATTGGAACGTTTCTTCTTTGGGGCAGAAGACTTCTTCGAATACTCCCCATGTACCGGTAACTTCATACGTCGTATCCGGTCTGCAAGATAATTCAGGGTAGGAGGCAAGTGCGGCAATGGCATGTCCCGGCATCTCTATTTCCGGAATTACGGTAATGTATTTGCTTGCTGCATAAGCCACTATATCTTTAATCTCTTCCTGTGTATAGTATCCTCCATGTTCTTTGCCGTCAAATATTTGCGGCCAGTTGACAAAATAGTAATCTATCAACGTTTCTTTCCGCTTCGAACCGACTTCCTGTAATTTCGGGTATTTCTTGATTTCTATCCTCCATCCCTGGTCATCAGTCAGGTGAAAGTGGAAGGTGTTCATCTTATGCATGGCAAGCATATCGATGAATTTATAAATGTAATCGGTCGTAGAGAAATGACGGCAGACATCCAGCATCAGGCCTCGGTAAGGAAAACGGGGAGCGTCTTCTACTTCAACAGCAGGCAGAGACCAGTTGGCACGTTTCACTGTTGCCTTTCCGTAGATGGCGGGTGGCAGCAGTTGGTACATGGTCTGTACTCCATAAAAGAAACCGTTGGGATGTGATGCCGAAAGGGTGATCTCATTCGGTGCGATGGAAAGCTTGTATCCTTCCTTGGGCATACCTTCTTCCGTAACGAAGCGTATGTCTGGTTGTTCCGGATTCTCCTGTGAACTGGTTTTCAGAGAAATACCGGAGGTCAACTGAATTTGCGCAATCAAGCTGTCCGCAATGGCTTGTACTTCGGGAGTGCAACCGGCTGTGATGACAGATACTTTATTGCTCAGTAAGAAACGTCCCTCTTGGGGAGTCATCTGATTAGGCATCGGAACGATGTTGTACTCGTTCACCACTTCTTTTTGATTTTGCTGACAGCCGGAAGAGGCACACAGCAGGCTTGCTAATAGCAAAGCACTTAATCCTTTTTTCATGACATAAATGTGTGTTAAGTTTATAAATCGGGCAAAACAGGGAAAAAGGGGGGAGCTGTCGTCAAGGGGGGGAGACGCTACTATTCTTTATCCTATTTTACTTATCTTTTTCAGCTTTTCTTCGTCGATGATCTTTATTTTTCGTCCGTCGATAGTGATTAAACGTTCAGTAGAGAATTGTGATAGCGTACGAATGGCATTGGAGGTTGTCATATTCGACAAATTTGCCAGATCTTCCCGCGAAAGGTATATACTGAGAGTTGAGCCATCTTCTTCCAATCCATAACTTTCTTTGAGGAAGAGCAGTGATTCTGCCAATCTGCCACGAATATGTTTCTGCGTCAGGTTGACAGTGCGCTCGTCAGCAACTCCCAGATCGAAGGATAGTTGTTTGATAAAGAACATGGCAAGATCATTGTTCTGTGTCACCAATGTAGTGATAGCACTCATCGGTATCAGGCAGATCAGAGAAGGTTCGAAAGCGGCGGCAGCAGTGACGTAGTCTTCTTTGGCGAAATAAGCACGGTAACCGAAATACTCGACGGGTTTAATCATGCGGATAATCTGGCTTCTGCCACCGACACCATCCTTATAAATCTTGACTTTTCCATTTAGAAGGCACATAAGGTATTTAGGGGTTTCACCTTCGCAATGAATGACTTCATTTTTCTTATAATTCTGGAGCGTAAAATGGTTAGCGAGAAATTCCCGCTGTTCTTCATTCAGGGGCTCCCACATATCGGCTATCAGCTCCGGAACATTCACGTCTGACAAATTCATTTTTACCATAACTGCTGCAAAACTGTGTTATACAGCACAAATGTAAAAAGAAAAA
>ERZ773258.2632-NODE-2632-length-10730-cov-4.216487_pt1 | contig 10730 bp, 9 predicted proteins | sample MGYA00511962_ERZ773258 | MGnify/ENA primary metagenome ERZ773258 (study PRJEB29015, sample SAMEA2737755) | human gut metagenome | biome: human gut; feature: human-associated habitat; material: faeces | place: China | collected 2012 ... | reverse complement strand
CATCCGCGCGTGCAAAGCACGCGCACGGCCGCGACAGCGGCGGGGTTAAGGTTATTATACCATCTTCCCAGCCTGTACGCCACTAGAAAATTTCCGTCTAAAACGCGCGTGTTCTCTTGACATGCCCCGGCCCCTGCCTTACACTTTACAGTAGTAAAACGCGCGTGTGACCAGCGCGGAAAACAAGGGGGACATCACTACAATGCGTTATGCGATCGGCATTGATCTGGGCGGTACAAATATCGCCGCAGGCATCGTTACAGAGGACTATAAGCTGTTGGAAAAGGGCAGCGTTCCCACAAAGGCGCAGCGCCCGTGGCAGGAGGTCGCGGCCGATATGGCCCGCCTGGCGATGGAACTTGTGGAAAAGGCGGGCCTTTCCAGGGCCGACTGTGCGGGCATCGGCGTGGGCAGCCCGGGCATCTGCAACGGCGACACAGGCGAGGTCGTCTATTCCAACAACCTGTATTGGGACGACGTGCCCCTTTGCCCCACCCTGACGCGCCTGACGGGCCTGCCCTGCCGCCTGAGCAACGACGCCAACTGCGCTGCCCTGGGCGAGGTGGTCGCCGGCGCGGCCAAAGGCTGCAAAACAGCCGTACTGCTCACGCTGGGAACAGGCGTGGGCGGCGGCGTTGTCATCGACGGGAAGATCTATGAGGGGCAGGCCAGCGCGGGCGCAGAGCTGGGCCACTGCACGCTCATCTCCGGGGGCGTGGAATGCACCTGTGGGCGCAGGGGCTGCATCGAAAGCTATGCCTCCGCCACGGCTCTCATCCGCCAGGCTTCAGAGGCTGCGGCCGCGCATCCTGAAAGCTTGCTGAACAAAGAACGCATCACCGCAAAATCCGTATATGACGCCATGCGCGCGGGCGACGATGCCGCAAAGGCCGTCGTGGCGCAGTACGAGGAATATCTCGGCGAGGCCATTGTGGACATGGTGAATATCTTTCGGCCTGAAATGCTGCTGCTGGGAGGCGGTATCTCCGGCGAAGGCAAAGCCCTGACGGACCCGATGAACGAATACGTGAAAGCCCATTGCTTCGGCGGTGACAAGAGCTTTGTCACACGTGTGGACACCGCCACGCTGGGCAACAAGGCGGGCATCATCGGCGCGGCTGCGCTGTGTCTTTCCGCCCCGGCCGCAATGCCGCTCAAGCTCGCGCCCGCGTTCAAGGACTACCTGTGGGGCGGCGAACGCCTGAAAAGCGAATACGGCAAGCATACCAGACTGTCGCCCCTGGCCGAAAGCTGGGAGCTGAGCTGCCACAAGGACGGCCCCAGCACCATTGTCAATGGGCCGGACGCCGGCCGGACGCTGGCGGAATATGCGGCCCGGCACCCCGCATGTGTGGGGACAAGGCATACAGACGGCGTGTTCCCCGTGCTCATCAAACTCATCGACGCGGCCAGGCCGCTCTCTGTGCAGGTGCATCCGGACGACGCCTACGCCCAGCGCGTGGAGGGCGAACCGGGCAAGACCGAGATGTGGTATGTGGTGGATGCACAGCCCGGCGCACAGCTCTATTACGGCTTCCAGCGGGAACTCACCCGTGAGGAGGCCGCCCGGCGCATCGCAGACGGCACGCTCACCGATGTACTGAACGCCGTGCCCGTAAAAGCGGGCGACGTATTTTTCATTGACGCCGGTACCGTGCACGCCATCGGCGCGGGCATCCTTATCGCCGAGATCCAGCAGAATTCCAACACCACCTACCGCGTGTTCGATTACGGCCGTCTGGGCGCGGACGGAAAGCCCCGCGCACTGCACGTGGAAAAGGCCCTGGACGTGGCACGCCTGTGCCCGCCCGAGCGCCCGGCAGGCCCCATGGGGAAACCGGAACAGAACGGGGACTGCACTTCCACGCTGCTGGCCAAGTGCGGTTATTTCACCGCGCGCCTGCTGGACGTAGCGGGCAGCGCGCCGCTGTGCGCGGACGGCGAGAGCTTCCATTCCCTGCTGTGCCTGTCCGGCAGCGGCGCAGTCGTTTGCGGCGGCGGGGCCGTGCCTTTTGCCAAGGGCGACAGCCTGTTCCTTCCCGCAGGCTTGGGCGCGTATACCATCGCGGGCCGCACACAGCTTGTTTTGACAACCCTGTAATAAAGCGCCTTTTCACCCCGTATAAAACAATAACGCGCGGCTCCGTTTGCACAGGGCCGTGCGGCGGGTGTGGACCGCACGCAAAAGCCCCGCGCACAGCGGGGCTTTTTTCTCAAAACCGAACCGGGAGGAATCTGTAATGAGCAATAAAAAAAACATCGTGGGCGCGCAGGTCTCCAGTCTGCGCCCCTATCTGCAAACGCCCCAGGAGCTGCGCGCATCCCTGCAAAAGCTGGCGGACATGGGTTACCGCACGGTGCAGATGCAGTGGTGGAACCCGGAGTTCGAGCCGGAGCTTGTTGCCGCCGCCGTACGGGACGCCGGGCTTACCTGCGTTTCCACGCAAGACCTCTACACAGCCGTACGGGATGATTTCGAGCGCACCGTGCGCTTGAACGTGCTGTGCGGCAGCACCTGCGTCTGCGTCAGCGGCATCCCCGCTCCGGTGCCGGACACTGCGAGCGTGCTTGCCTTTTCGGCGGAGCTGGCCGCCATGGCGGCGCGCATCGCGCCGCTGGGCATGACGCTGGCGTTTCATCCACGCGCGCGGGAATGGGCGCCCGCAGACACGGCCGAGCCGGGCCTTTCCTGCACGGAACTGCTTTTGGAGCACACGCCTCAAAACGTAACGCTCGGGCTGGACCTGTACCACTCCGGCAAAGCGGGTCTCGCGCCAGACTCACTGCTGCGCCGCTGGGCCGGGCGTGTGGAATTCGTGCACTTCAAGGATTATTGCATCGCCCCCGACGGCTCGGAAACGTTGGTGCCCGTGGGACAGGGCGTGACGGACTGGAGCGCCGCCGTGGACGCCTGCCGGGAAACCGGCGTGCGCTGGGCCTTTGCCGAGCAGGAGCGCTGGGAAAAGGACGCTTTCCTGTGTATGCGGGAGAGCCTGGACGCCATGCGCGCCTGGGGCTTTGAGCCGTGACGCCCTCCCACCCGGCTCGGACGTGAAAGGAGTTTTTTTCTGATGGATTTCTTTTTCTTCGGCGGTGGATTTGAAATTCTGTTCTCCCTCGCATTCTTCGCGGTTTTGGCCGTCATCCTTGTTACTGCGGTGCGCGGCCTGCTGCAATGGAACCAAAACAACCATTCCCCGCGCCTGACCGTGCCCGCCGTCGTGGCGGCGAAGCGCACCGCCACCACGCACTCCCACCACAATACAGGCGGCGCGGCGCACGTCACCTCCAGCACCACTTATTACGCCACGTTCCAGGTGGAAAGCGGCGACCGCATGGAACTGCGCCTTTCGGGCGCGGAATACGGCATGCTGGCCGAGGGCGACCGCGGCAGGCTCACCTTTCAGGGCACACGCTATCTTTCCTTTGAACGGGAATAAGGCGCCTGCCCTTTCTTTCCTCTATGGCACCCACAAAAAACGGGCTGCCGGCGTCTGCCGGCAGCCCGTCTTTTGTTGCCTTTTATCCGTCAGGCATTGTCCTTACTTTTGATGTACTCGTCAATGGCCTTGGCGGCGTGCTTGCCTGCTCCCATGGCCAGAATGACCGTGGCTGCGCCCGTCACGGCGTCGCCGCCCGCGTACACCGCGTTGCGCGTCGTCAGGCCGTCGTCGCCGTTGGTGATGATGCAGCCGTGGCTGTTTGTCTCCAGGCCCGGCGTCGTGCTGCGGATGAGCGGGTTCGGGCTGGTGCCGATGGACATGACCATGCAGTCCACCTCCAGCACAAATTCACTGCCTTCCTTCACGACCGGACGGCGGCGGCCGCTTGCGTCCGGCTCGCCCAGTTCCATCTCCACACAGCGCATGCCGCACACACTGCCGTCTGCGTCTCCCAGCACCTCCACCGGGTTCGAGAGGGTCTTGAAAATGATTCCCTCTTCCACCGCGTGCTCCACCTCTTCCTTACGGGCGGGCAGCTCGTTCATGCTGCGGCGGTACACGATGTACACATTTTCCGCGCCCAACCGCTTGGCGCAGCGCGCCGCGTCCATGGCCACGTTGCCGCCGCCCACAACAGCCACGTTCCTTGCATGCTGGATGGGCGTTTTCGCCCCCTCCCTGTACGCTTTCATCAGATTGATGCGCGTGAGGAACTCGTTGGCCGAGTACACGCCCTTCAGGCTCTCGCCCGGAATGCCCATGAACCGGGGCAGGCCCGCGCCCGAACCGATGAACACCGCCTCGTTGCCCATTTCGAACAGCTCGTCGATGGTGATCGTCTTGCCAATGACCACGTTGGTCTCGATGTCGACGCCCAGCTCCTTCAGGCCGTCGATCTCCTGGCGCACGATATCCTTGGGCAGGCGGAATTCCGGAATGCCGTACACCAGCACGCCGCCCGCGGTGTGCAGCGCCTCGTACACCGTCACCTTATAGCCCAGCTTTGCAAGGTCACCGGCCGCCGTCAGCCCGGACGGGCCGGAGCCGATGACCGCCACCCTGTGCCCGTTGGACACGGGCATGGCGGGCTTTTCGGTGCTGTGCTCCCGATGCCAGTCGGCCACAAACCGCTCCAGACGGCCGATGCCCACGCTTTCCGTTTTGATGCCGCGAACACATTTGCCCTCGCACTGGTTCTCCTGCGGGCACACGCGGCCGCACACCGCCGGCAGCGCGCTGGACGCGCTGAGCACGGCGTACGCGCCCTCCATGTCCTCATCGGCCACCTTCGCAATAAAGGCGGGGATATCTATATTCACCGGGCAGCCGCTCACACAGGGCTTGTTTTTGCAGTTCAGGCAGCGCTTTGCTTCGTTCACAGCCATCTCATAGGTATAGCCCAGTGCCACTTCCTTGAAATTCTTATTGCGCACGTCCGGGTCCTGCACCGGCATAGGGCACTTTTTCGGGTCCATATTCGGCATGATCATTCGACCTCCTTTTTCAGCAGCTCGCACTCCGCCTCACGGGCGTGCGCCTCAAAGTCGCGGTACATTGTGCCGCGGTGCATAGCCTCGTCAAAGTCCACCTCGTGGCCGTCAAAATCCGGCCCGTCCACGCAGGCAAACTTTGTCTTGCCGCCTACGGTCAGGCGGCAGCCGCCGCACATGCCCGTTCCGTCGATCATGATCGGGTTCATGGACACCGTCGTTTTGATGCCGTATTTTTTCGTCAGCTGGCACACAAATTTCATCATCACCAGCGGCCCGATGGCAATTACCTCATCGTACTGGTTGCCCGCGTTGATGAGCGCCTCCAGCGCGTTCGTCACAAGGCCCTTTTCGCCCCAGCTGCCGTCGTCGGACATCTTCACCACCTGGGCGGAGACAGCCTCGAACTCCTTCTCCAGGAGCACCAGGTCCTTATTGCGGAAGCCCACCACGCTGTGCACCTCCGCGCCCAGCTCGTGCAGCTTCTTCGCCGTGGGATACGCGATGGCGCAGCCAACGCCGCCGCCCACCACGGCTACCTTTTTCAGCCCTTCCAGCTTGCTGGGTGTGCCAAGCGGACCCACAAAGTCCACAAGGCTGTCCCCTGCGTTCAGGGCGTTCAATTCCATCGTCGCCCCGCCCACGATCTGGAAGATGATCGTCACGGTGCCGGCCTTACGGTCATAATCCGCGATCGTCAGCGGCACCCGCTCGCCGTCCTCCGACGCACGGAAGATGATGAACTGTCCCGGCTCCGCTTTTTTCGCCACCAGCGGCGCTTCGATGACCATTTTTGTCACCGTCGGGTTCAGCGGCGTCTTTTCCAAAATCTTATACATACTTCACGCACTCCTCCTCATTCTGCCCTCGTGCGGACGCGCGGGGGAACCATTCAAGAAAGGCGCAGCCGCTGGCCGGCGGCTGCGCCATTGGGTATAGTATAGCATAAAACACAAACGGGAGTGTTCAAAATTTTATGCTTCCCATCAAATTGTGCGCTGCTACCAAAAATCGGCTCTTAGAAGTCGATTTCCTTGTCATAGTATACAGCGGTGAGCAGCTTTTCCATCTCCTCCTGCGTGGGGATACGGGGGTTGGAACCCGTACAGGCATCGGCAATGGCGTTCTTCGCGACCTCGGACAGCTTCTCGTTGAATTCCTTTTCGTCGATGATGCTCTGCTCCGCGATGACGCCGCCCTCGCCGTAATTTTGAATGGCGTACGGGATATTCAGCTCCTTGTTCATCTTGCGCAGCTCCGCGATCAGCGCGTCCACCAGCTCCTCAGTGGTGCTGCCCGGCAGGTCGATAAAGCGAGCGATCTCGGCATAACGCCCGGCCGCCTCGGCATTTCTGGCGTTAAATTTGATGACCTTGGGCAGGTACATGGCATTGGCCGCGCCGTGGATGATGTGGCCGCCGGAATATGCGGCGCCCGTTTTGTGCGCCATGGAGTGCACAATGCCCAGAAGCGCGTTGGAGAACGCCATGCCGGCCAGGCACTGCGCGTCGTGCATGGTATCGCGGGCAGCCATATCGCCGTCGTAGGATTTTTTCAGGTTCTCGTGGATGAGCTTGATGGCGTGCAGCGCCAGAGGATCGGTATAATTGCAATGCAGTGTGGACACATAGGCCTCAATGGCGTGTGTCATGGCGTCCATGCCGGTATGGGCCGTCAGCTTCGGGGGCATCTTCTCGGCCAGGTCCGGGTCCACAATGGCGATATCCGGTGTGATGTTGAAGTCCGCCAGAGGATACTTGATACCCTTCGCATAGTCGGTAATAACAGCGAAAGCGGTGACCTCGGTGGCAGTGCCGGACGTGGACGGAATGGCGCAGAACTTCGCCTTCGTGCGCAGCGTCGGGAAGCTGAACGGGGTGATCAGGTCCTCAAAGGTGACCTCGGGATATTCATAAAACGCCCACATGGCCTTCGCAGCATCGATGGGGGAACCGCCGCCCATGGCAACGATCCAGTCCGGCTCAAACTCACGCATGGCCGCCGCACCGCGCATCACAGTCTCAACAGAGGGGTCCGGCTCCACGTTTTCAAACAGGCGCACTTCCATGCCGGCCTGCTTCAGGTAGCCCTCTACCTTGTCCAGAAAGCCGAAGCGCTTCATGCTGCCGCCGCCAACAACGACGATGGCCTTTTTGCCTTTCAGGTTGGCCAGCTCCGCGATAGAGCCCTTGCCATGATACAGATCACGCGGTAATGTAAAACGTGCCATAACGAAAACCTCCAGTAAGTTTGATGGATTATGTTGTCCGGCGGGAATGCGCCGGGGTCCGGCTGTTTGGGGAGGAGCGCCGGCGCCGCCGTGCCCTCGTCCCTTGTTAAAATTTTATCACTTTCTTTTCCCGCCGGGTAATGTATAATAGGAATGGTACCTATATCTATTTTCACATATCTGTTTCGGAGGTGCACGTCATGAACCTGCAGCAGCTGCGCTACGCCGTCGAGGTCGCCAAAACGGGGTCCATAACCGCCGCAGCCAAAAATCTGTATATGGGCCAGCCCAACCTGAGCAAGAGCATCCGGGAGCTGGAGGCGGAGCTTGGCATCACACTGTTCGAGCGCACGGCCCGTGGTGTGGCGCCCACCAAAAACGGCGAGGATTTTCTGGGTTATGCCCGCAGCATCATCGCGCAGATGGAAAGCCTGGAGACGATGTTCGGCCCCCATACCGAGACCGGAACGCAGCTCTCCGTCTGTGCGCCGCGTGCCAGCTATGTTGCGCAGGCGTTCAGCCGGTACCTTGGTGCGGAGGGGCGCGCCCCGCTGCAGGTGCAGTACCGCGAGACCAGCGCCGCCGCCGTTATCAGCGACGTCGCCTCCGGCGCCGCCAATCTGGGCGTCGTGCGCTGGCAGGCGGAGCATGCGGCCACGCTGGACAACCTCCTGCGGGAAAACGCGCTCTCCGGTGAGGTGCTCTGGGAGTTCAGCATGGTGGTGCTGCTGCACGAACGCCATCCCCTGGCCGCGCTGGGGGATATCCCCTACCACCTGCTGGGCGATTATCCCGAGATCGTCCACGGAGACCTTACGCCCGTCCTGCCCGCCGAACAGCCCGCGCAGGCGGCAGGCGGCAGGCAGGGCCGCATCGCCGTATTTGACCGCGGCGGCCAGTTTGACATTCTGCGGAATGTGCCGGGCAGCTATATGTGGGTGAGCCCCGTTCCCTTTGAGATCCTGGCCCAGCAGGAGCTGGTGCAGAAGCCCTGCCGCAGCGCCTCGCGCTACCGCGACGTGCTTGTGCGCCGCCGTCCCGGCGCGCTCAGCGCGGCGGAAGTTGCCTTCATCAACGAGCTCCGGCGCGAGATCGCAGGGCTGGTGCAGACATGATCTGTGCGCCCTCAAGCGTTCCATTCCGTGTTAAAAGTTTCCTTTTTGCAGCGTTTGCGCTTTTTTCGGTTGGCTCTTTTAAGGGAATACGCTGCATGCAATAGAATTGCAGAACGCGCGAAGCCTCGGCACAGACGGTACGTCAGGCGCTTCCCTGCACGTTTTTTGAGAGGCCCGCCCCGGCCGTTCCTGCGGCATTCCGCTGCCATACAATGCAAAAACCGCCCCGGACGTTTTGCCGTCCGGGGCGGTTTTTGCCATTCGGGCGCAATGCCTTACAGCAGCGTGTACAGCACAAGCCCCGCCGCGCCCGCGCCCGCCATCACAAGGATGGGGTCCTTCTTCCAGCGCCGCAGCACGAACAGCGCGGCGGCAAACAGCAGCACGGCAATGAGGTCCACATCCGCGAGCCCTGCGGGCAGCGCGTCCGCACCGAAAAATGAAAGGTTCACCAGCGTCACGCCCGCGGAGGCGATCATCGCCACCACAGCCGGGCGCAGGCCCGCCAGCACCCCCTGCACCATGGAAAGGCCCCGGTAGCGGTAATATACATAAGCCAGCGTCAGCACAATAACGCAGGAAGGCAGGACACACCCCGCCGTGGCCACCAGCGCGCCGGGCAGCCCTCCCAACTGCAGGCCCACGAACGTGGCCGAATTGATGGCGATGGGGCCGGGCGTCATCTGCGAGATCGTAATGATATCGCTGAACTGCTCCAGCGTAAGCCAGGGATGCAGCTCCACCACCTGGTGCTGGATGAGCGGCATGGCGGCATAGCCGCCGCCGATGCTGAACAGCCCGATTTGAAAAAAGCTCCAGAACAGTTCCAGATGGATCATTGCGCGCGGCCTCCTTTCGAGGTGCGCTGCCTGCGCCACAGGTCAGCGGCGCCCACCGCGCCGCACACCAGGATAATGGCCACTACGTTCACACCGAAAAAGCGCGCCGCAGCAAACGCGCCCAACAGCATCACCACAGGCAGGACGCGCCTTTCCCCCAGAACGGAGCGCCCCATCGTCAGCACCACGTCGCAGATGACGGCGGCCACGCCGGCCTGCATCCCCCGCATGACCAGCGCGACGATGCGGTTATCCCGAAACGCAGTGTAAAAAAAAGAAATGATGGATAAAATGATGAGCGGCGGCAGCACAGTGCCCAGCACCGTGACCAGTGCCCCGGGCACGCCGGCCACGCGGTAGCCTACTAAGATGGATGCGTTCACTGCGATGGCTCCCGGCGAGGACTGTGCAATGGCCGTCAGATCCATCATCTCTTCCTCGTCGATCCAGTGCAGCTGCTCCACGAACTTTTTGCGCATCAGCGGGATGATGACGAATCCGCCCCCGAATGTGAACGCACTGAGCGTGAACGTAGAGGTGAACAGCGTCAGATAATCCTTCCTGCTGTGTTTTGGCTGTTGTTCCATACCTCGCTTCCCCCTTCCCTATCATCATACGCCTTGCAATTTAATAATAAAAATACTATTATATTATAAATATCATATTATTTTTGTTATAAGGAGATTTTGGCATGACGCTGCGGCACATCCGCATTTTTCTGGCCGTGTGCGAAAACGGCAACAACACCACCCGCGCGGCGCGGGCGCTGTACCTGGCGCAGCCGGCCGTAAGCCGCGCCGTGGCCGAGCTGGAGGAATATTACGGTGTGCGCCTGTTCGACCGTATCGGCCGCCGCCTGTATCTCACCGAGGCCGGGCGGCGCATGTGGGAATACGCGGTGCACATCTGCGGCCTGTTCGACGACCTGGAAAAGGGCCTGCGCGGCTGGGACGAACAGGGCGTGCTGCGCGTAGGAGCCAGCATTACCATCGGCTCCCAGTTCCTGCCCGGTTATGTGGACGCATTCCGCGCGGCACACCCCGGGGTGGATGTGCGCGTCTGGGTGGGGCCGTCGGAGCAGCTTGAGGAAAAGCTGCTGCACAACACGCTGGACGTCGCTCTGATGGAAGGGCCTGTCCACGGCAGTGCGCTGACAGCGGAGGAATATATGGCGGATACTCTGGCCGTCGTCTGCGCGCCGGGCCGTCCCTTTACGCAGGGCCAGACCGTGCCGCTGGACGCCTTCCGCGTCCAGCGCTTTCTGCTGCGCGAAAAAGGCAGCGGCACCCGCGAGCAATTTGACAGCGCGGCCGCGGCCGCGGGTTTCACGGTCGCGCCGGTATGGGAATCCACCAGTACGCTGGCGCTGGTGAATGCGGCCACCCGCGGCCTTGGCGTGGCGGTGCTGCCCCTGCGCATGGCAGCGGACGCGCTGGAAAAGGGACAGGTGGCGGTATTCCGCGTGGATGGGCTGGACCTTTCCCGCAAATTCCGCCTGGTGCACCACCGGGATAAATTTCTTACGGCGTCAGCGCGGGAATTCCTGGCACTGTGCCGCGCCCAGGGCGACGCTGCGCGGGAAAGGGTGTAAAAAGCCGCCGCGCGGCGGGATG
>ERZ773258.2631-NODE-2631-length-10737-cov-17.971822_pt1 | contig 10737 bp, 8 predicted proteins | sample MGYA00511962_ERZ773258 | MGnify/ENA primary metagenome ERZ773258 (study PRJEB29015, sample SAMEA2737755) | human gut metagenome | biome: human gut; feature: human-associated habitat; material: faeces | place: China | collected 2012 ... | reverse complement strand
ATCTGTTTCATCATCATGCGCACGAGATAGTACGGCACTTTCCACCGCGGCTGGTGCCCGACGACCATGAAGTCGATTTCGCCGTCATTCGGCACAGCATCGGGGCAAATCGGGATGCCGCCGCCAATCCACTTTCCGTTCGCCGCAATGCACAGCAGTGCGTCCTTCGTCTGCGTCTTTCCATCCACCGTATACGTCAGCTGCAGCGGCTGATGCTTCCAAATCGCGCGAATCAGCCCAATGAGGTATGGCAGCAGCCCGCGAATTTTTCCGCCAAAATCCGCAACATTTTCCAGCACCGTCACGTCAAAGCCCGCTCCGGCGACGTTCAAGAACATCTGCCCGTTCAGGTCAATCGCGTCGCACGGGCGCGGGTCATGGCTGAGGATGAAATCGAGCGCCGCCATCGGCTCTTTCGGCGTGCCGAGCGTCTTGACAAAGTCGTTGCCCGTGCCTGCCGGAATCAGCCCAATCGGAATGCCGCTGCCCGCCAATCCGCGCGCCGCCTCGCTGAACGTGCCGTCACCGCCGATAACATAGACGGCTTCGCAGCCCATTTCGACTGCTTCCCGCGCCCGTTTCGCCGCGTAGCCGGGGTATTCCGTCCGCATCACACGAAACGGGAGGTTTCGCGCGGTCAGCACGCTCTGCACCTGTTCCATCACTTTCAGCGCATAGCCGCACCCAGCGATTGGATTGACAATCAGCATACGCATTGTTGTTGTTCTCCTGAATTTAGACTCACGCAAAGCGGACAGCGCCCACACCGGAGTGCTGTCCGCAGTATCTCTTGCAAAAATTATGCCTTCGCAATCCGATCGGCAATCTGCTTGCCGGTCAGGCCGTATTCTTCCAGCAGCGCAGCGGGCTTGCCGGACTGACCGAACACATCGTTGATGCCAATCTTCTCGAAGTGCTTCAGCCCCATGCCGCAGATGGCGGAAGCCACTGCGTCGCCCAGACCGCCGATGATGGAGTGCTCCTCCACCGTGAACACCTTGCCGCACTTCGCCGCGTAGGTGCGGGCGAGTTCGTCGTCAAAGGGCTTCAGGGTGTGGAAGGACACCAGCGCCGCGTCAATGCCTTGTTCCGCCAGCAGCTGAACCGCTTCGAGGCAGTGCTCCAGCATGATGCCGCAGGTGAAAATCACGCAGTCCTTGCCGTCCTTGATGACGTTGCCCTTGCCCACCGTGAAGGGGCGCGCGTCGTACACCGGGGAAGGCAGACGAGCGGTGCGGATGTACACCGGGCCGTTGATTTCCGCAGCCGCGCGGACGCACTGCTCACACTCGGTCGCGTCGCTGGGGACGAACACCGTCATGTTCGGCAGCACGCGCATCAGGGCGATATCCTCAATCGCCTGATGGGAGCCGCCGTCCTCGCCCAGCGTGATGCCCGCGTGGGAGAAGCCAAACTTCACGTTAAATTTCGGATAGCACACGCCATTGCGAATCTGGTCGTAGCTGCGGCCCGCGAACACCGCGAACGTGGAGCAGAACGGAATCAGCCCCATCGTGGACATACCCGCCGCCATATCCACCATGTTCGCCTCGGCAATGCCGCAGTCGATGAAGCGGTCAGGATACGCCTTCTTGAAACCATTGGTCATGGTCGCCGCCGCAAGGTCAGCGTCCAGCACGACCACCTTGTCATTTTCCGCACCGAGCTTGACGATGGCCTCGCCATACGCCACACGAATTGCTTTCTTTTCCATTTGTTCAGCCCTCCAGTTCGCTCAGCGCCTGCGCCGTCTGTTCTGCATTGGGAGCCTTGCCGTGCCAGCCGACCTGCCCCTCCATGAAGGAAACGCCCTTGCCCTTGAGGGTGTGCAGGTGAATCAGGCGAGGCTTGCCGGGGCAGGCGGGCGCGTGCAGCGCATCCAGCACCTGCTGCATATCGTTGCCATCGGCGACGTCAATCACGTCATAGCCGAACGCCTTGAATTTCGCCTGAATATCGCCCAGCGACATCACCTCGTCATTCGAGCCGTCAATCTGCAGGCCGTTGTGGTCGAAAATAACCGTCAGGTTATCAAGGTGATAGTGTGCCGCCGCCATCGACGCTTCCCACACAAGCCCTTCCTGCGATTCGCCATCGCCAATGATGGTGTAGACGTGGCAGGGATTGCCCGTCTTCTTCGCGCCCAGCGCCATGCCGACCGCGATGGAGATGCCCTGACCGAGCGAACCCGTCGACGCATCCACGCCGGGGCACTTCTTCACGTCCGGATGCCCCTGCAGGATGCCGTGCAGCTGACGGAAATGGTCAAACTCCTCGCGTCCGAAATAGCCGCGTTCGCACAGCGTGCCATAGAGCGCGGGAGCCGCGTGACCCTTCGACAGCACAAAGCGGTCGCGGTTCGGATTCTTGTCGTCCTTGGGGTCAATGCCCTTCATGACGTCAAAATACAGCGCAACGAGCGCTTCCGTTGCGGACAGCGATCCGCCGGGATGGCCAGCACCCGCCTTGTTGGTCATAATGATGATGTCCCGCCGCACTTGACGGCAGACCTCTTGGAGTTCCTGAATATCCATCAAAGTACCTCCTCTATCTCTGATCCTGCGCCGCCGCTCCTCACGATGCCGCAGTATTTCATTATCTTCATTATAGCCGCATTCTGCCGCGTTGTCAATCTGTCCTGCGCGAAATTTGTCAAACGAGTGGCAAACGGTACGCAATCCACGCGCATATCCATGCCAGCAGGCACTGCCCCGTGACCATCAGCACTGCCAGCTTCCGGCTTTTCAGCCCCTTGATGATGCTTGCGGATGCCGCGGCGCACGGCGGATACAGCAGCACGAACGTCATCAGCGCCAGCGCCGCAGCCGGGGTCGGCAGGGACGCCGCCAGCGCCGCGCGGATGCTCCCCTGACCCGCCAAGACCGCCAGTGTGCTGATGATGCTCTCCTTCGCCAGCAGCCCGGTCAGCAGCGCCGCCGTTACCGCAACGCTTCCGAAGCCCAGCGGCGCGAAAATCGGCGCAATCGCCCCGGCTATGCTGCCGAGGATGCTCTCCTGCGTGCTCGCTGCCCACGCGCCCGTCCAGGTGAATCGCCCAATGAGCCAGACGACCACCGACGACAGCAGAATCACGCTGCACGCGCGGCTGAGGAACTCGCCCGTGCGGCGGAGCACCTTGCGCAGGACGCTCGACATCAAGGGCAGGCGGTACGGCGGCAGTTCCATCACGAACGCGGCGGATTCGCCCGGAAACAACGTTTTCCGCAGGATTTGCGCAATCATCGCCGCCAGCGAAATTCCCAGCGCGCAGAGGGCAAAAATCATCCACGCGCCGCCGGGAAGAAGCGTCGAAAGCGCCGCAAAAACGGGCATTTTCGCGCTGCACGAGACGAAGGGAATCATCAGCAGCGTAAAACGCCGATCGCGTTCGCCCCGCATCGACCGCGCCGACAGCGCCGCCGGGACGGAGCACCCGAACCCCAGCAGCAGCGGGATGAACGACCGCCCGCTCAAACCCAGCGCCCGCATCGGCCGATCCATCAGGAACGCTGCCCGCGCCATATAGCCGCTGTCCTCCAGCATTGACAGACACGCAAACAGTATCAGCAGCATCGGCAGGAAGCTGACGACGCTCCCCACGCCCGTCATCAGACCCTCGACAATCAAACGCCGCAGCGCTTCCGCGACCTGCCAGTGCCGAAGCACGCCATCCAGCGCCGATTGTATCATCAGGATGATATTCGTGAGCCCGTCGGACAGCCCGCTGCCGAAGCGGCCGAACGCCAGCGACAACATGAGCGCCAGCAGTCCCGCCAAAATCGGCAGCGCCAGCACAGGATGCAGCACAAGCGCGTCGATAACGTCCGCCCGCGTCGGATTGTCAGGATTCCCCCGCCGCACCGCCGCGCACAGGTCATCCGCCCACGCATAGCGAAGCGCCGAAAGCGCTGCCGCCGCCGATATGCCGGACTGCGCCCGCAATTGCGCCTGCCCCGCCCGCGCCGCCTCCGCCGCGCCCATCTCATCGCCTTCCAGCGCTTTCCACGCACGGAACTCCGGCGGGAGCTTTCCCTCCGGCAGGGCGCTTTTCATCCGCTGGATAATGGCGGTGTACGGCGCGCTCGGCGGACTTTTCGGCGTTTTCGCCCCGTCTTTCAGTGCGCGCAGGAGTTCCGGGACGCCCGCGCCATCCCGCGCGCTCATCGGCAGCACGCGAATGCCCAGCCGCGCCGACAATTCCTCCGTTTCGATGGTGATGCCGCGCTTCCGGCACTCGTCCATCATGTTCAGCGCAATCGTCATCGGGCGCGACAGCTGCGTCAGCTGATGCGTCAGGTACAGCCCACGCGCGAGGGCGGTTGCATCCACAATTTGCAGAATTTCATCATAATCACCGCCGGATAAGTAGTCGATGGTCACTTTTTCCTCCGCCGAATACGGGCTGAGCGCGTACACGCCGGGCAAGTCCACCCACTTGACGCCATTTTGCGTCCCCTCTTTGCGCTCCACCGTCACGCCCGCCCAGTTGCCCACATGCTGATGCAGCCCCGTGACGGCATTGAACAACGTCGTTTTGCCGCAGTTCGGGCTGCCCACCAGCGCAATCGTTTTCATTCCGCCTCACCACCTGACAGGATGATTTGCCGCGCCAGACGCCGGCGGATGGACACGCGGCTGCCGCGCACGAGCAGAATCAGCGGGTCGCCAAGGAGCGCCGTGCCAATCAGCCGCACCCGCACGCCCGGCGTCAGCCCCATGTCCAGCAGATGCCGCTCTTCCGCGTCCGCCCCGCGATACGCCGCAATCACACCCGACTGCCCCGGCGCAAGTTCCGCAATCGTCATGCGTCCACCTCCTCCGCCAATGTCCGCTGCGGCGCGCTCAGGTAGGCGGCAATCAGCTGCTGCTCCGTCAGTATGCCAAGAAGCCGCATTGTCCCCGGCTCGATGATGTACAATTGCGTCATGCGCGTTGGGTGCAGGGCGCGCACGGCGTGGTGCAGCGTCCGCGTGGAGAGCATCGCCATAGGCTGAATCGGCAGTTTTCCGCGCGTTTCCATGCGGATTTTTCGGTCCATCAGCGCGCGAAGCTCCATCAGTGCTGTGCTCGTCGTCGCGCTGACCGCGCTATATAGTAGGAAGCAACCCGCTGCCGCCAGCGACCAGCTTCCCTGCCACCTGCGCACCGCGCCGACCACGCCGCCGACGACAAGCAGCGCCCCCGCCGCCGTGCCGATGATGCGCATCACCCGCCAGCACGTTTCCCGCCGCAGGAGGCGCAGCAAGACCGCTGACAGCAGCCGTCCGCCGTCCAGCGGCAGCGCGGGCAGCAGGTTCACCAGCAAAATCCCCGCGTTACCGAGGAAGATCAGCCGCCCCGCTTCCCGCGGAATCACGCCGTTTTGCGTCAGCCACAGCGACAAGGCGCACAAAATCAGCGTCATCAGCGGCCCGGCGAGTATCACGCTGATTCGCGCCGTCAGCGGCAGACGTTCCTCGTCCTCCAAGCGCATCATTGCGCCAAGCGGCGTAATTTCTACCTCCTGCGGCGGATGATGCCACAGCGCGCTGACCGCCGCGTGCGCCGTTTCGTGCAGGAGGATGCTCGCGTAAGTGCAAATCAGCAGCGCCCGCCAGCGCGTCAGGAGTCCAAGGAGCAGGAGAATACCCGCCGCCGGATGCACCGTGATGTCCGTTTCTCCCAGCGTCGCGATTTTTCGCTTCATTGCCGCATCATCACCGCCGGGTCAACGCTCAAGCCGTCCTGCCGCACCTCCATCACGCACGGCTGACCGTCCAGCAGCGTCCCCAGCGGGTCGCCCGTCTGCACCATGTCGCCCGTGCTGACCGTCACACTCGCGAGATTCCCGTACAAGCAGCTCAGCCCGTCCGCGCCTAACACCTGCACCAGCCGTTCGTCCTCATTGCCGTGGTACACGCCGATGACCTCGCCCGCCATTGCGGACGTGACAATTTTCGTCTGCGCATCCCATGAAATGAACGGCTCACTCTGCGACCACGCGTGCACGACACTTTCCGCTTCCACCGGCATGGTCAGCTTGCCGCCCGATTCACCGAAAACGAGCGATGCTTCCGGGAAAATGCTGCTGACAAAGGACAGCTTGCCCAAATCGCCGTTCAAGAGCGAATCATCCGTCGCGGCGCTCATGACTGACTGCACAGCGTCCGTCAGCGGCGGAATCGCCCCGGTTTTCAGCGCAACCGCGCAGAGCATCAGCGCCGACGCAATGGCGAGATTTGGCAGCAGCCGCTCCTGCCAATGCTTTTTCGGTGTTTTCACCCACTCGATGTCCGGCTTGCTGGCTGCGAGTTCTGTACGCCTTGGGCGCACGCGGAGTTCCGTCTGTTTCGTTTCGTTCATAGCAAAAAGCCCTGCCTTTCCAGCACATCGTATGCCGGGAAAAGCAGGGGTATGATCTAAATCTATCGTGCTAAATTCATAATTACTTCAGCGTCAGCGCGCCCTGTTCCACCATGCGGTTCAGCGCCATTTGCAGCGCGATTCGCCCGTGCGTGTAGGTCAGGCCGCCCTGCATGTAGGCGGTATATGGCTCGCGCATGGGGGCATCCGCCGACAGCTCAATCGACGCGCCCGCGACAAACGTGCCCGCCGCCATGACGACTTGGTCATTGTAGCCGGGCATATCCCACGGTTCGGGCAGCGCCATCGAGTCAATCGGGGAAGCCATCTGAATCCCCTGGCAGAACGCGACGAGGCGCTCCGGCGTGCGCATTTGAATCGCCTGAATGATGTCGGCGCGGGGCTCATCCGCCGCGGGCGTCGTCGTCATGCCAAGGATTTCAAACACGCGCGCCGCCAGACACGCCGTCTTAATCGCCTGCGCAACGGTATGCGGCGCCATGAACAAGCCCTGATAGAACGGCTGGTAGCTTGCGGCATACGAACCAACTTCCAGCCCGATGCCCGGCGCAGTCAGGCGGTAGGCGATGCGCTCAATGGCCTCCTGCGTGCCGACAATGTAGCCGCCCGTGGGGGCAAGTCCGCCGCCCGGATTCTTGATGAGGCTGCCTACGCACACGTCCGCGCCGTAGTGACTCGGTTCCTTCTCGCACACAAACTCGCCGTAGCAGTTGTCCACCATCAGGCGAACGCCGGGATGCTTCTCGTGCAGCATCTTCGCCAAGGGCGCGAACTCCTCCGGCATCAGCGACGGCCGCCAGTCATAACCGCGGCTGCGCTGGGCGATGACGAGCTTCGTCTTCGGGGTGATGGCGTTTTCCACCGCGTCAAGGTCGATTTTGCCGTCACGCAGCGCCACGGGATGGAAGCTCACGCCCATCTCCCGCAGTGAGCCAACCGGCGCGTCGCCCTCGCCCCAGCCGATGATGTCCTGCAAGGTGTCGTAGGGCATCCCCGTCGCAGACACGATGTCGTCCCCCGGCAGCACCAGCCCGAACAGACACAGGCTGATGGCGTGCGTGCCGCTGGCAATCTGCGGGCGGACAATCGCCGCCTGCGTGCCGAACAGCTCTGCAAAAATCTTTTCGAGCGTATCACGCCCCACGTCGTCATAGCCGTAGCCCGTCGTCGGCGCGAAATGCCGGTACGCCACCTGATGCTCCCGGAAGGCGTCCAGCACGCGGCGCGTCCCAATTTCCTCCATGTGGTCAATGCGGGCGAACTGCGCCGTCAAGCCGCTTTCCGCCTGTGCAATCAATTCTTCAATGGTCATTTTGCTTCTCCTTGCGTGTAATACGCTTCCAATTTGTCATACGCATCCGGTTCGAGCGCGTCCACCCACAGGACGTCCTCCTCCCGGCGCATCCACGTCAGCTGGCGCTTCGCGTAGTGCCGCGTGTTGAGCTTCAGCGCGTAAACCGCCTCATCCAGCGTCGTTTCGCCCAAAGCATACGGTATCATTTCCTTGTAGCCGATGGCTTTCATCGCCTTCGCGTCGCGCGGAACGCCGTTTTTCAGCAGTCGGCTGACTTCCTCCGCCAGCCCGTCCGCCAGCATCTGGTCGATTCGCTGCTCAATTCGCGCATAGAGGATGTCTCGCGGCATCGTCAGCGACGCAACGCGGTAAGAAAACCGACTGTCGGTTTTTATTTGCGGCTGCTGCGAGAACGGACGGCCTGTCAGGCGGTAGACCTCCAAGGCGCGAATCACGCGGCGGACGTCGTTCAAGTGCAGGCGCTGCGCCGTGTCCGGGTCAACCGCCGCCAATTGCTGATGAAGCTGCTCTTTGCCGCCGGGCGCGTCCGCAATCTGCTGCAATTCCTGCCGGATGCTTTCATCCGCCGCCGCTTCGCCCATCGCCATCGGCTGCCGCAGCGCCCGGAGATACAGCCCCGTGCCGCCGACAAGCAGCGCCCGGTGCCCGCGCGCTTGAATGTCCGCGATGCAGCTTTCCGCCATCTCCTGATAGCGCGCGACGGAAAAATCCTCCGTCGGGTCGGCGACGTCTACCATGTGATGCACCGCCTGCGCGCGTTCATCCGCCGTCGGTTTCGCCGTGCCGATGTCCATGCCGCGATAAATCTGCATCGAATCCATGCAGACAATCTCGCAGTCGTGCGTCCGCGCCAGACGGAGCGACAGCGCGGTTTTGCCGCTCGCGGTCGGGCCTGTCAGCACCCAGCACGTTTCCTTCATGATATTGTCACCTCACTGCATCCGCCGGAATCGCCGGTCGATGTCCGTTTTGTTCAGCGCAACGACCAGCGGCGTGCCGCGCGGGCTCGCCGGGATGACGCGCTTGTCCGCCACGCGGCTGACCAGTTCGCGGATGTCGGCGTCGTTCAAACGTTCGCCGGAGCGAACGCTGCGCTTGCACGCCAGCGCCAGAATCGCCGCGCGCCGCTTTTCCAGCGACACCACACCGCGCTCATTCTCCAGCTGGTCGATGATGTCGCGCAGCAGCCCCGCTGCCTGCGGCTGACCCAATATCATCGGAATCGACCGAATCGACACCTCGTTCTCCCCGAACGGCTCGACCACCAGCCCGATATCCGCCAATTCCCGCGCGTGCTCGTCGAGCAGCTGCTGCTCCCGGCGCGTCAGGCTGACAATCATCGGCACGAGCATTTCCTGCCCGCAGTGGTGCTGGTCGAGCGCCTTCATCATGCGGTCGAACATCACGCGTTCATGCACCGCCTGCTGGTCAATCAGCATCAGGTTGTCCGCGTACTCCACGAGGATATAGCTGTCAAACAGCGTACCGATGATGCGCATATTCGTCTGGTCATTCGGCAGAATCGTCTGCTGCACCGGTATCGGCGAAACCAGACTTGCGGTCGGTTTCAGCAGATTTGCAGGCGGCGCGGCGGGTTCGGCGTTGTAATGCTGCGCCAGTGCTGACGGGCTGCGCATCACCAGCGGCTGCTTCCACGCGGGAATGGCATCATCCGGCGCGGGTTTCGGCGGCGCGGACGGCTTTTCCGCTGGGGCGCTTTGTGTCGGAATCGGCGGGTTTTTCGCGGGAATTGCCGCCTTTTGCGGAATTTCCGTACCGACGGTCGGTTTTTTCTCTGCCTTCGGCGGAACAGCCGAGCGAACAGCCGCTTCCGGCTGCGCAGTCTCACTCGCCGTCACGGGCTGCCGAACGACCGTCACGGGCTGCCGAACGACCGTCACGGGCTGCCGAACGACCGTCACGGGCACCGTCGGCGGCGGTTCAGGCGTCAGGCGCAGCACATCTGGCTGCTCGACGGGTGCTTTGTCCGCCAGCGCATCCGCCACAATCGCCTCGACCGCCTCCGCGACCGCCGCTTCGTTCTGGAAGCGGACTTCGAGCTTGTTCGGATGCACGTTGACATCCACCGTGTCATACGGCATGGTCAGGTGCAGCACGCACGTCGGGTACTTGCCGGACAATACGCGCTCCCGGCACGCCGCTTCTACCGCCGCGGACAAAATCGACGACTTCATATATCGCCCATTGATGAAGAAGGACTGGTGGTTTCGGCTGCCGCGCCCGCTTTCGCCCACGCCGACGAAGCCCTTCAATATCAGCCCCGCCTGATGCCCGTCCACCTCGTGCATGGAGCGGAGCATTTCGCGCCCGTAGATGCTGAACACGGCGGAGGACAGCTTGCCGTCGCCCGCGGAGTGGTAGAGCGTTTTGCCCTGACTGATGTAGCGGAAGGACACGTCCGGGCGGGACAAAATCAGCCGCATCATCAGGTCGGACACATAGCCTGCCTCCGTGACCGGCTTTTTGAGGAATTTCAGGCGCACTGGGGTGTTAAAAAAGAGGTCGCGGACGACAAACGTCGTGCCTTCGGGGCAGGCGGCTTCTTCGATGGACTCAATCGTTCCGCCGTTGTTCTGCACCTTGATGCCGCTTTGGTCTGCCTTCGTGCGTGTTGTGCAGGTGACATGCGCCACCGCCGCGATGGACGCCAGCGCTTCGCCGCGGAAGCCCAGCGTCTGGATGCTGAACAAATCATCCGTGCGGCGGATTTTGCTCGTCGCGTGGCGCTCAAACGCCATGCGGATGTCCTCGCCGCGGATGCCGCTGCCGTTGTCCGTCACGCGGAAATAGCTGATGCCGCCGTCGCGGATTTCCACCGTAACCGCGCTGGCCCCCGCGTCCAGCGAGTTCTCCACCAATTCCTTGATAGCGGCGGCAGGACGCTCCACCACTTCGCCTGCCGCGATTTTGCCAATGACCTCATCGGACAGGAGCTGAATCTTTCCTGCCATTTGCTTCCCTTTCTGTCTGTTTTCCCGACTTCGGGTCGGTTTTTATGAGATGTTGGTCGGTTTTTGCCGACTCTCGGTCTGTTTTTA
>ERZ773258.2624-NODE-2624-length-10766-cov-2.894034_pt1 | contig 10766 bp, 9 predicted proteins | sample MGYA00511962_ERZ773258 | MGnify/ENA primary metagenome ERZ773258 (study PRJEB29015, sample SAMEA2737755) | human gut metagenome | biome: human gut; feature: human-associated habitat; material: faeces | place: China | collected 2012 ... | reverse complement strand
CTCCAATTTTCCATCCGAAAGTGAACGGTGAATATTGAATATTGTGTGCGATACATTTCATTTCATCGGCTTTAAACCCACGGGAACCGAGGCCGAATTCCATTCCCCAATATGCTCCGGCACCGCCCATAGGCTTTTGATAGCCGAATGTAGCATTGTAGCCAATGTTTGAATCCGCTTCAACTCCGTCACCGTTGAGGTTCATGATGTTCAGGCCTGCACGCAGGAACCATTGTGTGTTACTCGCTTGCTTTTGAGTCTTGACGATTGCACTTCTGGATGATACAATCTGTGCCTGTGTTCCTACGCACAACAAAAGCGCAGCAACAATTGATAATACTTTTTTCATTATTGTCTATGTTTTTTGGTTATTAATTCTTGTTCTTTATGACAGGTGCTATTTTGGTTCTATCATCGGCACCCGAAAGTTTCTGGATACGTATCCATTCGTAATCTTCTGTCGTGGCAGTATGCCAGTTGGTGAACACGCCCGGATAACCTACGACCGTAACCGTATATCCTCCCGACTTTTCATCATCCTCTATTTTAAAAGTGGCTCCCATGATTACATCACAATCGTTCTTGATAGTGGACAAATAAGTTCCCCATGCACGGATGTTATCAAGCTCACCCTTCATGGCAACTTCCACCTCTTCTCTGCTCAGTGTCCATACATCCTTTATTCGTCCTTTCTCTTCAAGAATTTTCACCTCTACAACTGTAGGCTTTACACAAACTTCGGTTACTGCATCTCCGGCACGTGCCTGCGCATCACGAAACTTAAAGACAGTCTTTTGCGCATACGTCCCAATGACACAACCGAAAACCAGCATCATAATTAGAATCAGCTTTTTCATATTCTTTTGTGATTTTATGTTAATATGCCGCAAAGGTATGCGAAAGAAATATACTAATAGGAGAAACAATAGTTCCAATAACGACACGAAACCGTATCCTATTTGGAGACATCCGAAAAACTTCCATTACTAATTCTATCAGACAAGTCACGAAAAAAATCATGACCGAGAATACAAGAGATACGCCAAAGAAGATGGATGTCGATATTCTCTTTTCTAAATATTTTATAAACATTCGGGCGGGTACAGCACAACTGCGAAGCAAACCAAGTGACCGTACGTCCCTGTTGGTGGAGCGTGCGTTCAATAAGTTGCCCCGCATGAATCATACTATTTTTGTCTATGCACATACCAATAACTATCTGGGCTATCACTACTCAGACCGTTTCTTGAACTTGGCAATAATTGTATAGTCAACTTCTTCGTCTTTCCATTGAAGCGTCATTTCATCACCTTTGAGAGACTTGACCTGCCATTCTTCAGTCCAAGTTGTACTCCACATTACCTTAATTTTGTTACCGGATATAGTCCAGGCGAAAGAATGATGTCCCATCCGTTCCAGAAGCTGGTCACTCCCACTGTCTATGTCTCCTTCGTACTTACCATCTTCTGCTGGGTGATTACTAAAATATATGTAGTAGTCATCATCGTCATAGCTGCTTTCCCAAGTTTCGCCATCCTCACTCCAACACTGATAGTAACAAATCTAATATCCAGTAACGGACGCAGTGTTTACATCTGTGTCATCATCCTTACTACACGCTGCAAAAAGCAAGCAGCACATGACCAGTGCAAGACCGGACGTTATTAAAATCTTTCTCATACACAATAATTTTAGCTATTATTTTTATCTATTAATACATTGAGTGCAAATATAATAAAATCAATATCAACATTTTTTAGCTAAAATGCCAGTTTGTGATTAAATGGTCAAAAAGGAGGATCATTCTCTTTAAAAAGATGTTTATTATGTCTATTTTTGTTGTGCAATCTCGGAGAATATTGATAAATACTTCCCTATTCTTTGTTTACCTTTTCAAGAATGCCATAATATATTATTTTAGATAATCCAAGATACCTTACGCGAAGATAGAATTGTACAAAAAGATTAAGCCCTATGTAAGTTAAGTATTCGTTCTATCCCGTTTAACTCTTCAGCAGTAAATTCCAACTGGTTTAAAGCCTGCAAATTGTCTGCCAGCTGATTCACTGAGCTCGCTCCTACTATGACCGATGTCATCCGTTCGTCTCTCAGCACCCATGCCAAAGCCATTTCTGCCAGCGTCTGTCCACGGTGACGGGCGATTTCATTCAATTGTTGGGCAGCCTCCACCTTTTCAGGCGTCACTTGCGAAAGCTGGAGAAAACCCGAAGAACGTGCGGCACGTGAACCTTCCGGAATACCATTCAGGTATTTATCTGTCAACAGTCCTTGCGCCAAAGGAGAAAAGGCGATAAAGCCGGAACCGTATTCGGCAGCCAAAGGAAGGCTTTCAGCCTCAACCGCACGGTCGAACATACTATAACGATACTGGCTGATAAGACAAGGAACGCCTGCTTTTGCCATCATTTCATAGGCAATCCTCGCTTGCTGAGGAGGATATTTTGAAATTCCGATATACAGAGCTTTCCCTTGCTTTACAATATCAATCAACGTTTGAATGGTTTCTTCTACCGGAGTGACTCCGTCATAGCGATGACTATAAAAGATATCAAAATACTCCAGTCCTGTCCGGCGCAGACTCTGATCAATGCTTGCCATCAGATTCTTGCGGGAGCTGTTGCCGCCATAAGGCCCCATCCACATGTCATGGCCGGCTTTGGAGGAGATTATCATCTCATCCCGATATCCCTGGAAGTTTTCTTTGAGAATCCGTCCGAAATTAGTTTCGGCACTTCCCGGCACAGGACCATAGTTATTAGCAAGATCGAAATGGGTGATGCCATGGTCGAAGGCATATTTAATCATGTCGGTCGCTACACTAAAGTTATCTACGCTACCGAAGTTATGCCACAATCCTAAAGAGATGAGAGGCAGTTGCAAGCCACTCTTGCCACAGTATTTATATTGCATCCGATCGTAGCGATCAGTAGCCGGCTGATTATTCAATGGGTAATCCATAAGGTTCAATGTTTTTTTCGTTATTGCAAAGAAAGAGAAAATATTTTAATAACGTTCCATCTTATTGCTAAATTCAAAGGTTGAAATCAAGGAACAACGTCCTTCAGTCTGCCAGTAAAGGAGACACATTCTGATCAAAGAAGACAGATGATGTCACTATACTGACAGTATGATGGACGGTCCTTAGAAAACCAGTCATACAAACCCTAAACAAACTATTTCAACAAGTTCTCCTTGAACTCTATTTCTACAATACGCAATTCATGGCCGGTCTTGTCCCCATCCTTCGCTTTAAACAAATCCAGTTCATTGGCAACGGGGGCGGCAACTTCTACTATTTGGCCGAAGGCATCTCCTTCTTTGCTTGTACCCTTCAGCCGGATGGTAATTTCATTGGTCAGTACCGGTTTTACATCCAAGTGGACGTATCCCAGACTCTTATCCGTATCTCCGCTCCATATCAGTTCTTTGCCTGCATATATCTCCAGCGGATAACTGCGCATACGCCATCCGGTCAGTTTCATACAAACTTCATCCACCCGTGCGGCACGTTCCAACTTATAGGTAATCCATGCGGTAGCTGCCTTCCCGTCATTCCGCCATTCGCTCAGTTCATTATCATCGAAACTGTTGACTGTACTCTCATTATTGGCTCCGGCAATGGCGGAAACGATACCAACATCCACTTTTGAGACCTTGTATGAAGGAGTCTGCGGAGTCTCACCACGAGTCAGCCTGCCTTCGAGTTCATCACCGGGGATATAGCTACTCAAACCGTTTTTCACTTCGACAGGTGAGGAAGTAAGGCTGATTTCTGCTGATTTCAATCCGTCGGCCTTCGCTGTGATACGGACGTTTCCGGCAGTAGTGAGCGAACGGATCAAAGCACGATTGATGCCGCATTCTACCGGCAAGTCTTTTGAAAGGATATAATTATTTTCTCCTTGTGCGATACCGCCACGCCATTCAGCAGGTCCTTCTACTTCAAAGTGTATCAAGTCATTTGCCAGCGGACAACGGTTGCCGTCTTTATCCATGACTTCTACCTGAAGCAATACCATATCGGCACCATCCGCTTTCCATCCTTCGGGACTCTGGATGAAGCTCAATTGAATCTGTTCCGGCTTGCCGGCAGTCTGCAACTGAGTACGGCAACATTCTTTTCCTTTTTCGTCGTATCCTACGGCCTCCAGTTTGCCCGGTACGAAAGCAATATCTTTGAAGGTATACAGGAAATGATAATCCCGTTCACCATTGCCCAAAGACTTACCATTCAGAAACAATTCGACTTTATCGGCGCTCGATACGACATATACCGGTTTCACTACCGTATCATTATAATTCCAATGACCGACGATATAGATGCGGGGACATTCCGTATCTACCCAGCCGTCCCACATCACCTGATGTGCAAAGAAGGGATCTTTAGGAATACGCATGGCGTCGGTTACTCCGCTACGACGATAATTTTCTACTCCGCGATAGTGCGTATTGGTATCGGAGAAGATTATCTTCACGCCACCCGAACTTACACGGTCACCCGTTCCCGGACGTTCTCGCCAGTAATCGAACCAGCGAATAATATTTTCGATGGTAAAGGAATCCTGATTACGGTTGTAGACACGGACATCCACTTTCTTCTGTACTTTGTTGGTAACGGTGGACTTATAAGAATTGCTGCCGTCTCCATCCTTGTGATAAGGATAGGAATAATCATCCCAGTATTTGCGCAATCCCTCGTCACGGCAATACTCCATTGCCCACATCGGATGATGCGCACTCTTATTGATATACAGCATTTCGCCTCCATATTCCGCTTCGCGGATGTCCAGCATTTCACGGGAACCGATTGCACGGCCGCCGTGAGGGTCGTACAAATCACGTATCGCTTTCATCTCAATCATGTGTTCACGACTGATGGACTCATTGCCGCATTCATAAAATAAGATACTCGGATTATTGCGGTTATAGATGATGGCGTCGCGCATCAATTCCGTACGCTGTTCCCACTGACGTCCTTCACAATCTTTTTCGGCATCTCCCGCCTGCATAGCCTGAATCAATCCTACACGGTCGCACGATTCAATATCCTGTTTCCACGGGGTGACATGCATCCAGCGCACGAGGTTCGCATTGCCCTCCACCATCAGATGATTGCTATAATCGCTCAGCCAGGCAGGTACGCTCATCCCGACTCCCGGCCATTCATTGCTTGTCCGCTGGGCAAAGCCCTTCATCTGAATGACACGGTCATTCAGCCAGATCATACCTTTACCGAAGCGCGTTTTACGGAATCCGGTGCGGGTGGCAACTTCGTCTACTTTCCTGCCATCTACCCACAGGCTTGTCTTTACTGTATACAGATAGCCATATCCCCAGCTCCAGAAATGCAGGTTATCCACTTCGGATGCCGCTTTCAGCGTAATTGTCTCACCCGGTTTCACTACTGCCTTTGTTCCTTCGAATGTTTGGACGGATGTGCCGTCACGGTCTATCAGTTCTACTTGATAGGAAACCTGCTTATCACGGTTATATTCGTTTCTGATTTCAGATTCCGCATGGATAATGGCCTTGCGCGATTTCACACGGATGTCTTCGGCATAGATGTAGACTCCGGTCGTTTTGAGATTACTATATAAAGGTAAAGTCTGATACAGACGGTCGGTGACGTGCAGCCATACATTTTTGGGGATACCGCCATAATTGGCATTAAAGTTCTTATTGCTCCACTGGTATTTCGTGCCTGTCGCCCGTTCTTTATAATTCCAGTCATTGTCGATGCGGACTGCGATTACATTTTCCTGTCCGTACTTAATATAAGGAGTCAGATCAAAACCGACAGCCATGACACCATTCTCGTGCAGGCCGACATTCTGACCATTTATATAGAAATCCGCCCCTTGACGGACTCCTTCAAACTCTACAAAAACTTTCTTATTCTTGCTGTCGGCAGGCAGACGGAAATGTTTCCGATACCACATAATTGTATCGGTCAGCTCATCAATGCTCAGGCGGAAAGCCTCATCTTCATTGAAGGCATGCGGTAAAGTCACTTTCTTCCACTCCGAATCAGAAAAACGCGGCTGCTTTGCCTCGGGAACATCGCCCACATAAAGCAACCAGTCTGAATTGAAGTTATATTTACTACGGACATCAGACGATGTCACGAACTGGCTTATTCCGATAAAAGCCAAAAAGAAAAAGAGGATTCTATGTCTCATAGTATGTCTATTTATCTGTTCGTGGCAAAGCTAGTGCAAAATATTACACACGTCCATAGACTAAAATACAGATTGCATAGAGATTTGTTCACAACTGTTTAAAAATGAATCAAACAGTAGTATCTCCATTGGGGATGCCCAAAAGTCGGTAGTATCTCCATTCTCCTCCTTCGGGAAGGAGGAGAATTAAGATACTATTGACTATCATTTAATTCAAAACAGTGTGGAAAGAAAGCTAAAACTGGAAATAAATAAACGGCTGAATCTCCGAACTCTTCATCTGAATGACCAGATAAATCAGAGCCACCATCAGCAGAGCTTTCCCTAAGAACGGCAAGCGAATAACTCCACGGCAAGCAGCATTTTCCCAACTATCCGGAGTGAAATGAAGCAGAAAGCCGAGCAGCATCAAAGCAAACACGCGCCAGTAGCCTTCGATCAACTGCGGGAAAAGCTGCGGACGGAAAGTGGTGAATATCTGTCTCAACATATCCATCGAGTTCTGAAAATCGGCATTACGGAAGAATATCCAGCAGAAACAGACAAAGTGGAAAGTGATAATGACTCCGAATACACGACGCCAGCCATGACTTTGTTCTCCTTTCTTACGACCTATGATGGACATCCACATCTTATGCACCGCCAAAGCGATGCCGTGAAATGTTCCCCAAAGTACAAAGTTCCAGGAAGCTCCGTGCCACAATCCACCCAGAAACATGGTAATAATCAGATTCAGATACTGGCGGAACTTACCTTTCCGGTTTCCTCCCAAGGATATGTACAAGTAATCGCGCAACCAACTGGACAATGAGATATGCCAACGCCGCCAAAATTCAGTAATGGAGGCGGACTTATAAGGAGAATTAAAGTTGAGATTAAAATGAAAGCCCAACAGCAGAGCGATACCGATAGCCATATCGCTATATCCGGAGAAGTCACAGTAAATCTGCAAAGCATACCCGTATACTCCCATCAGATTCTCGAGACCGGAATAAAGAGTCGGATTATCAAAGATACGCTCCACGAAGTTGACACTGATATAATCGGAAATGATTGCTTTCTTGAACAAACCGGAGAGAATAAGGAAAATCCCCCGCCCGAACATCTCCTGAGAAACGAAAAGCGGTTTCCGGATTTGCGGAATAAAGTCACGGGCACGCACAATCGGTCCGGCCACCAGCTGCGGAAAGAAGGATACATAAAACGCGTAATCCAGTATGTTGGTCAATGGCTTGATGTCTTTCCGGTAAACGTCAATGGTATAGCTTAATGACTGGAAAGTGAAGAATGAGATACCTACGGGCAGGAATATATCAAGCGCCGTAAATTCTCCTCCCATCAACGAGGCAATCACTCCTCCCAAAAAATTGGTATATTTGAAGTAAGCAAGAAGTCCCAGATTGACTCCCAAACTCAGAGTCACCAACCCTTTGCGTTTCCAGCGTCCTTCGGTACGGTCCATCCATTGCGCCAGCAGGAAGTCGCAAACCGTGACCAGCGCCAGCAGGAAAAAGTAAGTGCCGCTGCTCTTATAATAAAAGTAATAAGAGAAAAGCGTCACAAACAGAATACGAGCCGTATACTTACGCTGCAGCAAAGTGTATACGATCATAAAGGCGGCAAACAGCCAAAGGAAGATACCACTGCTGAATATCATCGGTGCCTGCGGATCGTAGGTAAGCACCTCTTTTAACCGGCTGAAATCAATATCAATGGGAAACATAATCGTTATAAGCTTGAATTATGGCTTGGTATAATAAATTTCCTTGCAGGATATATCCCTCAGGTAAATAATGCACATGATCGGGACGCATCAGTTTCGCTTCCGTCCAGTTGGTACAGGCACGGCGCTTGCCCCCTACTACATCGTATATATCCCACACGAGCAGACGATGATCTTTGGCATAACGGCGGATTGTTTCTGCTGCCGTAGCCGTCCGGGGATTGATGGCGTACGTACGTTTCCGCCGCCTTTGCCGGAAACTTTCGTAAGAACCCGGAGGTGTGGTGAGAAGAATAGGGACATCGGGAAGGCTGTCGCGCAACAGTTTGACAAGTTCGTCCATCTGATTATAGTGCAGGTTGACGTTATATCGCCGGTTATGACTTTCGTTGGTTCCGAAGGACAGAATCAGCAGTTCCGGCTTCATGGCTGCAATCTCGGCAATACGTCCCGGATGGGTAAACGTCAGACAGGTAGCCCCGTTCACCCCCATATCGGTATAAGAGACAGCACCAAAGGTTTCTTTCAGCAGCGTTCCCGTAGTCTGCGGATAGATGTGCCCGCGTACATGACTGTCTCCGATATGGAGAATACGCACCGTATCTTCGGAAAGTCCGGCACGTACCTGACGGAGACGTTCAAACACAGGTGTCAGCAGGGCAATGCTGTCGATTATTTCATTCCTTCCGGTTTCGCGGAAAGCGGAAGGAAAAGAAGTCTGCACGGCGATGGTATCATTCGCCCAGTTCATTTCCCGCAAAGGTTTTATCATTTTCAAGGTCTTCCCCAGTGGAGGACAGGCAGGGATACGGTCTTGCGCCTTTCCTGCCGAAAGAAGAAAGAATGTTGCCATCAGTCCCAAGATAAAGCCCAGCAACAGGTTATTCTTGCTCATAAGCACGCCTCCTGTCATATTGTTCCTTACCATATATCAATGTTTCATAGAGCAGTCCTGCCAGATGTTTGCCTCCCCGGAAGTTGATATGAGTATAATCGTAGTTCGCCATCGAAGGTTTGGCGTGTACGAGGTTCGCCATACTGCCTTCGCCTCCCATCGCTTCAAACATATTCCAGAAAGCGATACCGCTTTCGGCAGCAATGTTCTGCTGATAGCGAATCAGATTCTTGACTCCCGGCATGGTGCGAAGTTCACCGTCTTCTGTCTTATAATCACGGTCGCCGACGCTTAACAGCAAAAAACTCGCCTGTGGAAAACAATTCTTCAGATGTTCGATAGAAGTGAGCAGTCCCTTCTGATAATTATCATAATTGCGTCCCCGTTCGGTAGCCACATTCAATCCATATTCAAGAATAATCAGATCATAAGGACGCTGCTCGTTAAACTGACGCAGCATTTGTTGCGGAATCCCCCGCAACGATAAGCCGGAACTGCCTCGCAAGGAGAAATTATCAAGAATGATTCCTTTCTTACCATCCATCGCCAAGCCATAGAACAACGTAGAATCGGCACGATCTACCGTCCACCGGACAGAGCCGATGCGTCCTTCAACGGAAATCTTCTGCAAATCGCCCGAAGGCGCTAAGGAATAATTCTTACTCTCCCCCCGATTCACACGGGCAGTAAGATGAACGGAATCTTTATTATAGAAGAAAATCGAAGCCTGCTGACAGGTATCAAGCAGCGAAGCATATTTGCTTTGCCCCCTCAACTCAACGTATGCTCCTTCACGGGGAATAAAGTAATGTCCGGAAATACCCTGTTTCTTTTTATCGAAATACACACTGTCCGTCACCGCATGACTGGACCACCCGCCGAAAGTATGCCGCACGGTAGGACGATACCCGCTCGTCATCGAAGTTATTGTGACAAATCCGACACCGCAACCGCCAAACCGCTTCTGAAGCATTTCACGTAAATCAGCCGTAAAGATATCCGCCTCTATAAATGAATCACCGAAAACGGCGATACGTACCAGCCCGTCATGATCTGGATGTGAAGAAGAAGTACGGTCGAGCGCTTCATAAAAAGAAGCCATACCGCGACGGGTAGAGTCACCGTAATCTTCAATGCAAGTCATGCCCGTACGACAGGTATCGACAAAAACCGGCTTTACGACAGGAGGCAAAGGAATGGTATCCGAATCGGCTACCGCCACTTCCTGCTTCGGATAGCGAAGATCGCTTAAAAGATCGACACGCCTCATCGTGTGTCCGTCGATCGTTATAGCCGGAAGCCAGTGCAACCCAAAGAGTGCTGCAAACACAATCAGTACAAGCCATAACGAATATTTCAGGTAGTTCTTGATAATCTCCATCTTATAAGTAGATATAAGCACTCATTGAGTCCTCGTTTTTTACCCGGTGCCGAGCCACCTCCTCATCGGTGCCGAAGGGAGGCCTCATCGGTGCCGGACCACAAGTTCATCGGTGCCGGACGTTTTCAGGCTGCAAAGATAGGGAAAAGCAAGAAAAAAGAAGGGAGAATCTACATTATTTATAGATTCTCCCTTCCGATTATTGATTCACTGTACGAACGCTAGATGGTCCGTTCAATGTTCCATACAAATGCACGTAATCCCAGCTGTTCGGTCTGCAAGTCCATCTTATGCAGTGTATCCAGCAACGGATCGACTTTATTGTCATCGACCACCGTAAGAATAGCCGAACACATACTGGGCCAGGCATGACTGCCGAAGTGCGGATCGCCTGTCTTTGAACCACGTCCCTGCACCTTTTCAAGGTATGTAAAGCCACGGCAGTTCAGACGGTCGAGCAACGCCATGATCCGTTCGTAATAAGCCTGATCGAATGTTATCAATACTGATTTCATATTCTTTCTTTATTATTTCTTAATAATACTGTCTTTATTCGCCTGGAAGTAA
>ERZ773258.2601-NODE-2601-length-10862-cov-4.571389_pt1 | contig 10862 bp, 8 predicted proteins | sample MGYA00511962_ERZ773258 | MGnify/ENA primary metagenome ERZ773258 (study PRJEB29015, sample SAMEA2737755) | human gut metagenome | biome: human gut; feature: human-associated habitat; material: faeces | place: China | collected 2012 ... | reverse complement strand
CGGCCGCCCCGCAAGGGGCGGCCGCTGCCTTTTGTGCTGTATTTTGCCGGGACGCTTACGCCTGGCTGGCAGCCACGGCGCAGGCCACGGTGGCGCCCACCATGGGGTTGTTGCCCATGCCGATCAGGCCCATCATCTCCACGTGCGCGGGCACGCTGGAGGAGCCGGCGAACTGTGCGTCGCCGTGCATACGGCCCATGGAGTCCGTCAGGCCGTAGGAAGCCGGGCCCGCGGCCACGTTGTCCGGGTGCAGCGTGCGGCCCGTGCCGCCGCCGGAGGCCACGGAGAAGTATTTTTTGCCGTTCTCCATCGCCCATTTTTTATAGGTGCCGGCAACCAGGTGCTGGAAGCGGGTGGGGTTGGTAGAGTTGCCCGTGATGGACACCTCAACGCCCTCCTTCTTCATAATGGCAACGCCCTCGAGCACGTCGTTGGCGCCGTAGCACTTCACCGCGGCGCGTTCGCCGTCGGAAAAAGCCTTCTCGCGCACGACCTTCAGCTCGCCGGTCTTGAAGTCGTAATCCGTCTCCACATAGGTGAAGCCGTTGATGCGGCTGATGATATAGGCGGCGTCCTTGCCCAGGCCGTTCAGGATAACGCGCAGCGGCTCCTTGCGGGCCTTGTTGGCGGTGCGGGCGATGCCGATGGCGCCCTCGGCGGCGGCAAAGCTCTCGTGGCCGGCCAGGAAGGCGAAGCACTTGGTCTCGTCGCGCAGAAGCATGGCGCCCAAGTTGCCGTGGCCAAGGCCCACGGCGCGCTGTTCGGCCACCGAGCCGGGGATGGTGAAGGCCTCCAGGCCCTCGCCGATGGCGGCGGCACAGTCGGCGGCGCTCTTCAGGCCGCGCTTCACGGCGATGGCCGTGCCCAGCGTGTACGCCCAGACGGCGTTCTCAAAGCAGATGGGCTGCACACCCTTGACGATCGCGTCAACGTCGATGCCCTTGGAGAGGAGCATCTCGCGGCAGGCGTCCAGAGACTCCAGGCCGTTTGCTTTCAGGCATGCCTCGATTTTCGGCATGCGGCGTTCTTGACTTTCAAATTTAGCCATTGTTCTTCTCCTCCTCTCTTACTCTTCGCGCGGGTCGATATACTTCGGCGCTTCCGCAAAGCGGCCGTAGGTGCCGATGTTCTTCTCGTAAGCGGTCTTCGGGTCCACACCGTGGCGGATGTCCTCCATCATTTTGCCCAGACGGACGAACTGGTAGCCGATGGCCTCGCCGTTCTCGTCGACGGCGACCTTTGTGATATACCCCTCGGTCAGCTCCAGGTAGCGCACGCCCTTCGCCTTGGTGGAGAAAATGGTGCCCGTCATGCTGCGCAGGCCCTTGCCCAGGTCCTCCAGGCCGGCGCCGACAGGCAGGCCGTCGTCGGAAAACGCGGTCTGGCTGCGGCCGTAGACAATCTGCAGGAACAGCTCGCGCATGGCCACGTTGATGGCGTCGCACACAAGGTCTGTGTTCAGCGCCTCCAGAATGGTCTTGCCGGGCAGGATCTCGCCCGCCATGGCGGCGGAATGGGTCATGCCGGAGCAGCCGATGGTCTCCACCAGCGCTTCCTCGATGACGCCCTTTTTCACGTTCAGCGTCAGCTTGCAGGTGCCTTGCTGCGGCGCGCACCAGCCAACGCCGTGCGTCAGGCCGCTGATATCAGAGATCTGATATGCCTTTACCCACTGGCCCTCCTCCGGGATGGGGGCCGGCCCATGGTTCGGGCCTTTCGTGAGCGGACACATACGTTCTACTTCATGAGAATAAGTCATAGTGATGCTCCTTTGTGATGTTCTTTTGTGTTTCTCTTTTGACAGTTATTTCACATTTGCGCTATCCTATATTATAAAGAAAGCGCTGCTGCATTGCAAGTGCGTGGGGCCGAAAATCAAAACTTTTTCCCCCATTGTGCGCTTTTGCCCGGTTGCCGCTGTCTTCGCTTCCGTTTTGTATAACATTACAAAAAGTTTTCTATAAATTTGTTGACATTAACGATTCACATGCTATACTGTGGTTGACAGGGGAACGTCGGCCTGTCAAACGGAAGTTGTGGAAAATAGAATTGTGAGAGGAGATATGCGGTCATGGCATCTGTTGATATGCATGATATCGACCTGAAAGAATTCAACGAGGTTCTTGCCGCCTGCAAGGGCGATGTGTTTATGGTAACGCCCGAAGGCGACCGCCTGAACCTAAAAAGCAGGCTGTGCCAGCTCATCGGCTTTACCAAGCTGATCGAGGGCGGCAGCATCGCGGAGGCGAAGCTGGAGTGCTCCGACCCCGAGGACCAGCGCAGGCTGTTCCGCTTTAATATGTTCGGCGAAAAGTGAACCGTTTCACCTTTTGGCGCGCCCGCATCCGCGGGCGCTTTTTTTGTGTCCGAACGCGCGGATGCGCACGGTTTTTGCAGCTTCACCGTTTGTTTGTACGAAGTTGGACGGTTTGGTTTGACACCGTATTCTATAAAGTAGTATTATAAAGTGGAATTGTGCGGCGGCGCGCCGCGCGGAAGGTGAGTGAAAAATTTGTCTTTTTTTGAAAAACTGTTCGGCTCCTTTTCCACGAAGGAGCTCAAGAAGATACAGCCCATCGCGGACAGGGTGCTGGCGCTGGAGGCCCGGTACCAGGCCATGACCGACCGCGAGCTGCAGGCGATGACGCCCGCGCTCCGGGAGCGTCTGGCAGGGGGCGAAACGCTGGACGACATTCTGCCCGACGCCTTTGCCGTATGCCGCGAGGCAAGCTGGCGCGTGCTGGGCATGAAACACTTTCCCGTACAGGTGGTGGGCGGCATCGTGCTGCACCGCGCCTGCATCGCCGAGATGAAAACCGGCGAGGGCAAAACGCTTGTCGCCACGCTGCCCGTATATCTGAACGCGCTCACCGGCAAGGGCGTGCACGTCGTCACCGTGAACGATTACCTGGCCAAACGCGACAGCGAGTGGATGGGAAAGCTGTATAAATTTCTGGGTCTTTCGGTGGGGCTCATCATCCACGGCGTCACAGGCGAGGAACGCCGCGCCGCCTACAATGCCGACATTACCTACGGCACCAACAATGAATTCGGCTTCGATTACCTGCGCGACAACATGGTCACCTACAAAGAGCAGATGGTGCAGCGCGGGCATTATTACGCCATCGTGGACGAGGTGGACTCCATCCTCATCGACGAAGCACGCACGCCGCTCATCATCAGCGGCGAGGGCGATAAAAGCACCGATCTGTACAAGCTGGCCGATAATTTTGCCAAGGGCCTGAAGGCCACCGTCGTGGCCGAGCTGGACGACAAAGAGGACCAGGACGAGCAGGTGGACGGCGATTATGTTGTGGACGAGAAAAAAAAGACGGCCACGCTTACCGCCAGCGGCATTGCCAAGGCTGAAAAGTACTTCAATGTTGAAAATCTGGCCGACGGCGCGAACATGACGCTGCAGCATCACATCAACCAGGCCATCAAGGCGCGGGGCGTGATGAAGCGGGACGTGGATTATGTGGTGCGCGACGGCGAGGTCATCATCGTGGACGAGTTCACCGGCCGCCTGATGCTGGGCCGCCGCTACAATGAGGGGCTGCACCAGGCCATCGAGGCCAAGGAGGGCGTCACCGTCGCCCGCGAGAGCCGCACGCTGGCCACCATCACGTTCCAGAACTATTTCCGCATGTACGAAAAGCTCTCCGGCATGACGGGCACCGCACAGACGGAGGCCGCCGAGTTTGAGGAGATCTACGGCCTGCAGGTGGTGGAGGTGCCCACGAACAAGCCCGTGGCCCGCACCGACTACAACGACGTGGTGTACAAAACCGAACCGGCCAAGTTCAACGCCGTTATCGAGCAGATCATCGAGTGCCATGAAAAGGGCCAGCCCGTGCTGGTGGGCACCATTTCCATTGAAAAGAGCGAGCTGCTGAGCAAGCTGCTGAGCCGCCGCGGCGTGAAGCACGAGGTTCTGAACGCCAAGCACCACGAAAAGGAAGCTGAGATCGTAGCGCAGGCGGGCAAAAAGGGCGCGGTCACCATCGCCACAAATATGGCCGGCCGCGGCACCGACATCATGCTGGGCGGCAACGCCGAGCACATGGCCAAAGCCGACCTGCGCAGGGAGGGCTTCTCCGAGGAACTGATCGTGGAGAGCACCGGCCACGCCGATACCACCGACCCGGAAATTTTAAAGGTGCGCGCGCGCTATGCCGAGCTGGAGGCCGCGCACAAAAAAGTCATTGCGGAAGAAGCCGCCGAGGTGTGCGCCGCGGGCGGCCTGTTCATCATCGGCACGGAACGCCACGAGAGCCGCCGCATCGACAACCAGCTGCGCGGCCGTGCCGGCCGCCAGGGCGACCCCGGCGCCAGCCGCTTCTTCATCAGCTTGGAGGACGACCTCATGCGCCTGTTCGGCGGCGAGCGCGTCAGCACCATCATGGATTCCCTAGGCGTCGAGGAAGACATGCCCATTGAGAACAAGATGATCTCCGGCACCATCGAGAACGCCCAGAAAAAGCTGGAGGCCCGCAACTTCTCCATCCGCAAAAACGTGCTGCAGTTCGACGACGTGATGAACAGCCAGCGCGAGATCATCTACGGCCAGCGCGGCAAGGTACTGCGCGGCGAGGATGTATCCGAAAATGTTCACACCATGATCCACGAGTCCATTGCGGCCAATGCCCAGCTGTTCCTGGCGGGCGAAGTTGCCGACGACTGGGATTTCGACGGCCTGCGCAGCCACTACCGCGGCTGGCTGGCCAAGGACGGCGATTTCCGCTACACGCCCGAAGCTCTGGGCGAGCTGAAGCAGGAGGACGTTGTGAAGGTCCTGACGGACCGGGCCGACGCCATCTGCGCGGACAAGGAAAAACGCTACGGCTCGCCTTTGATGCGCGAGTTTGAACGCGTCGTGCTGCTGCGCACCGTGGACACCAAGTGGATGGAGCACATCGACGCCATGGAGGAGCTGCGCAAGGGCATCTATCTGCGCAGCTACGGCCAGCGCGACCCTGTGGTGGAATACCGTATCGAGGGCTTCAACATGTTCGACGAGATGGTGGCGTCCATCCGCGAGGACACCTCCCGCATGCTGCTCACCATGGAGCTGCGCACCGAGCAGCCTCTCCAGCGCGAACAGGTGGCAAAGCCCACGGGTGAATCCGGCGCGGACGACGGCAGCGTGAAAAAGCAGCCGGCCAAGAAGATCGCCAAGCCGGGACGCAATGACCCCTGTCCCTGCGGCAGCGGCAAAAAGTTTAAAAAATGTACCTGTGAGCAGTATAAAGACCTGCGCTCGTGACCGGTGAGCGGGCCGCCCTTTTGGGCGGACGTGTTCCGGAGACTTACAACTGAATCGTTACGCTTGGGAGTGGCGCCCGGGCGTGCGCTGCGTTGCCCTGCTGTTCCGCAGGGCAGGCGGCGCCGTCCCGCGCCGCTCCCCCCTTTCTGTACTTTTTGTCGAATTAAATCACTTTATTACAAATTGTATCGCAGATGCAGCAGCCGGAGGCGCTGTCCGGCGGCCTTTTGCACCAGACCCGGTGCAAAAGCGCTGTAAAGGCGTGCCGCTTGCCGGCCTGTTTATATAAATGCGCGCGGAGTGCCGTTACCTTCCGCGCGCCTGAACGCATTATCCACCGGGCGTGCGGCTGCGCCCCAGCACCGGCGCTTTCTCCCTCCCGCGCACCGTGAGCGGCGGAGCGGGGAACGCCAAAGGAGTAATCATGCAACCCGAACAGACCCATCCCCGGCCCCGCGGCTTCCGGCGAAGGCTGCTGGGCGACATTTTTCACGGCGTGAAGCGGTATCTTATCCTGGGCGTGGCGGCGACGCTGTGCGCCACGTTTCTCACCTACGTCACGCCGCTCGTCGTTTCCTTCACGGTGGACAGCGTCATCGGCGACAAAACGCCGGAGCTGCCCGCCGCTCTGTCCGCTCTGTTCCAGCGCATGGGCGGGCGGGCGTATTTCTCGAGCCACATCTGGGTGCTGGCCTCGCTTGTGGTTCTGGTGACGCTGCTGGGCGGCGTATTCACCTATCTGCGCGGCCACTGCATCGCCTTTGCGGGCGAGGGACTGGCCAAGCGCCTGCGCGACAGGCTGTTCACGCATCTGGAGGCCGTGCCATACAGCTATCATGTGGGCGTGCAGACGGGTGACCTTGTCCAGCGCTGCACCAGCGACGTGGAGACGGTTCGCCGCTTTGTGCAGATGCAGGCCATGGAGGTGGTGCGCACCGTGGTGATGGTGTGCACGGCCATTTCCATCATGCTGCCCATCAGCGGCGCGATGACGGCCGTATCCACCTGCCTGCTGCCCATTCTTGTGGTGTTCAGCTTCTTCTATTTCCGCGGCGTGCAGCGGCAGTTCACACGCTCGGATGAAGCCGAGGGCGCGCTTTCCACCACGCTGCAGGAAAACCTGACGGGCGTGCGCGTGGTGCGCGCGTTTGCACAGGAAAGCTCCGAGCTGGACAAATTCACCCGGCGCAACAAGGCTTACCACGATATCACGCTGCACCTCACCACCCTGATGGGCGCATACTGGGGCCTCTCCGACATGATCGGCTATCTTCAAATCGCGCTTTCCGGCGTGTGCGGCGTCTATTTCGCCGTGCACGGCGGGTTCAGCCTGGGCAACGTGCTGCTGTTCACCACCTACACCTCCATGCTCACGTTCCCCATGCGCCAGCTGGGCCGCATTCTGGCGGATCTGGGCAAGGCGGATATTTCCCTGTCCCGTTTGGAGGACATCCTTGCCGTGCCCGCCGAGGCGGAGCCGGGCAAAGCCCTTACGCCGCAGATCGACGGCAGCGTCGCTTTCGAGGACGTGTGCTTCGATTACGGCGACGGCGTGCCCGTGCTTTCCCATGTTTCGTTCACCGTACGGCCCGGCCAGACCATTGGCATCCTCGGCAGCACGGGCGCGGGCAAATCCAGCCTGGTGCAGCTTCTGCAGCGGCTGTACCCCGTCACCGCCGGACGCATCACGCTTTCCGGTGTTGACGTCAACGACATCGAACGCCATCACCTGCGCCGCAACGTGGGCATCGTTTTGCAGGAACCGTTCCTGTACAGCCGCACCATCGGCGAAAACATCGCCATCGCCCGGCCGGACGCGGATCTTTCGGACGTATATGCCGCCGCGCGCACGGCCTCGGTACATGACGTCATCGAGAGCTTCTCCGAGGGCTACGACACCGTGGTCGGCGAGCGCGGCGTGACGCTTTCCGGCGGACAAAAGCAGCGCGTGGCCATCGCCCGCATGCTGCTGCAGGATACCCCTGTCCTGATCTTTGACGATTCCCTTTCCGCCGTAGACGCTGAGACGGACGCCGCCATCCGCGACGCGCTGCATTCCCGCCGCCACGGCACCATGTTCCTCATCAGCCACCGCATCGCAACCATCCGTAAGTCGGACCTGATCCTCGTTCTGGACAAAGGCCGCGTGGTGCAGATGGGCACGCATGACACGCTGGCCGCGCAGGAGGGGCTGTACCGGCGCGTGTGCGCCATCCAGAACGAGCTGCCGCAGGCGGCGTCCCCGAAAGGAGGCGAGGCGTAATGGCACAGAATGATTTTGAAAACAAAAGAGACACTGCCGACCAGAAGATCGACCTGCGGCTGTGGAAACGCCTGATCGCCTATGCCATGCGCCACCGGCGCACGGTGGTCTCCGTGATGCTCGTGCTGCTGGTGGTGGCGGGGATCGACCTTGCCTATCCGCAGCTCTCCCGCTATGCCATCGACCATTTCATCGAGGGCGGCACCACCGAGGGGCTTTGGCTGTACGGCCTTGTATATGCCGCTCTGGTCGTCGTCCAGAGCCTGGGCGTGTTCCTGTTTGTGCGCGGCGCGGGCCGGCTGGAAATGGACATGAGCTACGACATCCGGCAGGATGCGTTTGCAAAGCTCCAGCAGCTTTCGTTCAGCTTTTACGACACCACCTCCGTTGGCTGGCTGATGGCCCGCATGGTGAGTGATATCGCCCGGCTGTCGGATATGATCGCCTGGAGCCTTGTGGACCTGATGTGGGCGGGCGTGTTCGCCGTGGGCATCGTGGCCGTGCTGCTTGCCATGAACTGGAAGCTGGGTCTGCTGGTGCTGTGCATCACGCCCGTTCTGGCCGCGCTGTGCGTGTTTTTCCAAAAACGTATCCTCAAATACCAGCGCGCCGTGCGCAAAACGAACAGCCGCATCACAGGCGCGTTCAACGAGGGCATCATGGGCGCCATGACCACAAAGACCCTCGTGCGCGAGGAGGCCAGTGCCGCCGAGTTCCGGGAGCTGACGGGCGCCATGCGCACGGCCAGCATCCGCTCGGCTTTGCTGAGCGCGCTGTTCATGCCGCTCGTCATGGCGCTGGGCAGTATTTCCACAGCGCTGGCATTGAGCCGGGGCGGCAGCCTGGTGTTCGCCGGAGCCATGGGCTTCGGCACGCTGGCGGCCTTCATCAGCTATACGACGCAGCTGTTTGACCCCATCCAGCAGCTGGCGCGCATTCTGGCCGAGATGCAGTCCGCACAGGCCAGCGCCGAGCGCGTCATCGACCTGCTGGACACCCAGCCGGATATCGTAGACAGCCCCGAGGTGGAAGCCGAATACGGCACCGCTTTTGCGCCACGGCGCGGGAACTGGCCTCCCATCGCGGGCGGCGTGGAGTTCCGGGACGTCACGTTCGCCTACAAAACAGGCGAGACCGTGCTGCGCGATTTCAATTTAAAGGTAGAGCCGGGCCAGACCATCGCCCTGGTGGGCGAGACGGGCGCGGGCAAAAGCACCATCGTCAACCTGGTGTGCCGTTTTTACGAACCGACCGCGGGCCAGGTGCTCATCGACGGCGTGGACTACCGTGAGCGCAGCCAGCTCTGGCTGCACTCCGCGCTGGGCTATGTGCTGCAGACGCCGCACCTGTTCAGCGGCAGCATTGCGGACAACATCCGCTACGGCCGCAAGGACGCCACATTGGACGAGGTGAAGCGCGCCGCCGCCATGGTGCGGGCGGACCGCTTCATCGAAGCCCTGCCCGACGGCTACGGCACAGAGGTGGGCGAGGGCGGCGGCCGCCTTTCCACAGGGCAAAAGCAGCTTGTGTGCTTCGCCCGCGTGGTCCTCTCCGACCCGCGCATCTTCGTTCTGGACGAGGCTACCAGCAGCATCGACACCGAGACGGAACAGCTCATCCAGAACGCCATCCAGACGGTGCTGACAGGGCGCACCAGCTTCATCGTGGCGCACCGCCTGTCCACCATCCGTGAGGCCGACGTCATCCTTGTGATGAAGGACGGCCACATCGTGGAGCAGGGCAATCACGACGAACTGCTGGCCCAGGGCGGCTTCTACGCCAAGCTCTACAACAGCCAGTTCGAGGGCGTGGAGACCTGACCGGCACAAACAAAAAATGGGATGCTTGAAACAAGCATCCCATTTTTGTTTGCCAGAATCCTGCCGCCCGTCGTTTCAGACCGTCTCGACCACCACTGGCTCCTCCGGCGGCGGGGTCAGCGTGGAGTGCGCCCGCACAAAGGCAGCTGCGCGCTGGCTGGCAATGCCCTGCCGCAGCTTTCGCTTGTCGTTGGACGGGAAGGTCCGCTCCCCGTCCCAGCCCTCCAGCTCAGCCTGCACCTCGGCCTCTGTGGGCCAGAGATGTTCCGTTTCGGCGACCAGCAGAAGCCCCAGACGCCCCCGCAGTTTCTGTTCCGCCTGAGCGTGAAGCTCCGCCCGGAACTGTTCCACCGTCTGGCCCTGCACCTTCAGGTATTGGTCAAAGTTGATGTTGTTCGCCTGCATCCGCAGGTTGAACTGCCGCTGCTCGGCAAAGTAGTTGCCCGCTTCCAGCCGCTTGGGCACAAAGCCGGTCACCTCATCGCCCAGCTGCCAGACCAGCTCCTTCTCTGCCCTGTCTTTAGCCTGTGCGCAGCGCTTTGCGTAGAGCTCCCGGGTCACCCGGTCGCGCAGCGCAGCCTTGCCTGCGGCATCGGCGGCGCGCTCTTCGTCACCATAATTGCGGTTGATCTCCAGTTCAATGGTCAACCGGCGCAGCGGGTGGGGCTCGATGGCCTGCACAAAGCCGGTATCCCGTCCCAGTTCCAGCGGCGGCAGGGCGTAGAACTGCGCCCCCGCCCGGAAGCCCTCGGCCTTGTTGACCGCCAGCAGCTCAAAATCCGGGTCGGTCACCGGTACAATCTGCTGTTCCTGCACCAGCTGCCGGTAAAGAGGATCAAAGCCCTCCAGAATGGTGCGGTTCACCGCTGCCGTCAGCAGCTCTTCCTCGTCCTGCGGGGCATCCGGGGCAGCCTGCTCCTTTGCCAGCGCAGCGGCCAGCTCCTCTACGCTTGCCGTGAATACCAACCGGCAGTCCCCCGGCTCAGCCATGCCGAAATGTTCCAGTTTCATGCGGTGTCCCTCCTTCTCAACGGTTCATGATGCCGACCATCAGCACCAGCAGCGCCACACCGATGCCGACGTACAGCAGCTCGGCACCCAGCACAGACTTGTCGCCCTCCACGAACATCTTCTCCGGTGCATCGGGATCGTAGTATAGGGTGACCACGCTGCCCTCGGCAAAGGACTTGCCCTTGGCGGGCTTGGGGTACTGCAGCCGGTGGCTGCCGCCTGCGGTGGTAAACTCCAGCACATAGGCAGCGCCGTCCCGGCTCTGCACCGTGCCGCTTACCGTGGCCTGCACGCAGACGCCCTTGGTGCGCAGCTGCTGCCGCGCACGCACGCTGCGCAGCGCCATGTAAAACATGATCAGTGCACCGACCAGAAAAATAATCACATTCAGCATCGTTTTCCCTCGTTTTTCCGTAATCGCCGGGCGATGCCCGGACGTATAGACAGTACCGCATAATTCTAAGTGCCGATACGGCGAGCGAGGTGCGGCAGATGCTAAGCC
>ERZ773258.2581-NODE-2581-length-10978-cov-2.438250_pt1 | contig 10978 bp, 9 predicted proteins | sample MGYA00511962_ERZ773258 | MGnify/ENA primary metagenome ERZ773258 (study PRJEB29015, sample SAMEA2737755) | human gut metagenome | biome: human gut; feature: human-associated habitat; material: faeces | place: China | collected 2012 ... | reverse complement strand
ACGATCGGTTTCGTCGATCTGCAGGCTGGATAATCCCAGATCCATGAATACGGCGTCCACGCGTTCGATGTCTTGGTCCGCCAACACCTGATCGAGCTGATCGAAGGCGGCATGCACCGGAATGAATCGATCGGCGAGCCCCTCCCGTTCCATACGTTCGGTGGCCAGCCCCAGCGCTTCACTGTCACGGTCAATGCCGATGAGCCGAGCCTGAGGCGCGGCCTTGAGGAAGGCGATGGAATGGCCGGCAAGGCCCAGGGTGCAATCCACTGCGATGGCGTTCTCATGTTCCAGGGCAGGTGCCATCAGGTTCACGCAATCGTCAAGCAATACCGGCAGATGAATATTCGCCACATCAACCATCAGAATTCCACCTCCGGCAACACATCGTCAGCAATATCGGAATATCCCTCTTCCTTCTCGGCGAGGTAGGACTCCCACGTGTCCTTATTCCACAGTTCGGCACGGGTGCCAACGCCGATCACCACGACGTCGGAACCCAGATTGGCGTAATCGCGCAGCATCTGCGGCACCAGCACGCGGCCCTGCTTGTCCGGCTGCTGGTCGACGGCACCGGAAAGGAACACACGCAGGTATTCGCGGGCGGCTTTGTTTCCCACCGACACACGCTGAATCTGCGAGGCGATACGTCGAAATTCGTCGAACGGCAGCAGGTACACGCACCGTTCCTGGCCTCGGGCCATGACCAGGCCCTGCCCCAGCTGGGAGCGGAATTTGGCCGGAAGCGCCATACGGCCCTTGGCATCGATCTTCGGCGTATATGTTCCGAGAAGCAATGGCGGCAGACCAGCCATGAGATCGGCCATAGTGGTGGAGCCTTGTGCGTTGGCATCAGCGTCGCGAATCGTCTGATCGGCAACCATGGCTCCACCTCCTTCATCGTTACGTGGGATACACTTCGGCCAACTGGCTCACCACTCTACCCCACGATTCCCCATTTCTCCCCACTCATGCACGATTTGCTCACCCTTTTAGGGCAATTACCGATGGATTGCGCGTGTCGGCCACGACTGTCGCACGAATGGACGCTCCGCACATCCAATCCACGTCGCGCACCCCACCGACCGAGCAGCATGGTGAATTCACGCTGAATTCACCTATTCCGGGTTGTCCGCATCACTGACGTAGGGGGTGTGCGGTAAATTTGAATGCCTTAAGTTTTTCTGCCCCACGGAAATGGAACGAAGAGAACAGCATGTCGAGTTACGCCTCCCAGCTGCATGAAGAGCAGCAGGCCGTCGATCGCGCCTATGGACGATTGGATGATCTGCGAGCCGAAATGTGGCAACGCCTGGACACCGTACGCGCCGCCGGCTCCCACGGATCCCCCACGCAACGCAGCGAACGAGACTCCTTTGCCACAATGTACGAAAACCGCCTCACGCAATTGCGCAGCGTTGAGGATCGGCTGGTGTTTGGCCGCCTCGATGCCAAGAACGGCGACCGTCATTACATCGGCCGCATCGGCCTGTCGAGCCCGGACCATGAGCCGATTCTGACCGACTGGCGTGCCGAAGCCGCACGTCCTTTCTATGAGGCGACCCCTTCCAATCACGGCGACATCGTGATGCGCAGGCATATCACCTTGAGTTTCCGCGAAGTCGTGGGCGTTGAGGATGAGGTGCTTGACGTGCATTCAGACCAGGTCGGCCAGGCGTCTTCCGCCGGCACATTGACCGGCGAGGGTGCGCTGCTGGCTTCGTTGAGCTCACGCCGCACCGGCAAGATGACCGATATCGTGGCCACCATTCAGGCCGAGCAGGACCGCATCATCCGCTCCGACATGAATCGCGCCGTGGTGGTGCAGGGCGGCCCCGGCACCGGCAAGACGGCCGTGGCGCTCCATCGCGCCGCCTACCTGCTGTACACGCACCGGCGCACGCTGGAACGTTCCGGCGTGCTGGTTGTTGGCCCCAGCTCGGCGTTCCTGCACTACATCGATCAGGTGCTACCCTCCTTGGGCGAGACCGGCGTGGTCTCACGCACCATCAGCGATCTGATTCCCGGCATCACCGCCACGGCGGTCGACTCCCCTTATGCAGCCAAGCTCAAGGGCGATCGACGCATGACCTCCGTAGTGGCCAATGCCATCGCCGCACGCGTGCGTGTTCCCGCTGCTCTGCCGACAGTAACCATTAGCGGCATTCAGGTACCAATGCTGGCCACTGATATCGAGCAGGCGCAGGCGGACGCGAAGCGCACCCGACAACCTCATAACAAGGCCCGCGAGACCTTTATCCGTTCGATGCTGACCAGCATGCAGAACCGTTATGCCGAACAGCTTGATTACACGCCGGATCAGGCGGAGCTGAACCGCGCGATGTCGCTGCTACGTATGAACGAGCAGGTTCGCAAGACCCTGAACCTGTGCTGGCTGCCGATGACCGCCCCATGGCTCATCGATCAGCTGTTCGCCCATCCCGAACGTCTGAAGTCTCTGGCTGGTTGGCTGACCGACAACGACATCGCGGCACTTGCCCGCCCCAAAGGCTCCCCGTTGACCCGCTCCGATATTCCGCTGCTCGACGAAGCAATGGATATGCTGGGCCCCGATCCCAAGGCGGTGGCCCGCCAGTCCGCCGCCGACGCACGTCGTGCCGCCGAAGAGCAGTATGCCAAAGACACTCTGGCCGCGACCGGTCTGGGTGGAGGCATCGTCTCCAGTCAGATGCTGCTCGACCAGATGAACGGGGACGACGCTGAGCTGACCGCGCAGCGGGCCGCGGCCGACCGTGAATGGACCTACGGGCACATCGTGGTCGATGAAGCGCAGGAATTGACCGCCATGGACTGGCGTATGTTGATCCGCCGTTGCCCCTCCCGCTCGTTCACCATCGTGGGCGATGTGGCGCAGACTTCGGCGCTGGGTGGCACCCGACGCTGGAGCAAATCGATGAACCGCCTGTTCGGCGAAAGCCACTGGGATTTGAACGAGTTGACCATCAACTACCGTAATCCGCAGGAAGTTTCCGAACTTGCCTCACGATTTGCCGAGGAGGAAGGCCTCTACATCTCCACGGTCAATGCGGTGCGCACCATCCCCGATTCGGTGTCCCGCAATGTGGTGCCCGACATGTCGTCCTTGCTGGAAACGACGGCCGAGCAGGCGGCGCAGCTTGCCGAACAATTCGTTTCGGCAGACGGCACCGGCCGCATCGCCGTCATCTGTCCGGATAATCTCATCGCCCCGGTGCGCGATGCCGTGCGCCGCAAACTGGCTGTCATTCTTGACCCGGCCGAATACGCAAGGCTCATCGAGCAGCCCGAATGGGATGAGCAAATCAGCGTCTGCGGCACTGAAACGGTCAAGGGTCTGGAGTTCGATGCCGTCGTGGTGGTCGAGCCCGGTCTCATCGAGGATGACGCGCCGAGCCGCCTGGTCGCCGCCTCGGACCTGTACGTGGCAATGACCAGTCCGACCCAGAAACTGGTTATAGTTCGGACAAAAGCGGACGAAAAGTCCCTGAACATCTAAGGTATGAAGCATGCCCAAAGCACTGTTATTGGAAAACATTCACCCCGATGCGGCCAAATCGCTGCGTGATCACGGTTTCGAAGTCGAGACCATGAAGGGAGCCCTGAGCGAGGACGAACTCATCGATGCGCTGGATGGCGTGGACTTGGTGGGCGTACGCTCCAAGACCAACGTTACAGCCCGCGTGCTGGATGCGCGTCCTACGCTAAGCGCCATCGGCTGCTTCTGCATCGGCACCAATCAGGTCGATCTGGCACATGCCGGCAAGCGTGGCATCGCCGTGTTCAACGCTCCCTACTCCAACACCCGTTCCGTGGTGGAATTGGTGATCTGCGACATCATCTGCTTGATGCGCCGCATTCCCGCACACACGCATCACATCAAGCATGGCCTGTGGGACAAGTCCGCTTCCGGCTCGCATGAAGTGCGAGGCAAGACGCTCGGCATCATCGGCTACGGCAATATCGGATCTCAGCTTTCCGTCATCGCCGAGGCACTTGGCATGCGCGTGGTGTTCTACGACATTGAAGAGAAGCTTGCCATGGGCAATGCCCATCGTTGCTCCACGCTGAACGAACTGCTCGAACAGTCCGATGTGGTCACACTGCATGTCGATGGCCGCAAGTCCAATACCGGTTTCTTCGGTGAGGACCAGTTCGCGCATATGAAGCAGGATTCGATCTTCATCAATCTTTCCCGCGGTTTTGTGGCTGATTTGGACGCTCTGAAGAAGCATTTGGACTCCGGCCACATTTCGGGCGCCGCAGTGGATGTGTTCCCTGTCGAGCCGAAGAAGAGCGGCGACGAGTTTTTGACGAGCCTTGCGGATGAAGACAATATGATTCTGACCCCGCATATTGGCGGGTCTACGCTTGAAGCCCAGAAGTCCATCGGACAGTTCGTCTCACAGCGTCTTGAGGATTATTGGTTCAGGGGATCCACCATGTTGTCCGTGAATCTTCCGCAAATCACACTGTCTGATATTCGTTCGAACTTCCGCATCGCGCATCTTCACGCGAATTTGCCTGGCGTACTTGCCAAGGTGAACCGTGTGCTCGGAGAAGAGAATATCAACATCGCGGCACAGGCACTGGGCACCGAAGGCGAAATCGGCTATGTGGTCACCGATGTGGCCCAGCGCCCCAGCCAGAAGGCTTTGGACGAACTCGCAGCCATCGAAGGCACGATCCGTATGCGTGTGATCAGCTGACGATCCCAATCCGGCAAACGCCACTACGATACGAATGCATTGTGGGGGTTCCAATCACTTATTGGCTGGAACCCCCACAATGCATGAACCCTAATGCCGTTTGCCGTAATCGCCCAGTTTTGCGCTACCAAGTCCATTTCAGCCAAAACAAACGCATTATCATATGCGTTCGCAACCGTTCGAACCTACTTCAGCGCATCGGCCTTCAGCTCGTCGATCGCGTTCTGGAAATCCTCAAGATTCTCAAAATTCTGGTATACACTGGCGAATCGCATATACGCGACCTCATCAAGATCACGCAACGGTTTCAAAATGGCCCTGCCGACCTCGTCGGATTTGACTTGAGCCAGTCCTCGGGCACGAAGATCCTCTTCGACCTGCTGGCCAAGAGCCTTCAAATCGTCTTCCTTGATCGGACGGCCCTGGCATGCCTTGCGAACACCAGAAATCACCTTGTTCCTATCGAACTGCTCAACGTTGCCGGAACGCTTCACCACCAACAACATAGTGGTCTCTAGCGTGGTGAAACGCTTGGAGCATTTCGGGCATTCACGCCTACGGCGGATGGAATGGCCGTCATCGCTGATGCGGGTATCGACCACCTTGGTATCTGGATTCTGACAAAAAGGGCAATGCATGGTGTCAAGAATAGCCTGAACCATTGAACTAGGCCAATCTTGCGCGGGTTCATACCTCGTCGGGAACGATAAGTCTTTGACCGGCCCGAAGCGATACTGAATCCAGATTATTCAGTCGTACCAGCTCGTCCACAGTATCCGCAACATTGCCACCATCAGGCGTAATACGCGCAGCGTACCCCCACAACGTATCGCCCGGCTGGACGGTATATACCACCACCGGCGTCGCTCCGGGATCTGACTGCGCGCGTGCAGGCATCATCAATCCAGCCAAACACCATGCGAGCACCATCAGCATCATGATTACGGCCAGTCGATCCGCCCAGACTTTGAAATCAACGCCATGAGCCTTCGGCACACGATCCATCACGCCACTCCTTCTCGAACAGCTATTCTATCGAACGCATGTTCTGAGTATGGCACAAATGTTCGATAATTGCAGACACACCTCGAACAGATGTTTGATTTTCTCGGCGTTTCGCGTTATGCTTGCCTAAGACCTGAAAGGAGCCCACCGTGAGCACCGTCCCATTCACGCCCAAAAAGGATGCCGAGCGTCCGGATGAAAGCACGCTGACCGACCGTCAGCGCAAGGTGCTTGGCGCCATCAAAAAACATCTCGTCGAGCAGGGGTTCGCTCCCTCATTCCGCGAAATCGGCGAAGCCGCAGGGCTTAAAAGTCCGTCATCCGTCAAACACCAGTTGCAAGTGCTTGACGACAAGGGCTTCATTCGCATGAACGCGAACAAGGGCAGAGCCATCGAAGTCGTGAGTTTCGACGATGACGAGGTTTCGCCCGGCAAAGTAGCGCAGGTCATCCCATTCCCGAGCCAATCTGATTCCAGCGGATCCATCATGGCTTCCCGCGATGTCCCCTTGGTGGGACGCATCGCGGCAGGCGTGCCCATCACCGCCGAGCAGCATGTGGACGATGTGATGCGTCTGCCGGAACGTCTCACTGGCACCGGCAATCTGTTTATGCTTGAAGTACATGGCGACTCCATGATTGACGCGGCTATCTGCGATGGTGATTTTGTGGTGGTACGCGAGCAGAACACCGCGGAAAATGGAGATATTGTGGCGGCGCTGCTCGACGATGAAGCCACGGTGAAAACGTTCCGCAAGGATCATGGCCATGTCTGGCTCATTCCGCACAATCCCGCCTACTCCCCTATCGATGGCACGCATGCTGAGATCATGGGCAAGGTGGTCACCGTGCTCCGCAAAATCTGACGTTAGACTATTCAACGCCATTGAAATCGCGCCCACAAAGATGAAGCCATAAACAAAGACTCCATCTTTGTGGGCGCGATTCTTTTCCGGTAAACGCACCGGTCATTTAAGAATGTTTAGGAATGCATTTCGGATTTGCTGGTCGAACTGTATCCTTCCGGTTCGAGTTGGAAGGTGGTATGAGGTACGGATACGGGGAAATGTTCGCGCAGGCAATCTTGTAGTTGTGCGAGTATTTCCGCCGCTTCTTTCATGGTGAGTCCTTGTTCGACCACAACATGCGCCATGAAGATCGGCATGCCTGTGGATACGATGCTCGCGTGGATGTCGTGTACCGCCACAACATGCGGCACTTGTTCCAAGTGGGAACGCACTTCATCGAGATCAAGACCGTTGGGGGTTTCTTCGAGAAGCACGCGAACCGCGTTGCGCAACAGTTTGATGGCTCGCGGGATCATCATGAGTGCGATGATGCCGCCTGCCACAGCGTCGAATCCGGCCCAGCCGGTGCAGATGAGCACGCTTGCCGATACGATTACGGCAACGGACCCTAAAGCGTCATTCATGACTTCAAGGAATGCCGCTTTCATGTTCATGTTGTCTTCGCTTTGCGATGCGAGGATAAAGATTGATCCGATATTGGCCGCGAGGCCGAGTATGCCCATGAAGAGCAGCAATCGCACGTCGTTTACTTCGTCGGCAGATCCGCCGAAAAGTCTCATGCCGGCTTCCACAAGCGCATAGATACCTACGATGAGGAGGATGAGGGCTCCGACTGCCGCTGTTAGCACTTCGAGCCTTGCCCAGCCCCAGGTGCGTTTGTTGCTGGGCTTGCGTTGCATCAGTATTGCGGTGACGGTTGATGCGATGAGTACGGACATGTCGGTGAGCATGTGTCCGGCATCAACGAGCAGCGCCAACGATTCTGTGATGACCGCGCTGATGACTTCCGCTATGAATACCGTCGAGGTGAGACCGAGCGACATCATGAGCCGTTTTTGATGTTCCGCTCCTGTGTTCGCTATCGATCCGTGTGCGTGGTCATGTGCCATATGCTTAATCTTTCAGCCCGATTAAGAAACTTATTGAAATTGTTTCTCAATACCATTTTCATTGCTCTCAAAACGCAAGAAACCCCAGCCATAGGCCGGGGTTTCCTTTATTTCTTTTTGCAGTCTAACGACTGATCAATCGCCTGTCAATGCCCAAGCAACCAAAAAGCGGTAACGCAGCTGGCACTCCGTTACCACCAGAAAACAATAAAAACGCGGTAACGCATGTGACAGCAAGGCGCACGGAATGAAGGCATACAGAGGTACTCGAATTCCGTGTAACGCAGCTGGCACTCCGTTACCGCGTTTTTTATCAGAAGCCGAACTGGGCAGCGGTTTCCTTCAGCGTCTCTGCGGAACGCGTAAGGGCTGCAAGCTCGCGGTCGGACACCGGGGTGTTGATGGCGGTGTTGACGCCGGAACGGTTGAGGAGGGTCGGCACGGACATGCAGACGTCGGAGATGCCGTGGAAGTCGTGGAGCATGGAGCTCACCGGCAGGATGCGGTTGGAGTCGCGCATGACGGCTTCGATGATGTCAACGCCGGACATGCCGATGGCGTAGTTGGTGGCACCCTTACCGTTGATGATCTTGTAAGCGGCGTTCTTGACTTCCTGGTGGATCTCCTCGCGCTTGTCGGCGTCGAGCGGATCGTGGCCGGGCAGCGGGGTCCAGTCGCACATGGGGACGCCACCGATGGTGGCGGAGGCCCACAGCGGCACTTCGGAGTCGCCGTGTTCGCCAGCAATGTAGGCGTGCACGTTCTTGACGTTGACGCCGGTCTGCTGGGCAATCAGGAAGCGCAGACGAGCGGAGTCCAGGTTGGTGCCGGAACCGAAGATCTGGTTCTCGGGCAGACCGGTGAGCTTCTGAGCCACGTGGGTAGCGATGTCGACCGGGTTGGTGATGAGCATGTAGATGGCGTTCGGAGCCACCTTGACCAGGTTCGGCATGATGGCCTTGAGGATGTTGACGGTAGCGCCAACGAGCTCAAGACGAGACTGACCCGGCTTCTGACGCGGACCAGCGGTGATGACGACCATGTCGGCGTCGCGGCAGATCTCAGGATCGTCGGAACCGTCGATGGACACGGTCGGGTAGAAGCTGGAGCCATGCTGCATGTCGAGCACTTCGGCTTCCACGCGCTCCTTGGCGATGTCTTCAAGCACGATCTCGCGAGCGATGCCACGCTGGGCAGCGGCGAAGGCGAGGGTGGAGCCAACGGCACCGGCACCAATAACAGCAAGCTTCGTGGGCTTAACGGTAGTTTCCGCCATGATGGATGAACCTCTCTTCAAAGGCGGTCTGCTGATGAATGGCAGGCCTTGTAACTAACGTCTTCACTCTATAAACCCGCTAAGACGTTTTGCTACCAGCACACCACCCTGTTTGATAACCGTATGGTAATGTTTTCAACGGTTGTTAGCGCTCACGAATATACTGTGATGTTTATCACGTTAGTCAATGGACTGTTCGACCACCTGAGCGGCAAGATGGGCGTCAACGTCCGCTTCAAGCTGTATGCCATCATCGCGGTACTCCACCTTGTCTACCTTGCCGTATTCGCGTACACGAGAGATCAGGGAGCCAGCGGTATACGGCAGCAGAGCGTTGACATGCACATGCGGGACCGGCAGCAGACTTTCGACCGCGGTACGCAGCTCGTCCAATCCCTCACCGGTATAGGCGGAGACGATGAACGCATCTGGCTGCAGCGCGGCGAGTCGTTCACGAGTCGCCTCGTCCGCCTGATCGGCCTTGTTGAATACGAGAATACGCGGAATCGAGGCCGTGCCTTCGATGTCCGCCAACACGTCATTGACCGCGTCGACCTGAGAGAACGGGTCAGGGTGGGAGCCATCGACCACATGCAGGATCACGTCGGCCTCGGCCACCTCTTCCAGGGTGGATTTGAACGCCTCGACCAGCTGGGTGGGCAGGCGGCGCACGAAGCCGACCGTGTCCACGTAAGCGTAAGCGCGTCCGTCGCGGGTTTTGGCGCGGCGCACGGCCGTGTCCAATGTGGCGAACAGCGCGTTTTCCACCAGTTCGGCCGAACCGGTCAGACGGTTGGTCAACGAGGATTTGCCGGCGTTCGTGTAGCCGACCACGGCCACTGTGGGCAGGCCGAAGCGACGGCGTGAACCGCGCTTGACCTCACGTGCCGGGGCCATCTCACGAATCTGACGGCGCAGTCTGGCGATACGCGTGCGAATTACACGACGGTCCATTTCGATTTTGGTCTCGCCCGGGCCTCGCGATCCGATGCCCGCATCCGCGCCGGCCGCGCGACCGCCGGCCTGACGGGACAGCGAACCACCCCAACCACGCAGTCGGGGCAGCATGTATTCGAGCTGCGCCAACTCCACCTGCGCCTTACCTTCACGCGAGGTGGCGTGCTGGGCGAAGATGTCCAGAATCACCGCGGTGCGATCCACCACCTTGACTTTGGCGGCGTCCTCCAATGCACGGCGCTGTGACGGCGGCAGGTCGTCGTCCACGATAATCGTATCGGCTTCCTCACGCGCCACGATGTCGGCAATCTCCTTGGCTTTGCCGGAACCAACGTACGTGGCTGCATCCGGCTTGGAGCGATGCTGCAGCAAACCATCGCATACCACCGCACCGGCGGTTTCGGCGAGCGCCGCCAACTCTCTCAATGATTCCTCGGCCTTGGCTTGCGTGGTGACGGCGGACGACCAGACGCCGACGAGCACCACACGTTCCAGACGCACCTTGCGGTATTCGACTTCGGTGACGTCCTGCAGCTCGCCGAGACCGGCGACATGCTTGAGCTCGTTGCGGGCCTCGCGCTCCTCCCATTCCTGGTTGGCGTCCTCATGCCAGCCGGTCGCGCGCTGGCTGTCGTCGAGCAGCACTTCGGACTGCTCGGCCAGCACACCTTCAGGGGTAACGTCGTTGTTGCCGCGGTTGATGTCGGTGTACTGGGTGTTGTCGGTCAAGTGCGCCTCGTTTGGTTGGAATGGTTCACGATTCTTCTATGGTCCTTTATTATCATCACATGAGGTGACATGCTGGCATAGATCGGCACGTACCGGCATAGGCCGGCTGATACAGGTCGGCATACGAGAGCGGCGAATCCCGCAGAAATGGAGCGACCATGGCAGAACAGTATTTCTCTGCGGAACCCGCATCGAAGGATGTGCGCCGCACATTGAACGTAACGTTGCGCGGCCATGAGGCGACCGCTCAGGTGTCGAACGGCGTGTTCTCCGGCTCGCGCGTAGACCTCGGTACGTCGGTATTGCTGAAGCATGCGCCCGAGCCGCCGCTTACCGGTGATTTTCTGGATTTGGGCTGCGGCTGGGGCCCTATCGCCCTGACATTGG
>ERZ773258.2576-NODE-2576-length-10989-cov-3.305103_pt1 | contig 10989 bp, 10 predicted proteins | sample MGYA00511962_ERZ773258 | MGnify/ENA primary metagenome ERZ773258 (study PRJEB29015, sample SAMEA2737755) | human gut metagenome | biome: human gut; feature: human-associated habitat; material: faeces | place: China | collected 2012 ... | reverse complement strand
TACGGTCTGCACAGAGGACGACCTTCGGACCGCACAGCAGACAGCCGCTGTCCGCCATGTGATTTTCTGCGCCGCTTATTGTCTTGAATGTCTGGTCATTGAAGCGGTCTATATCAGGAAAAAGGCAAAGTAAGAAGCTATGCCCGCAGGCCGATGCGGCAGTTTATGCCCATCTGATTCCTTCGACGCGGCATTTTTCAAGCGCTTCATCCTGTCCCTGCCGGGCGGCGGCAATATACCAGTGTTTTGCCTGCTCTGCATCGCGCGCGGTGCCGATCCCCGCTTCATAGAACGTTCCAAGGTTATACTGCGCGTCCCAATCGCCATGCTCTGCGGCACGCTTTGTCCAATAGAACGCGTTCGCGTCGTCCTGCGGAACGCCCTGCCCCTTCAGATAGAACCAGCCGACCTGGCACTCAGCCAGCGGATACCCCTGCTCCGCCAGTTCCAGATGCCCCTTAAAGCAGGCTTCATATTCTCCCGCTTCCCAGTATCGATCGATCAACTCGCAGCAGCGGTCATATTCCGGACAGGGCTTATAATAATCGATTTCCATCGGTATCCCCCCGTTTTTATTTCTCCCACCTGTCGATGAGCGCCTGGATCTGCGCGGTGAAGCGAGTCAGGTCACGGTTCGGCCGCTCCTTGCAGCTCTGCGCCACAAGAAGCAGGCGCTGTGCCGCTGCGATGAGCGCGTCGAAGACGCCCTTCTTCCGTGCCGCGCCGCGCTTGGCGATCGGACAGCCTTCCGGGAACGCGAGAAATTTGCCGGAAACAAGGTCAAACTCCGCGCCCGAGAACGGCGCAACGGCGACATAGCCCTTTTCCTGCAGCAGTGCCTGGAACGCTTCGCAGGCCTCGGTATCGCCGTGGTTGACGAAAATCGTCTCCGGCTTTTTCTCGAAGGCCTCTACCCAGTTCAGAAGGCCCTTCTGGTCGGCGTGGCCGCTCGTGCCGTGCAGCACGGCGATCTCCCGCACAAGGGCAAGGCCAAGCCCCACGCCGCCCATCTCCCGGCTGCGGGACTTATCCACCCGGAAAAAGGGCTGGAAGATGCTCTCCCGGCAGTCTGCGGGGATACCCGGGCCGGTATCTGCAACGCGCAGTACAGCGGTCTGCTTTTCCTGTTGCAGGGTGACGCGCACCGCACCGCCGGGGCGGTTATACTTGATGCCGTTTTCCACCAGATTGAACACCAGCCGGTAGATCAGCGCATCGCTGCCCACCATGCCAAGTTCCTCGCAGTCCTGCTGCAAAGAGATATTGTTTTTCTGGGCAAGGGGGGTCAGGTCGGTCAGGATCTCCTCCACCAGCGGCGCAAGGGCGATCTGGTCGGTGCGGGAGACTGATTGCAGATTGCTCATCTCTAATAAAGTGCGCACAAGAGCGGTCAGGCGGTCCAGCTGCTCCCGCAGAGAGCGGATCAGCCCGGCAGTTTCGGCGTCCATGGCCGGGTGCTCCTCTGCAAACAGTTCCAGCTTCGTCTGCAAAATAGCCAGCGGGGTGCGCAGCTCGTGGGCGGCATTGCCCGCAAACTGCCGCTGCAACTCAAAGGACTGCGCCAGACCATCCAGCATCCGGTTCACCGACCGGCTCAACTGCCCGAATTCCTGCACAGTGTTTTCGTCCAGACGGGTGGTGGCAATGCTGTCCTGATCGACCTGCTGCGCCTGCTGCGCAAGCTGCTGTAACGGTTTCAGCGCTCTGCCGCTGACAAAATAAGCAATGGCAGCGCTGACGATGGTGACCACGACGGTGATGCACCAGCCCTTGCGGCCAAAGACCACCTTTGCATCGTAGACTTCCTGCGAAAAATGCGCCAGCAGACTGGACATTTCCTCCTGCGGGATCTCGATGGTCAACGGATCCGCACTGCCGGGCTGGTACTGCATCATAAAGCCGTTGAGGGCATCCATGCCGGTAACGCCGGTGCGGTATAAAAGCAGGTTCATGCACACGCAGGCGCAGGCGATGAGCAGCGCGGTCAGCAGGGTGATGCGCCATTGCAGGGACAAATGTTTCATTGTACCTCGCCTCCGATCTCGTAGCCTTCCCCGATGCGGTTGCGGATGGGGTCGTAGCCCAGCGCCGCCCGCAGCTTTTTGCGCAGGGCAGAGATATGCACCCGGATGGAGTTGCTGAAGCTGTCTACACTGCCATCCCAGACGTGCTCGATGAGTTCTTCCTGACTGACCGGGCGTCCCTGATGCAGCAGCAGATATTCCAGTACGCCGCTCTCCTTCCGCGTCAGCGCAAGGGTCTGACCGTCCACCGTGGCAACGCGGCTGCGGGTGTTGAAGCTGAGCCGCCCGCAGCACAGGCAAACATCCTGCTGGATGAACTTGCGCCGGGTCAGGCTGCGCACCCGGGCTTCCAGCTCTGCAAGGTGGAAGGGCTTGGAAAGATAATCGTTCGCTCCGGCATCCAGTCCCTCCACCTTATCTGCGATCTCGCTGCGCGCTGATAAGATCAGCACACAGGTCTCAAGGTCGTGCCGGCGCAGGGTGCGCAGCACCTGCATTCCGTCCACCTTGGGCAGGTTGAGGTCCAGCAGTACAAGGTCGTACCGCTCTGCCGCCAGCGCTTCCAGTGCAGCTTCGCCGTCTGCACAGGCGTCCACCTCGTACCCGGACAGCCGCAGCTTTCGGGCAATATCCTCCCGCAGGGAGTGCTCGTCCTCTACCACCAAAAGGCGCATCTTTGTTTTCCACCTTTCCCATAAAAATTGCGTTTTTTCTTCATTATAACAGATTATAGCAGACGGTGTTAAGATTCGTGTTAAGATTTTCTTAGCAGAGATTTTATCACGCATGGTGTATACTGATGCCATCAAACAACAGGAGGCTATGATGTTCATGACAAAAAAACAGGCGCAGCTGCTTTTGCTTGCCGCCGGGGTTCTGATGCTGCTGTTCGGCTTATGGCGGGGCGAGGCAGACACCGTATTTTCAAAAGCCATCCGGCTGTGTATGGAGTGTGTGGGCATTGGATAAGAAAAAGAAAAAGCTTTCTCCCCTTGCCCGCTTCCGGGGCTTTATACAAGCCGGGGCTACCCTGCTGACCAATCTCCACCTACCCAATTTTGCAAAAGGAGCGCTGTATCAGGGCGGCGGAAAATACGTCTGCGTGCCGGGGCTGAACTGCTATTCCTGCCCGGGCGCGGCCGGTGCCTGTCCGGTGGGAGCATTCCAGGCGGTGGTGGGCTCTTCCAAATTCCGCTTTTCCTACTACATCACCGGCATTCTCATCCTTTTCGGGGTGCTGCTGGGACGGTTCATCTGCGGTTTCCTCTGCCCGTTCGGGTGGTTTCAGGAGCTTTTGCACAAGATTCCCTCTCCCAAGCTTTCCACCAAAAAGCTGAAGCCGCTGCGCTATTTAAAGTATGCGGTGCTGCTGGTCATGGTGGTGTTGCTGCCTTTGCTGGCGGTCAATGAGCTGGGCATGGGCGACCCCTTCTTCTGCAAGTATCTCTGCCCGCAGGGCGTGCTGGAGGGTGCCATTCCCCTCTCCCTGACCAATGCGGGCATCCGCGCTGCGCTGGGCAAGCTGTTCACATGGAAGGCCTGCATCCTGCTGGCGGTCATCGTGGGCAGCGTGGTGTTCTACCGCCCCTTCTGCAAGTGGCTGTGCCCGCTGGGCGCGTTCTATGCGCTGCTGAACAAGGTCTCGCTGTTCCAGATGCGCGTAGACACCCACAAATGCGTCTCCTGCGGAGCCTGTGCAAAGGCTTGCAAGATGGACGTAGACATTACCAAGACCCCCAACCACGCCGAATGCATCCGCTGCGGGATGTGCATGAAAGCCTGCCCCACGGACGCCATTCAGTACAAGTTCGGGCTGGGGGACCAATCAAATACCGAAACAACAAAGGAGTAAAACCATGAAGATCCATCGTATCGCCGCACTTTTGCTCAGCCTTGTGCTGGCTTTCAGCCTTGCCGCCTGCGGGCAGGGCGCATCCTCTGCATCTTCTGCATCCTCTTCTGCCGCTTCCTCTGCGGCAGCAGAAAGCAAAACCGAGGAGCAGCTGCTGGCCGAGGAAAACGAGATCCTTTCCGCAAACGATGCCCTGTGGGAGAAGGTGTTCACTTCCATGGACAAAAACGTGACCGAGACCACCCTCAGCACGAACTACGGCGATTTTCTGCGCAATGCCGTAGAAAAGGCAAAGGATCAGTTCTCGGACGAGGAGTACAAGACCCTGACCGCAGATGCCGAAAAGATTCGTGCCATCGAGGAGCAGATCGCCGCTCTTGCCCCCGCAGAGGATGCCGCTTCCAGTGCCGCCGCACAGGGCACCGCCTTCCCCAAGTTTGAGGGCAGCGATTTAGAGGGCAACCCGGTGGACAACAGCCTGTTTGCGGGCAACGCCTTTACGGTGGTGAATTTCTGGTTCAACGGCTGCAAGCCCTGCGTGGAGGAACTGGACGACCTGAACGCCCTGAACGAGAAGGTCAAGGCACAGGGCGGTGAGGTCATCGGCATCAACACCGAGACGCTGGACGGCAACCAGCAGGGCATTGATGCCGCCAAAAAACTGCTGGAGACAACGGGCGCAAGCTACCGCAACATCTACTTTGCCTCCGGCAGTGAGGCCGGCAAGTTTGCACTGAACATCATGGCCTTCCCCACCACCTACGTTTTTGACCGGGACGGCAACGTTGTGGGGCAGCCCCTGCTTGGCGGCATCGACAAGGAAGAAAACCTTGCCGCTCTGCAAAAAAATATCGACGCCGCCCTTGCCAAGGACAGCGCCAAATAAACCTTTCTCCCCTGCCGCCTTCGGGCGGCTTTTTTATTTGCGGTGTGCATTGCCATGCACGCCCGGGTGCCGGACGGAATACGCTGGGGCAGAAGCATACTTTTACCAGCAAAGGAGCGTATCTCCATGAAAAACACCGGAACTCTCCGCATCCAGACCTTTGCGGCACGCCAGTCTGCCCCCGTGGAGGGGGTGACCGTTACAGTGCAGGGGGACGGCTTCACCCTGCACTGCATCACTGATGCCACCGGCAGCGCCGCCGATATTCCCGTTGAAGCCCCCGCCTGCGCCCTCTCGCTGGACGAGGACAACACCATCCGCCCTTACGCCGTTGTCAGCCTGACCGCCGCAAAATCCGGCTACCGCACCGTGCGCATTGAGGGCATCCAGATCTTTGCCGGACAGGTAACGCTGGCACAGCCCCAGATGCTGCCCGACACCGAGGAAGGCAAGGACATCCCGAACGCGCCCATCGTCATCCCGCCGCACGCTTTGTTTGCGGGCAGCGGCGGCAGCGGCCCGCAGCCGGTGCAGCACTGCACGCCCCGGGTGCTGGACAAGGTGATCATCCCCAAAAACATCACGGTGCATCTGGGCAAACCGGCGGCTTCTGCCCGCAACGTGACGGTGTCCTTCCGGGATTATATCGCAAACGTTGCTTCCAGTGAGGTCTACCCCACATGGGCAGACGAAAATACCCCAACGGGCAGACAGGGTGTTTTCCGGCTCAGAACGCCCATTCGATCGTGATTTTTTGCTCTCCGGTGAGTGGGTCTTTCGTTCCGACAACGACACGATGAACCAGCAGTACAGCAAGTTCACGGGTCAGATGGGAAACCTGTGCCAGCTCCCGCACACGCTGCCTTTGCGCCGGAGCGGCGTCCGTTTCCTCCGGCTGCTGTTCCAGTTCTGCTTCCAAGCCACGGATACGGTTTTCCGCACTTTTTATTTCCTCCCCAAACGCCTGGTTCATCTCTGAAAACTGCGTTGCATCGATCAACCCGGATACCTTATCCAGATACAGCTGCTGCAAAGCCCTGCGCCGCCGGTCTGCTTCGCATTGCAACCGTTTCAGCTCGCTGCGCTTTGCCTGCGCCCGCTGCCGCACCGGGTCATCCCGCTGGGGCAGTTCCACCTTTTCCGGGTCAACATAGACCTCTGCGTATTCTCGGATACGCTCCCGTACGGTGTTTTCCAATGCGTTCAGGTCAGTGCAGGTCTTATTGCTGCACCGTTCCGGCGCACGCTGGTGCATCCGGCAACGGACATAGCGTCTTTGAAAACCATTCGCTCTTGGCTGATGGGCAGTCTGCTCCATATAGCTGCCGCAGCAGCCGCAAACCACCTTTTTGGCAAGCGGATGGATCGTCCCCTGCACGCCGCTCCGGGTGCGCGCTGCCAGCATCCGCTGTACCGTTTCAAAGGTGTCACGGTCTATGATAGGCTCGTGGGTATTTTCTACAACGATCCACTGCGATTTTGGAATCCAAATCGTCTTTTCAGACTTGTAACTTACCTTTTTATGCTTTCCCTGCACCATATTTCCGATATAAAGCTGATCATGCAATATTTGATATACGGTGGGACTGCTCCAAAGAGCTGCATTTGTATTCTTCAATGCAATGCGGTAATGGATGCCATGCAGCTGCTTATAGGCCGTTGGACTTGGAATTTTTTCATCATTCAGGATGCGTGCGATCTTGTGTGTGCCGATTCCGTTAAGAGCCATGGAGAAGATCCGTCTTACCACTTCGGCTGCTTCCGGGTCGATGATGAGTTTTCCTTTTGCATTTGGGTCTTTGCAGTATCCATACCGTGCAAAAGAGCCGATGAACAGCCCCTCTTTCCGCTTGTGGTCAAGCACCGAGCGGACATTGGTGGACAGATCTTCCAGATACCATTCGTTGATCAAGCCGTTGATCTGGCGAGATTTTTTGTTCGCGGTATCGTTGGTATCCACATGGTCTACCACCGCAATGAAGCGGATTCCCCACTCCATGAACTTTCCGTGCAGATATTTTTCCACGAGTTCCATGTCACGGGTAAAACGGGATTGCGTTTTGGCCAGTACCACATCAAACTGATGTTCGCTTGCGGCTTGCAGCATCGAATTGAATGCCGGACGGTTCCGGTCGATGCCGGAATAGTCCTCATCCGAATAGATCTGGTAAATATCAAATCCTTTCTCAATGGCGTACTGGAGCAGCATCGACTTTTGATTCTGAATGCTCTCCGATTCGCCAATTTTATCTTCATCTTCTTTGCTCAGGCGGCAATAAATTGCTGCTTTCATGATCTGCCCCCCTCTTTTTGTACACGAGCATCCATGCGCAACATAACGCATCCCTCCTTCAAATTCAGGGATGCCACATCAGGCGCAGGATCTTGAAGGAACGGCATTGAGCAATCCATCGATGATATATCGCTCAAATTCCTTTTGGAAATCTTCTTTGCGCTGTTCGTTGTTGTCCGAACGAAATTTTTCGTGCAGAATAAAAGGAGTTTTTTTCATCGAATCCCCCTTTTCGGTCCACTTGGTTGTGATATGTGTCACTTCAGTCTATTTCCAGTCAGCGAAATTCAGAACTTTCCAGATTTTTTATGAAAAATATTGCAAGACGTTCAAAATCAACTTGAAACGCTTTTGCCGCAATGGTACAATTACATTGTCATTTTATGGAAACTCGGCGCAAAGCCCCGTGCGGACAGGCCGCAAGCGTCGGAGTTCCTGTGGGATGTGTAAGAATAGCTAGGGCAGCACTGCGCTACTGCACTTTCCGATAATGTGAGGGAGGTATATTTATATGATGAAAAAGATCTCCCGCCGCTCTTTTTTGCAGGTCTGCGGCATTACGGCAGCCACGGCGGCGTTGACTGCCTGCGGCGGCGGCAAGACCGAAACAGATAAAAAAGACGATGTACGCGAAGCCATCACCTTTATGGCACCTTATAAGGAGATAGAAGCCTTTATTGAGCAGGTACACAGCGTTTACCCGGAAGTGAACATCGAGGTCGTGCCCTACAGCGGCGATAACACCACCACCTGTTTGCAGAATATGTTTGCGGCGGGCGACCTGCCGGACGTCTGCACCTTGACCTACTACGATCCCCAGATCGATCTGGTCTCCGACAAACTGCTGGACCTTTCCGGCTACGATTTTACGGATAACTATGTGGAGTCCCGTCTGCAGGACGTGTTCGACAACGGTGCCATCTACCTGCTGCCCTCGACCTACAACTGCTACGGCATCACCTACAACAAGACCCTGCTGAAAAAATACGGCTGGGAGCTGCCCAATTCTTTCGCTGAGCTGGAAGAACTGGCTGCAAAGGCCAAGAAAGCAGAGGTCGATCTCTGTCTGCCGCAGATCCAGTATCCGGGCTATGGTTTCCAGTATCTGTGCAACATTGCGGACGCCGATTTCCTCGGCACACTGGACGGCAGGCTGTGGCAGCGGGATTATCTGTCCGGTAAGGCGAATGTCAGCAATACCCCCGGCATGATGCAGGCGATGGCCTATGTCCAGAAGTGGAAGGACATCGGGATGCTGAACGACACCGGCGACGCTCTTGACGACAATGTGACCCGGCAGAGGATGGCCGAGGGGAACACCCTGTTTTTGATCGGAAACACCAACGGCATTGTGGAGGCAGACGGCAACGCCGATAAATTCGGCCTGATGCCGTTTCTCTCGGAGGACGGCACCCAGAACGTTTTTGTGCTGAATGTGAACCGCTTCTACGGTCTGAATAAAAAGCTGAAACAGAACCCCCAAAAGCTGGAAGATGCGCTCAAGGTGATGCGTGTGCTTTCCACCGTTGCAGGCACCAGCGCTCTGCAGCCCGCAACGGCGCTGAAAAGCAGCCTGCTGCCCTTCAAGGACGCAAAAGCGGACGGCACCTACTATGCCGACATCGCCGATGCCCTGAATGCAGGCAACACCGCGCCCTTTATCTATTCCGGCTGGGAAAACACCATCGTGACCACCGGCCTTAAGATGCTGGACTTCATCAAGGGCAACGCTACCATGGAGGATGTCATCCGTCAGCTGGACGAGGATCAGGACAGTGTGGTGAACAACACCCCGGATACCATCACTACCGTTACGGAGGAGCTTTCGCAGGAGGACTGCGCCATGCTGGTGGGCCGCTGCTTTGCACAGGCTACCGGCAGCGACCTTGCGCTGGTCTCGCTGAGCACATGGATCCCCGGCAACCCCACCGAGCAGAACCACCACGGCGTAGCCGCCAAGCTGTACGCCAAGGGCATTACGGATTACGACCTTTCGGTGATCCTGCCCACCGGCTGGAACCGCACCATCCAGACCGTTACCCTGACCGGGCAGCAGATCAACGACCTGCTGGCCACGGGCTACGATGCCTACGGCAACGGCAAGGGCTACCCCTATGTGCTGGTAAGCCCGGTGCAGCCGGAGGCGGGCAAGACCTATCAGGTGGCTATCTGCGGTGTGAGCGACCAGCTGGCTGCCGAAGCAACGGTGACAGACAGCGGCGTGGTGGGCATGGATGCTGCAAAAGCCTTCTTTGGTGCATACACCACCATCAGCCGGGCAGACACCGCATGGAGTTGAATAAAACGGACAGGAGATACTGGATGTGAACAAGAAAAAATACCAAAAGCTGCTTTGGGGCACCGGCTTTGTCATCATCGTGTTGATTCTGACCCTTTTTGTCATGAGCCAGACCTACATCCAGAACCTTGTCTACCATGAGCGGCTGAACCAGATGGAAGAGGTCACCCACCAGATGTTCCACAGTCTGGAGGATGTGATCGACAACCACTGGGACGAGGTGAATGTACAATGCAATTATTTGTACTACACCCCGCTAAAGACCGATACCGAGTTCTATCGCTATCTGAAAAAGCTGTCGGAGCTTTCCAATTACCATGAAAGACAGATCGAACTGATTGCCGTGGACTCTGCCGGACATTACTATACTGAGAATGGCCGCATGGGGCTGCTGCGGGAAATGAACTATCTGGAAAACGCGCCGCAGCGGGTCAGCTATGTTTCCAATTCGTTGACCGTGGACGACTCCCGGATGGTGTTTCTGGAACAGCTCTCCACCCCCATCACACTGCAAAGCGGAGAAAAAGAGATCACCCTGCGCTACTTTGGCATCTCCCAGAGCATGACCCAGCTGAACGATTATTTCCGCTGTGATGCCTACGAAAATAACAACAGTGTCTATGTGCTGGACGACAACGGTTTCAAGCTGTTCAACGCCAACGATACCGAACTGCTGAAGGGACACAACGTATACACCGTGCTCTCCCGGATGTCCTATCTGCACGGCTCTTCCTTTGCGGAGGCAAAGGAGCGGCTTGACCGCACAGGTTCCTGTTATTCCAACGCCGTGCTGGACGGGACCGAGTATTTCTACGCCCTGAAGCAGATGGAAAACGCCCAGTGGACACTGGCGTTCCTTGTTCCGGCAGAATATGTGGCCGTGAACACGCAGAAGCTGGTCAATATCGTCATGGTCGTTATTGTAGGCTTTGCAACGGTGTTTTCGATCATGGCAGTCATTGCTGGCTGGTTCCTTTTGCGGGAAAGGCAGCAGCGGGAGCTGCGGGCCGAAAAAGAGACGAACCTCCGTCTGGAGCAGTATAACATCCAGCTGACGCAGGCCAACGACGAGATGCGGCGGGCGCAGGATGCTGCCGCCGAGGCGTTACAGTCCGCCGAGCGTGCCAGCAAAGCCAAGACGGACTTCCTCTCCAACATGAGCCACGATATCCGCACCCCCATGAACGCCATCATCGGCATTACCACCCTGATGAAAAACGAGCTGCACCAGCCGGAAAAACTGGCCGAGCATCTGGCCAAGCTGGAAACCTCCGGGCAGCTGCTGCTGGGCATCATCAACGATATTCTGGATATGAGCCGGATCGAGAGCGGCAAGACTACCCTGAATGTGGAAAAGATGAACCTGCCTCAGCAGATCAGCCAGCTGGATAGCGTTATTCGCCAGCAGGCAGGCCAGCGCCGCCAGACCTTTATGGTAAACACCCTTGTGCAGCACGAAAACGTGCTGGCCGACCCCAACCGCCTGAATCAGGTGCTGATGAACATCCTCTCCAATGCGGTCAAGTACACGCCCACCGGTGGGCACATCCGGCTGAAGGTAGAGGAGCTTACCCATACCGAGCATTACGCCAAATACCGCTTTGTGGTGCAGGATGACGGCATCGGCATGAGCGA
>ERZ773258.2573-NODE-2573-length-11001-cov-20.052531_pt1 | contig 11001 bp, 4 predicted proteins | sample MGYA00511962_ERZ773258 | MGnify/ENA primary metagenome ERZ773258 (study PRJEB29015, sample SAMEA2737755) | human gut metagenome | biome: human gut; feature: human-associated habitat; material: faeces | place: China | collected 2012 ... | reverse complement strand
AAACGAAGTTTGCGATCGCCCTTTGGAAACCTTCGGCGCCGCTGCTTTTGGGGTTCTTTGCGGTTGGTTTGTGCCATAGTTAGAAGACCCAAAAGCACACTAACTAAAATGTTTCGATAACGCTCAATAAACTTAGAAGGGATGCGAAGCAGTCCAGAGGGCGACCGCAGACTTCGTCTGTTTCCATTGCCCTCTGGTCGCTCCCGCAGGAGCGAAATCCCTGCATAAACACGCGGACATAGTATGAAATCGCGCACAACTAAATCGCGCGAAAGGGAGTCCAGAGGGTCAATGACCCTCTGGTGGGGTCAAGGGGGAGATGAGATGGGACGAAGTCCCCCCCTTGGCTCGTCGTCGTTATAGGGAAGGAGGAAGCAGCATGAGTTACGATGAATTGCTCGCGCAGGTGTATGCCGCGCTGCCGCAGCTCAAGGGGCAGCTCCATGCGCCGCGCGTGGTGTATGTGCAGTCGCAGGGCAAGGTGTACATCACGTTTGAGTCAAATGTGCTGGTGGAGGAAGCATCGTTCCTGAAGCTGGAAGCGCTTCTGCGGCGCGTTTTCCCGCAGAAGCCGCTGGCGCTGCGCGTCGTCTCGCCGGGACTGAAGGACGATTTTCTGGAGAACATCAGCGCGTATAAGCAGGTGCTGACCGACTTCCTGCGCCGCAATTATCCCGCGTCCGCCAGCTGGATGAGCCAAATCGACTGGCGGTGCGACGGCAAGCGCATCACGCTGACCTTCCCCGACGCGTTCAGCCTGGAATACATGGGGCGGCAGAACGTCGCGGCGCGCCTGTCACAGGCGGTGAAGGACATTTTTTCCGCTGAGGTGATGGTGGAACTGACCGTCGCGGGCGATCAGGAGAAGCGGCTGGCGGAAATCCGCGAAGAGAGATTGCGCGAGCAGACCGTCACCTACACGCCGGAGCAGATTGCCGCGATGACGCAGGGGGACGCCAAGCCCGCGAAGGAGCACAAGGAGCGCAAGCCGTCCGCGCCGCGCGAGAAGAAGCCGGAGCAGACAACGCCGGAGCGCGACCCGATGCTGCCCGTGATGACCGACCACGCCATCGGTAAGCCGATTATGGGGCGCGCAATTGCCGATCCGCCGATGGAAATGAAGGAGCTGGCAAGCGACGCGGGGCTGGTCGTCGTGCAGGGCGACATTTTCAAGCTGGAAACGAAGGAACTCAAGGGCGGCGAACTGCTGCTCGTCACCTTCGCCATCACCGACTATACGTCCTCCATTCTCTGCAAGGCGTTCATGCGCTACCGTCGCCTGCCCTTCGGCAAGAAGAAGGACGACGACGCGCCGCCGCCGCCGATTACCGACGAGGAACGTCAGGCGGTGATGGACAAGGTCAACCAAATCAAGGTGGGGCTGAACGTCAAGGTGCGCGGCGAGTGCATGTACGATAACTTCGCGCATGAGCTGTCCATTTCCATCCGCGATATGGTGCCGATGGAGCGCATCAGGCGCGAGGACACGGCGGAAGAAAAGCGCATCGAGCTGCACATGCACACCAACATGTCCACCATGGACGCGCTGACCCCGGCGGGCGACCTCATCAAGCGCGCCATCGAGTGGGGGCATCCCGCCGTCGCGATTACCGACCACGGCGTGGTGCAGGCGTTCCCGGCGGCGTTCAATGCCGTCAAAAAGCAGCCGATTAAGCTGATTCCGGGCTGCGAGGGCTACCTCATCGACGAAACGCAGGTCGTCACCGATGAAGACGACCGCTCGATTGATGATACCATCGTCGTGTTGGACTTTGAATCCACCGGGCTGGACACGCTGAAAGACCGCGTGATTGAAATCGGCGCGGTGAAAATGACCGGCGGCACGCTGGTGGATACGCTGTCGATTCTGGTGAACCCGAAAATTCCCCTGCGGCCGAAAATCACCGAAATTACGGGCATTACGGACATGATGCTGGCGGATAAGGAAACGGCGGAGACCGCTATCCCGAAGCTGATGGACTTCATCGGCGATGCCGCGATTGCCGCCCACAACGCCGCGTTTGACGGCAAGCTGCTCAAAGCGGAGCTGCGCCGGCTGGGGCGCAAGTTCAACGCGCCGATTCTGGATACCCTGTCCCTGTCGCGCAAGCTGCTGCCGGAACTGAAGTCGTTCAAATTGAAGAGCGTCTGCAAGGCGCTGAGCGTGAGCCTCAAAAACGCCCACCGCGCCGTCCACGACGCAACCGCGACGGCGTACTGTCTGGCGAAGATGTTCAAAATCGCCAAGGAAGAGCACGGGTTCACCAAACTTAGCGACCTGAACACGCTCAAAGGCGGCGCCATCGGCGAAAGCTACCACGTCATCCTGCTGGTGAAAAGTCAGGAGGGGCTGGTCAACCTCAACCGACTGGTGTCCATCGGGCATCTGGACTACTTCCGCCGTCGCCCGCACATGCCGCGTTTCATGATTGACCGCTACCGTGAAGGGCTGATTATCGGCAGCGCGTGCGAGGCGGGCGAACTCTACCGCGCAGTGCTGGAAAATGAGCCGTGGGAGAAAATCAAGGAAATCGCGTCGTGGTATGACTATCTGGAAATCCAGCCCGTGGGCAACAACGCGTTTCTGGTGCGCGAGGGGCGCGTGGCGGACGACGAGGCGCTGCGGGACATCAACCGCAAAATCGTCCAGCTGGGCGACGAGCTGGGCAAGCCGGTCGTCGCGACGGGGGATGTGCACTTCCTTGACCCGCACAACGCCATCAACCGCTCCATCATTCAGGCGGGCATGGGCTACGATGATGCCGACATGCAGCCGCCGCTGTACTTCAAGACGACGAACGAGATGCTGGAGGAATTTTCCTACCTTGGCGCGGAAAAGTGCCACGAGGTCGTCATCGACAATCCGCGGAAGATTGCGGATCAGGTGGACAAGCTACAATTGTTCCCCAAGCACCCCAAGGGCGAGGACACCTTCCAGCCGTTCTGGGAGGACGCGGCGGACAACATTCAAAATATGACGTGGGGCACGGCGAAGGAACTCTACGGCGATGAGCTGCCCGAAATCGTCGTGAACCGGCTGAACAAGGAGTTAAAATCCATCATCGGCTATGGCTTCGCGACGCTGTACAATATTGCCCAGCGGCTGGTCAGCAAGTCCAACGCGGACGGATACCTCGTCGGCAGCCGCGGTTCGGTCGGTTCGAGCCTCGTTGCGCGCATGTGCGGCATCACGGAGGTCAACGCGCTTCCGCCGCATTACCGCTGCACCCATTGCCGCAAGGGCTTTTTCGACGTGGACAAGAGCCAATACAAAGTCGGCGTTGACCTGCCGGATAAGGACTGCCCCATCTGCGGTCAGAAGCTCGTGAAGGACGGCTTCGACATCCCGTTCGAGGTGTTCCTCGGCTTTGAGGGCGACAAGGTGCCGGATATTGACCTGAACTTCTCCGGCGAATATCAAAACCGCGCGTTCCATAACGTCGAGGAGCTGTTCGGGCATGACCACGTTTTCCGCGCGGGCACGATTACGGGTCTGGCGGAAAAAACGGCATATGGCTATGTGTCGAAGTACTTCGAGGAACGCGGATTGCAAGTCGGCAACACGGAGAAGGAGCGTCTGGCGGCGGGCTGCGAGGGCGTGAAAAAGACGACGGGGCAGCACCCCGGCGGCATGGTCGTCGTGCCGAAGGAATACGAAATCTACCAGTTCACCGCCGTGCAGCACCCTGCTGACGACCTCAATTCCGACTTTACCACCACTCACTTTGACTTCAACTCCATGCACGACATTCTGGTTAAGCTGGACTGCCTCGGTCACGACGACCCGACGGTTTTGCACATGCTGGAGGAATTGACGGGCATCGGCTACAAGGATGTTCCGCTGGATGACCCGGACGTGCGAAGTCTGTTCTCGTCGCCCAAGGTGCTGGGCGTGACGCCGGAGGATATCGGCTGCCTGACGGGTACGTTCGGCGTGCCGGAATTCGGCACATCGTTCGTGCGTGGGATGCTCGACGAAACGAAGCCGACGACGATGGAGGAGCTGCTGCGCATTTCCGGCCTGTCCCACGGCACGGACGTGTGGCTGGGCAACGCGCAGGAGCTGATTGCAAACGGTACGGCGAAATTGAGCGAGTGCGTCTGCTGCCGTGACGACATCATGAACTACCTGATTGACAAGGGTGTTGCACCGAAGATGGCGTTCACGACGATGGAGAGCGTCCGCAAAGGGCGCGGCCTGAAGCCTGAAATGGAACAGGCGATGATTGAGCAGCACGTTCCGCAGTGGTTCATGGATTCGTGCAAGAAAATCAAGTACATGTTCCCCAAGGGACACGCCGTGGCGTATGTGACGATGGCGCTGCGCGTGGCGTGGTATAAGGTGCATCGTCCGCTGGCATATTATTGTGCGTACTTCACCGTGCGCGGCGACGGCTTCGACGCGATGACGATGCTGATTGACCCCGCGACGATTCGCGAGAAAATCAAGCAGATTAAGGCTGACCCGAAGGCGTCCGCGAAGGACAAGGAAGCCGTGACGAGCCTTGAACTGGTGCTGGAGATGAACATGCGCGGCTTCAAGTTCCTGCCGTGCGACCTGTACAAGAGCGACCTGAAGAAATTCAAGATGGAGGGCGAAACGGGGCTGCGGTGTCCGTTCACGTCCTTGGGCGGACTGGGCGAATCGGCTGCCATCAATATCGTGCGCGAGCGCGAACGCGGCCCGTTCATGTCGGTGGAGGACTTGAAGGAGCGCACGCGCATTTCCAGCGCGGTCATTGAGCTGCTGCGGACGCACGGTTCGCTGGAGGGCTTGAGCGAAACCAGTCAGGTGTGCATGTTCTAAAGATTTCGCCGCTGCGGCGGCGACCAAAGGGCTTTCCGGTCGCCCTTTGGAAACCTTCGGTGCGCACCCATGTTTCTTGGTTTTTATCGAAAGTGGTTATAGTTTGTGTGCTTTTGGCTTGCCAAAATAAGAAAATAAACATAACCAACCAGTAGCATCCGAAGGGGCAGGCGAAGGGGTCAAGGGGGCGATCGCAGACTTCGTCTGTTTTCATTGCCCCCTTGTCGCCTCCGCAGAGGCGAAACCCCTGCAACACAATCGCGCAATCCGCTTAGAAAAAAGCATCCGCATCAGCGCGGGCGACGCTCCATAAGCGCCGCCCCTTTCTTATACCTCCACCACCCCCGTGGCGACCCGCTCCACAAACACCCGATCGTGTTCCACCAGCAGCATCGTCGGCTGATACTGCTGAATCAGCGTCTCCAACTGCACCCGGCTGAACACGTCGATGTAGTTCAGCGGCTCATCCCACACAAACACATGCGCCGGCTCGCACAGCGACCGCGCCAGCAGGATTTTCTTCCGCTGCCCTTGGCTCATTTCCTGCAAGTCGTGGTCAAACAACTCGCGTGGGCAGTCCATGTTCCGCAGAATCGCCTTGAAGAGCGTTTCGTCCACCTGCGCGTCGCGGATGAAGTCGCGCAGGCCGCCGCGCAAATCATCAATCCGCTGCCGCACGGACGAGAACGTCACGCCCGACGCAATGCGGATACTCCCCGTCAGCGCGTCGCTTTCGCCCAGAATTCCTTTGAGGATGGTGGATTTTCCGCACCCGTTCGCGCCGATAAGCGCCAGCCGCTCACCCTGACGCAGCGTAAACCGCACGTTTTCGCAGACTGTCCGATTCCCGTAGCGAACCGCGCCGTTTTCCACCGAAATCAGCACGTCTTTCGGATGCGGCAGCGTCGTCATGCGCAGCGTACCGACCTGCTCGACGTTTTTCAGCAGCGTCTGCTTTTCCTCGATGGCGCGTTCCTGCCGCATCTGCGATGCTTTCGAGCGCTTCATCATCCGCTCCGACGCCGCGCCGAGAAAGCCGCGGTCTACTTTCCCATAAAAGGACTTATCCGCGTGGCGCTTGTTTTCCTCCGCGCGATTGCTCCATTCCGCCGTTTTGCGTGCGGCGGCTTCCAGCTGCTTGATTTCTTTGCGGAGCGTCTCGTTCCGGGCGGCTTCGGCTTCGTTTTCGCCGTTCAGGCGCGCTTCAAACGTGTCGTAATTTCCCTGCATGACGTATGTGTTCGCCTTGTTCAGGCAGACCACATGGTCAATCGCGCGGTTGAGGAAGGCGCGGTCATGGCTGACGAGCAGAAAGCCGTCTTTGCGGCGCAGGTAGTCCGCGAGCATCGCACGACCGGGTGCGTCGAGGGAATTGGTGGGTTCGTCGATGAGCGGGTAGGCGTCCTCGCGGGCGAATAGCGCCGAGAGCATCACGCGGGTCTGTTCGCCGCCGGAGAGCGTGTCAAACGGGCGATTGAGCGCCTCTTCCGGCACGTTGAGAAGGGACAATTCGCGCATCAAACGCCAGTCCTCGCACGTCGACGCGGCGGTTTGGGCAATTTGCCATGCGGTCTGCGTGCCATCCGCGACGGGGTACGGGAACAGCACAGGCGTCAGCGGGCAGTCGATTTTCCCTTTGCCCTGCAAATCGCCGGACAGCAGGCGCAGGAGGGTGGTTTTTCCGCGTCCGTTGCGGGCGATAAGCCCCGTGCGCCACGCCGTGTCGAGGGACAGGGACAAATCCGCAAAGACAGCCTCCGGTGCGCCGTCGTAGGTGAATGACAGATGTTCAATTTTCAGCTGCAAAATGAATTTCCTCCGCTTTGGTCAGCAGGGAGGACAGACCGACAAGACGAATCATGCTATTTTTTCTGTACAGCAAAAGCTGACCCGCTATGCGGTGATTTCTGCCATCACAAACAAACCGCTTTCTTGCGGTTCATTGCTTCCCTGCTCAGTCAACAGGTGCAGAAATCACAGACGCATATGCGGATCAGCCTCCTTCGCGCGTTGCTGTTTATCAGAATACCATTTTTCGGCGCACTTGTCAAGGTGGAAAAACGGTGGTATAATAGAAAGGAAGTTGATTTTTGTCGGAGGATGTGCCATGAGTTTCACCCACCTGCATCTGCACACGGAATATTCCCTGCTGGACGGCGCGTGCCGCATTCCAAAGCTCGTCGAGCGCATCAAGGCGCTTGGCATGACCTCCTGTGCCATCACCGACCACGGCGTGATGTACGGCTGCATCGACTTCTATTCCGCCATGAAGGATGCAGGCATCAAACCCATCATCGGCTGCGAGGTCTACGTCTGCCGCGACCGGTTGGACAAATCCGCCGCGAACCGCGAGTACAGCCACCTCATCCTCCTGTGTGAAAACAACACCGGCTATCAGAACCTGATGAAACTGGTCAGCGAGGGCTTCCTGACCGGCTATTATTATCGCCCGCGCATTGACTACAACCTGATTCGCCAGCACAGCGAAGGGCTGATTTGCCTCTCCGCGTGCCTGTCCGGCGACCTGCCGAAGCTGCTGCTGCAAGGGCGCTACGACGACGCGGAAGCGTATGTGCGCGAAATGCAGGATATTTTCGGTGAGAAGAACTTCTATGTTGAAATCATGGATCACGGCATCCGCGAGGAGAAAATCGTCATGCCGCGCCTGATTTCGCTTGCCCGCGAGATGAATGTGCCGCTGGTGGCGACGAACGACTGCCACTACTTGGAGGAAAAGGACGCCGACGCGCAGGAAGTGCTGCTGTGCATCCAGACGGGCAAGACGCTTGATGACGCGAACCGGATGCGCATGGACACGCGCCAGCTCTATGTTAAGAGCGAAGATGAAATGCGCACGCTGTTCGCCGCCTGCCCGGACGCTGTTGAGCGCACGCAGGAGATTGCCGACCGCTGTAACGTCGAGTTCGAGTTCGGTGTGACGCGCCTGCCGCATTATCCCGTGCCAGAGGGCGAAACCGCGCTGTCGATGCTCACGCGCCTGACGCATGAGGGCTTGCGCGAGCGCTATCCCGACGCAAAGGAGACCGACGAGCCGTGGCAGCGGTTGAATTATGAGCTGAACGTCATCTCGTCGATGGGGTATGTCGATTACTTCCTGATTGTCTGGGACTTCATCCGCTATGCCAAGAGTCAGGGCATCATGGTCGGGCCGGGGCGCGGCAGCGGCGCTGGGTCGATCGTCGCGTACTCGCTGGGCATCACGATGCTGGATCCGCTGAAGTATCAGCTGCTGTTTGAACGCTTCCTGAACCCGGAGCGCGTCACCATGCCTGATATTGACGTGGACTTCTGCTACGAGCGCCGGCAGGAGGTCATCGACTATGTGGCGCGCAAGTATGGCGCAGACCATGTGAGCCAGATTATCACCTTCGGCACCTTGCAGGCGAAGGGCTGCATCCGCGACGTCGGGCGCGTCTTAGGCATGAGCTATCAGGATACGGACGCGGTCGCGAAGGCAATTCCCTTCGACCTCGGCATGACGCTGGAAAAAGCACTGACGCTCTCGCCGCTTCTCAAAACCATGTACGACGAACAGCCGGAAGTGCATCGGCTGATTGACACCGCCATGACGCTGGAGGGTATGCCGCGCCACGCCTCCACCCACGCGGCAGGTGTGCTGATTACGGGCAAGCCGGTGATGGAGTACGTCCCCTTGCAGCGCAACGACGAGGTCATCACGACGCAGTACCCGATGGGGACGATTGAGCGCCTCGGCTTGCTGAAGATGGACTTCCTGGGCTTGCGGACGCTGACCGTCATCCGCGATACGCTGGATATGCTGCGCGAGCAAGGCATCGACATGAAGCCGGAGGACATTCCGCGCGACGACCCGGCGGTGTACGAAATGATTTCCGCCGGCGACACGGACGGCGTGTTCCAGCTCGAAGGCGGCGGAATGCGCACCTTCCTGACGAACATGAAGCCCACCTGCTTTGAGGACATTATCGCCGCGATTTCACTCTACCGCCCCGGCCCGATGGAGTCCATCCCGCGCTACATTCAGGGCAAGCAGAACCCGTCGAGCATCCACTACGAGACGGAGAAGCTGCGCCCGATTCTGGACGTCACCTACGGCTGCATGGTCTATCAGGAGCAGGTGATGCAGATTGTGCGCGATTTGGCAGGGTACAGCTACGGCCGAAGCGACCTTGTCCGCCGCGCGATGGCGAAAAAGAAACACAAGGTGATGGCGCAGGAGCGCGAATACTTCATCCACGGCAAGCTGAACGACGACGGGACAATTGACGTGCCGGGCTGCGTGCGCAACGGCGTGCCGGAGGAAGTCGCGTCACACCTTTACGACGAGATGACCGCGTTCGCGTCCTACGCTTTCAACAAATCCCATGCCGCCGCGTATGCCGTCGTCTGCATTGAGACGGCGTGGCTCAAGCGCTATCATCCCGTGCCGTTTATGGCGGCGATTCTCAACAGCGTATACGGCAATCCGGCGAAAATCGCGGCATACATCCAGTACTGCCGTTCGCGCGGCATTGCGATTCTGCCGCCGGACGTGAACCGTTCGCAGTGGAAATTCACCGTCGCGAAAGCCACGGACGGACAGCTGGGGATTCTCTTCGGCTTGGGCGCGGTCAAGACGGTCGGGCAGGGCGCGGTGGACGCGATTATCCGCGAGCGCAAGAACGGCGCGTACCGCGACATCTTCGACTTCTGCCGCCGCATCGACACGAGCGAATGCAACAAGCGCGTCGTCGAGAGCCTCATCAAGGCGGGCGCGTTCGACGGCATGGGCGGCAATCGTCCGCAGCTGCTGGCGGTGTTTGAATCCGCGATGGATGCGAACTCGTCCCTGCGCAAGCAGACGGTAGACGGACAGATCAGCCTGTTCGACATGGCATTCGGCGGTGCGCCGCTGGTTCAGGAGAATCACACGCTGCCGAATCTGCCGGATTATCCCCTGCGGCAGCGGCTGGCGCTGGAGAAGGAGATTGCGGGGGTGTACATCACCGGTCATCCGCTGGATGATTACCGCGACGTGCTGGGCAAGCTGCCGTTCTCCACCGCCGATTTGGATGGGCTGGAGGAGCGCGAGGACCGCGGCTTGTCCCTCGATGGGCAGATTGTCGACATGGGCGGCATTCTGACCGAAGTGAAGGGCAAGGCGACGAAAAAGGGCGCGTACATGGGCTTCATCACGCTGGAAGACCTGACGGGGCAGATTGAGTGCCTTGTGTTCCCGAAGGTGTACGAGCGCTATCAGGGCATGATGGCGGTGGATGATTTGGTGGTGCTGCACGGGCGGCTGTCCATCCGCGAGGAGGAAGCGCCGAAGCTGCTGGTGGAGAAGCTGATTCCGCTGGAGGCGTGGCATCCGGAGGAATCAGCCCCCGCCGCGCCGATGGGGCAGAGCACCGCGCGCCCCGTGCCGCCGCCGAAGCGCCACACATCCGAGGCGCCGAAGCTGACCGACGCGCAGGCAGCGGCGAAAGCCCCCCGGAAGCTGTACCTGCGCCTGAATCGCCCGCAGATGGACGCGGCGTCATCGACTTTGTCGCTGTATCCGGGTTCTGTGCCGGTGTATCTGCACCTGCCAGCAGAGAAGATGACACTGCTTGCGCCGAAAACCGGCTGGTGCGACGCAAGCGACGGGTGTTTGAATCGGCTGAACGCGCTGCTGGGCGCGGAGAATGTGAAATTGTTGGAAAGCAGGTGATTGCATGAGTGAACAGCAGAAAAAGGGGCGTCTTGGCGAGGTAATTCGCTTTGTCGTGACGGGCGGCGTGTGCTTTCTGATTGAGCAGGCGGTTTTGTCGCTGCTCAAGGAGATTTTCGGGCTGGATGTAAATATCGGCACGCCGATTGCGTTCTTGGTGTCGGTGGTGGCGAACTATCTGCTGTGCGTCAAGTGGGTATTCCCCGGCGCGGACGGCAGCGGCGGCAAGACGAAAGCGGGCTTTGTGCTCACAAGCGGCATCGGTTTCTTCCTGAACTGGGGCTTCATGGCGCTCCTGACCGCGCTTTTCGGGCAGGACGGCATTCTGCTGACCCTCTTCGGCATCCAACTGAAAGTCTACCACCTGAACAAGGCAATTGCGACCCTGCTGGTGATGATCTGGAACTACTTCACAAAGCGGCTGATATTGAAGCAAAAGTGACAACCCCAGAGGCTCTGCCTCTGGACTCCGCAAGGGAGTTCCTCCCTTGACCCTTCCGCG
>ERZ773258.2572-NODE-2572-length-11002-cov-3.225815_pt1 | contig 11002 bp, 8 predicted proteins | sample MGYA00511962_ERZ773258 | MGnify/ENA primary metagenome ERZ773258 (study PRJEB29015, sample SAMEA2737755) | human gut metagenome | biome: human gut; feature: human-associated habitat; material: faeces | place: China | collected 2012 ... | reverse complement strand
GCCTGATGACGTATGCCATTTCCGCAGCCATGCAGCGAAAAAAAGCGTATGTCTGGCTGGGAGTGTGGGAGAAAAACGAAAAGGCCCTCGCCTTCTATCGAAAGAATGGCTTTTATCAAATCGGGACCCACACCTTTGTCATGGGAGACGACCCACAGACCGACTACATCATGCGAAAGGATCTCAAACGATGAGGGAATATTTCATCCCCGCCTGCGGTGGAGCAGCCATAGAGATGGCAGAAGGGGAAACCGTCACAGTCATTGATGTGGAGGGCGGCCAGGTAGCGGACTTCTTTGCAGAACGCGCCGGGGACCCGGATGAGTTCCTCTCTCCGGCAGTTACCATCGACTGCAACGAATCCCTGCGGCTCCATATAGGAGACTGCCTCTACACCAATCTCTACCGCCCTATGTTTCAGATAATCTATGACGAAGTGGGGAAGCACGACCTGCTGTTTCCCTGCTGCCGCCCGGAGATGTACGATTTCTTTTATCAGAACGGTAGCGGACACCCAAACTGCTACGACAACATCAACCATGCGCTTTCAGCGCAAAGGCCAATCATTCAGCCTGTCAACCTGTTCATGTTCACAAAGGTAGACGAGAACGGAAAAATCACCATCCTGCCCCCACGCTCCAAAGCCGGGGACAAAGTAATTCTTCAAGCCATGATGAATGTGCGGGTAGGGATTGCGGCTTGCAGCGTGGCCGAGGGAGAATGTAACGATAGGAAATGCACCCCGATTAAGGTGATTATTGAGGAGAACATTATGAAAATCACAGAAGTAAAAAACCGGACGCCGGATTTCATCAATCAGTTGCTGAAAGTATGGGAAGGCTCTGTGCGAGCCACCCACCTATTCCTGTCAGACGATGAAATCAAGAGTATCAAAGAATATGTCCCGCAGGCGTTGAATGGGATTGCCCATTTGATGATTGCGGAAGATGATTCAGGACATCCCGTGGCTTTTATGGGGATTGAGGATGGCTCGCTGGAAATGCTGTTCATTGCGCCAGAAGAACGCGGAAAAGGGCTGGGGAAATGCCTGATCCAATACGGGATTGAAAACTACGCCGTAGAACGGCTGGCAGTCAATGAGCAGAACCCGCAAGCCAGGGGGTTTTATGAACACATGGGCTTTCAGGTTTACAAACGGGCAGACCTTGACGAACAGGGGAACCCCTATCCGCTTTTATATATGAGCCTTACGCATAAGCCTGTGGAGAATTCAGATAACGGAGGAAATCAGATGAATACGCCTACTTTAGAAACGGAGCGTTTGATTTTAAGAAAATTTACAGAACAGGATATGGAAGCGTTATTCGTTATCCTGCAAGATGAGGAAGTCAATCAGTTTTTGCCCTGGTATCCTGTAAAAAATATGGAAGAAGCAAAGCGGTTTTATGAGGAACGGTATGCCGCAAAATACGCCCAGCCGCAGGCCTATGCCTATGCGATCTGTTTGAAAGAGGACAATTATCCCATCGGCTACATAAAAGTGGATATGGAAGAACACCACGATTTTGGCTATGGACTTCGTAAGGAGTTTTGGCATAAAGGGATTGTAACGGAAGCTGGCAAAGCGGTTATTGAACAGGTGAAAAAGGACGGCCTGCCCTATATCACGGCAACCCATGACAGGAACAATCCCAGAAGCGGCGGCGTCATGCGAAATGTGGGTATGAAGTACCAGTATTCTTACGAAGAACAATGGCAGCCGAAAAATATTTTAGTGACATTTCGGACTTACCAACTCAACCTTGATGGGAATGAAAGCCGGGTCTACAAAAAATAAAGGCGGCGGACTTATTGCGTTTTGTCCGCCGCCTTTTCACTGTTCTATAAAACCGCGCCCTTGAAACGCGCACGAAAGGGCGGCCGGTACGCGCTGCGCCGCCGCCCAGGGCCTGCCTATGCCCGAACCTTGTCGATCAGCGTACAGAACTCCTCCCGGCCCCAGAGAACGGGGACGGGATAGAGGGGATTGGCCTCCTTCATGGCCCAGGAGATGATCTGGGGCACGTCCTCACTCTTAATCATATCCAGCTTCTCAGGGATCTTCATCTCCCGCTTCAGCGCTTCCATCCAGTCCAGAAATACCAGCGCCCGCTCCTCCTGGGTGTTTCCCTCCATGCCGCAGATTTCCGCCAATCTGGAGAGCTGAGGATAGACGGCGGCGCCAAATTCTCTCATAACCCAGGGCAGCAGCACCGACATGGCCAGGCCGTGGGGCGTGCCGTAGAGCCCGCCCAGCGTGTGGCCGATAGCGTGGACATAGCCTACGCACCCCCTGGTAAAGGCCCGCCCGGCCTTAAAGGCGGCAATCTGCATATTCTGGCGGGCCTCCAGGTTCTTTCCGTCCCGGTAGGCGGTGAGCAGGCTGCTATGGATCAGCTTGACCGCCTCCTCGGCATAGCTCTTTTCCAAAGGCGTGTTGTAAGTACCGTTGGTATAGGCCTCCACAGCGTGGCACAGAGCGTCCATGCCGGTGGTGGCTGTAATGAAGGGCGGAAGGCCGATGGTGAGCTCCGGGTCCAGGACAGCGCGGATGGGCAGCAGCACCGTATCGTTGATAGAGGCCTTGTGGTGGGTGGCGGCGTCGGTAATCACGGCGGCCACCGTGGTCTCGGATCCGGTTCCCGCCGTGGTGGGCACCGCAAAGAAAGGCGGGAACCGGCGCCGGCGCCGCACCTTGAGGATCCCCTGGAGCTGGGCCACCGTCTTTCCCGGCCGGACCGCCAGGGCTCCGATCCCCTTTGCGCAGTCCATAGGGGATCCGCCGCCAAAGGCCACCAGGCCCTGGCACCCGTTGGCTTGGTAGAGCCGGAGGCCCTCCTCCACATTCTCACTGGTGGGGTTGGGGCATACGCCGTCGTAGACCGTGTACGCCACTCCGGCGGCCTCCATCGCCTCCAGCATAGGGGCAGGCAGCCCCAGGGCCATAAGGCTGGCATCGGCCACCACCAGCACGTTGTCAATGCCCATACTCCGAATCACAGCCGGGAACTCCTTCACTTTGCCCGGCCCCTCCAGCGTTACGGGTGTGCGGTATCCAAGAAAATAGTTTCCAACTTTAAATACCGCCTGATAAATCCGGCAATACGCCTTAAACAGCGCGTTCATCTCGTACTCCTCCTTATCCCTTTCCAGCCGCCGCCGGGACAGGTGCGGGCCGCCGGGCCGTCATGACGACGGCTCCCACCGGACAGCGTGCGGCGCAAATTCCACAGCCCACGCAGGTCTCCGCCCCGCGGAGCACGGCAAAAAGGGCAATATCTCCGCGGAAGCGGGGCTCAGAGATAGCCAGGCTTTCGGTGGGGCAGTTCTCCACACACACCGAACAGGCGGCGCAAAGGCTTTCGTCCACCTCTGGTATGTACCACTGTTCCCGGGGCAGGCGGGACACGCCGCCTCCCTGGTCGTTGACCACCGCGCCGAAGGCGCACAGGCGGCCGCATACCCCGCAGCTCACACAGCGCTCCGGGTCAATCCGGTGGAGCTGCTTGGGCGCCCCGTCAATCGCCTTCACAGGGCAGTGCCTGGCGCATAGGGTACAGCCCCTGCACCGGTCGGTAATGCGATAAGACACGGCCATACACCTCCTGTCAACCGCCGCTGGCGGGCGTCATCAGCACTACCTGGTCGCCGTCCGCCAGTGTCCGCCGCGGGCGGCTCTCTTTCCCGTTGACCAGGACAATGCAGCCGCGCAGTTCTTTTATGCTTACAGTCTCCCGCCCCAGCTCCGCCGAGAGGGCAGAGAGCTGCCGGAAGAGCTCGTCCAGGCTGGTGCAGTCCAGCCGGTACTCCCGCAGTCCGGAGCGCAGGCGCAGCGCGCCGAAAAGCTTTACTGTCACCATCAGGCTCCCTCCTCTCCCACCAGTCCCAGCTTGCGCAGGGTCTTTGCTGTGGGTACGCCTTCCGTATCCCAGCCCCGTGCGGCGTAGTAGGCCGCCTTCATCCGATCCAGCGGCACGCGGGTCCTCGGGTCGTCCGGATCCTGAGGAACCTCGGTGAGACGCTTTGGCAGCGTGTCGTCCCTGGCAGTCACGCCAAATCGGTGATTGACGCTGCGCTCCAGCGTATACCCCCGGCTGCCCACTTTCATGTAGTGCCCGAACGTCATGGGCATCCCTACCGCGTACTCAAAGGCCTTGGTATGGTGGAAAATCGGGGAGAGGTGGATACAGGCCAGCTCGGGATACCTGTTCAGTATCCGCACCACCCACCCTAAATGGGGCAGCAGCTTGTTTACCATCCGTGTGTACCAGGCGTTTGGCTTGGAAATCAGGGGAGCCGGGAAAAAGGCGTAGGAGGTAAAGAGGCACTGTCCGCTGGCCGCGATCATCTCCATCAGATTCTGGAACATGATCGTAAGGTCTGCCTTGGCCTTTGGGGTCTGGGTATCCATATGCAGGCCCAGGCCCTCCAGTATCACCATATAGCCGCCGTTGAGGTGGCAGCCCCCCCGGTTGGACACCGCGTAGCCCAGGCCCATCCCCACCGCCCGCCGCGGCTCATACGCCGACAGCTCCAGCCCCTTGGACTGGATGGCAAAGTCGGTTCCGCCATATTTCTCCGAAAGGCGCTTTGTCCCCTCGGCCAGCTCGTTTCCAATGCCCCTGCGGTGGGCTATATCCTCCCAAATGCGGGAAATCTCCTCTACTTCGCCGAAGTTCAGGCCATTCTTCCAGATGCCCTCCCGGTTGGCCTCCATAGCCCAGGCCAGGGTACCGGCAGCCGAAATGGAATCCATCCCCAGTTCGTCCAGCTCGTAGTTCCACTTGAGCAGCAGTTCCATGCTGTGGTTCCGGATTCCGCCGCCCAGCAGTCCCAATGTCTCCAGCTCAGGCCCTTTGACCTCCTGGCCGTCTACCGCCACCGTCCGGGCGCATCGGATAGGGCAGGTAAGGCAGCCCTTGTTGACCGTGTTAAACTCTTCGGCCAGCCGCTCACCGTTGACCGCCTCGAAATCCTCGTTCTTCCCATATCGAAAGTTCTCGGTGGCCAGAATACCCCGCATCTGCATCTGGCTGACCAGCCCGGCGGTACCGATCCTGGGCAGCTGCTCCCCTGTCAGCGGGTGGGAGCGGAGATAGGAAAACCATTTGCGGTTCCATGCCCTGGTTTTCTCCGGCCGGTATGGCTTCACCACATGGTTGCCCGTCACGGTAACGGCCTTCAGGTTCATCCATCCCATCACCGCCCCCATGCCTGTGCGGCCCGAGATCCTCTCATTGCTGACGATGGAGGCATAGAGCACCTGATTTTCTCCTGCCGGGCCGATGCACAGCTTGCCGCTCTTGTCCGGCGCGCCGTTTTGGGTCAGCAGCGCCGACAGGGCCCTCTGCGTCTCGGAGGTCTTCATCCCCCACAGCTCATCTGCGCTGTGAAACACAAAGGCGTCGTTTGTAATCTCCAGCCAGACATGTCCCTTTGCCCGGCCGCGGAGAATCAGGGCGTCATACCCCGCCTTTTTTAAATAGTAGCCAAAGTTGCCCCCGCAGTTGGAGGAGGCCAGTAACCCAGTCTGAGGGGACAGCGTGGAGATATTGAAGCGGCTGGAACTGGGCGCCCCCGTCCCCGTCAGAGGTCCGGTGGCTATGACCAGCAGATTGCCTTCTGAAAAGGCGGTCTCCCGCCCTGTCAGGTGGTCGCTGAGAATCTTGGCCGCCATAATTTTCCCGCCGATGTACTGCGCCCTGTCCCGGTCGGACCAGGGATAGGGTGAAACCTCGCCCGTGGACAGGTCTACCTGAGCCACCTTTCCCATGTAGCCGCCGTATATGGATGACATTCCTGTTTCCTTCCTCTCCCCGCCTCTGTGCAAAAAGCGGATTTTGCCCGCATTTACAAAATTCGAGCCTCTTTTTTCCTTACTATACTATATTTTATGACCGCTGTCACCTAGAACTTTCCTGCCCCACAGCAATTTCTCTCGCCGGTGTACCGGCAGAAACCGCGCTATTTCGAACACAAAATATGGGGTTTCTATGGCTTTTTCCATCGGGATATGGTATGATGCTCATAACACGAAGGGAGGCGCGGTCCGGGTGAAGAGGCGGCGCGGCTGGCTGATTCCTGTATTCCTTGGGGCAGAAGGAGGTCTCTATACGCTCTTCCTCATCCTGGATCTTTTGGGACATTGGGATTGGAGTGTTCCAGTCAAGTACGCCTCTATTGTGGTATGCCTGCTCTTTTCCCTGGGCGGAAAAAGGCTTATGGCCTGCGCCATGGCCCTTACCCTTCTGGCCGATACCTTCCTGCTCCTGCTGGACGCCCATTACCTGGCCGGCGTGGCCTCCTTCTGTGCCGTACAGATTCTGTATCTGCTGCGTATCAGGGGGTGGGGCGGCTGGCCCCTTCCCCTCTGGGCCGCCCTGCGCGGCGGACTGTTTGCCGCCGCCCTGGCGATCTCCGCAGCGGGCGGAATCCTGACCTCCCTGACCGCTGTGTCCGCTTTTTACTTCACCCAGCTTCTGTGCAGCGCCGCCGAGAGCTTTCCGCTGGCCCGGAGGGGGCGGCCGCACCTCCTCTTCTCCGCCGGGCTTCTCCTCTTTATCGGGTGTGACCTGTGCGTGGGGCTGCACAACCTGCCCGGCCTTTTGGGCGCTGACCCCACCGCCCCAATTTTCTCCTTTGCGGCGGTGGGCATGTGGCTTTTCTATCTCCCCTCCCAGGTATTGCTGGCCCTGTCGGGGCGGGAGAATGCTCTTAGAAAAGGAGGGATGCCATGAGGACCAGCAAGCTCTTCTCTGCGGCCATCTCCCTGTGCGCCGCGCTGGCAGTGCTGGCCTGCTCCATTGCAGTGCCCATTCTGTTCCGGCCGTTCTACTACGCGCAGATAGAATCGCTGGAGCTCCCGGCGCGCACCGGCTATAGCGAGGAGATCATTCGGGAGGCCTACGACGAGATGCTGGACTTCTGCGTGCTGGGAAGCCCCTTCGGCACCGGCGCTCTGCGCTGGTCCGAATCCGGCAGAAGTCACTTCGCCGACGTAGCCGTTCTCTTCCGTCTGGATTTCGGCGTAGCCGCGGCGTCCCTGGCAGGTCTGGCGGTCTGCCTGGGACTTTATCTCGGCCGAAAACTCCGGCCCCACCGCTTCCTGGGCCGCGGGCCCGGCTTTTGGGCGGGCGCACTGTTGGCCGGCTGCTTCATGATTGTCACCGTCCTGGCAGCCACTGACTTCAACCGGGCCTTTGTGGTCTTTCACGCCCTCTTCTTTCCCGGCAAGGAAAATTGGATCTTCGATCCCCGGACCGATGAGATTATCAATATCCTTCCCCAGGAATTCTTTATGAACTGCGCCGTCTGTATTGTGGCCGTGCTGCTGCTCTGCTGCGCCTGCCTCGTCCTGTCCGATCTCCTGTTTGGGCGGAGGCGGCGGAAAAATTTGTCCCCGGCGGGAAAAAGCTGAAACTTTTCAGCCTTTTTCCCCGTCTATATAGAGATAGGGAATCTGTATTCACATATGATGTGGAAATCATGGAAGGAGAACGTTTACTATGGATGTACGCAAGAGACCTCTCTGGCCCCGCTGCCTGTCCCTGCTGCTGGCCCTGGCCATGCTGGCAGGGCTGCTTCCCGCCGCGCTGGCTGCGGACAATGTCGGGGAGCCCGACCTCAGCCTAACCCCCTCTTCCGAGACCATCAAGGTAGGTGAAACGCTCACCCTGGAGGCCACGGTAACCGCCCCGGAGGGTGCAACTTATGACGAGATCACCTGGAAAAGCTCCAATCCTGCTGTTGCTTCTGTCTCCAAGGATGGAACTGTAACAGGCCTTTCCGTAGGCGAAACAAAAATTTCAGCTGAGACTATGATTTGGGAAGACTCGTCCAAATCTTCCGGCTCTTTTAGAACCGCTACCTGCGACATTAAGGTGGAGGGAATTCCTGTAGAGGGGATCTCCCTTTCCAAAACATCCCTTACCTTAGTTGAAGGAAAGAACGAACGGCTTTCTGTCAATTTTTCGCCTGAAAATGCCACGAATAAGACTGTTCATTGGTCTGCTACCGGCGGGGTAACTGTAGTTGACGGCCTCGTAACTGCTGTTACGGCCGGAGAAGCTGTTGTTACCGCTACATCAGAAGATGGAAATTTTGAGGCACAATGTAACGTTACGGTAACCGCTGCACCTGTTACCACTACCGTTACGGTATCCCCCACTTCGATCTCCCTTCCCGCAGGCGGCTCCACCAAGCTGACCGCTTCCGCATCCGACGGATCTTCTGTTACTTGGAGCAGCAATAAAACCAGTGTCGCGACTGTCAGCTCGTCGGGTAATGTAACCGCCGTCGGAGCAGGTACCGCTACCATTACCGCTACCACCAAAAGCGGAGCCAGCGCCTCCTGCACTGTCACGGTCAGCAGCACCATCTCTGTCTCCAGCGTAAGCCTGCCCAGCAGCACCACCGTCTCTATGGGAAAGACCGTACAGCTTTCTCCCACTATCTCTCCCTCCACTGCCACCAATAAAAATGTGACGTGGAAGAGCAGCAATGAAAGTGTCGCCAAGGTCAGCAGCAGCGGCGTTGTAACCGGCGTCGCTGTCGGTTCCGCCAACATTACGGTCACCACGTCGGACGGAGGCAAAACCGCCACCTGCAGAGTGGTTGTCACCAGCCCCGCCGCCGCCGACGTCACCTACTCCACCGCCAAGGGCGAACCCGTCACCTTTGACGCCTCCGACTTCAATTCTGTGTGCAACAAGCTGATGGGGCGGAACCTGAACTATGTCAAATTCAGCCTTCCCTCCTCCTCCAACGGCACGCTCTACTACAACTACTCTGACGGCGATTACGACCGGGAGCTGACCTCCAGCGACGAGTGCAGGCGCAACGGCTCCCCCTCGCTCTCCTCCGTCACCTTTGTCCCCAAGTCCAGCCGCACCGGTAAGGTCACCATCTCCTACACCGGCTGGGATTCCAGCGGCTATGAGTTTACCGGCGAGGTGGTCATCTCCATCGACACCAACGACGGCGTGATCTCCTACTCCACCGCCAAGAACACGCCGGTCACGCTGGATGACTCCTCCTTCAACGATTTCAGCCAGGATGTAAACGACTCCAATTTTGACTACATCCAGTTCACCCTGCCCAACTCCTCCTACGGCACCCTGTACTACGGCTATGACAGCGACGGCGACTATGAGCGGGCCGTCTCGTCCAACACCAAGTACTACCGCAGCTCCAGCTACTACCTGGACGAGGTCACTTTTGTTCCCCGGGACAACTACACCGGCACCGTAAACATCTCGTTTACCGGGCGGAGCACTGACGGCGACTCCCTGTCGGGCACCCTGCGGATCTATGTGGGCGTCAGCTCCAGCGACGATATCAGCTATTCCACCGATATCAATGAATCGGTCCCCCTGGTGGAGCAGGATTTCATTGACTTCTGCAAGGCTGAGACCGGGGTCACCTTTGACTACGTCACCTTTACCCCGCCCTCCTCTTCCAGAGGCTATCTCTACTACAACTACAAGAGCTCCAGCTCCTCCAACACCAAGGTCTCCTCCGGAACCAAGTACTACCGCAACTCCAGCCCCTACCTGGAGAACATCACCTTTGTCCCCGCCAAGGACTATGAGGGGACGGTCAGCATTTCCTTCTCCGGCTACAGCGCCGACGACGAAAAGTTCTCCGGTACGCTTCGGATTTATGTCGGCGCAGGCGCGGGAGATGTAACCTATTCCGCCAGTATCGGCGAGGCCGTCACCTTCTCCGCCAGCGACTTCAATTCCTTCTGCAAGGATCTGACCGACGCCAACCTGAACTATGTGCGCTTTACACTGCCCTCCTCCTCCAGCGGAACGCTCTACTATGATTACAATACCAGCACCGGCAAATATGACAGCCGGGTCACCTCCAACACCAGCTACTACCGCAGCTCCAGCCCCAAGCTGAACGATGTGACCTTCGTCCCCGCCAGCAACGTAACCGGTACGGTAGCCATCTCCTTTACCGGGCGGAGTACCAACAGCAAGAGCTTCAGCGGCACGGTGGTCATCACCTATGACTCCTTGAAGGAGCCCTCAGTCATCCGCTATTCCACCACTGGCCTGCCCGTGCAGTTCAATATCAGCGACTTTAACAGCGCCAGCAAAAGCAGGGGCGGAGCCGAATTGAACTACCTCACCTTTACCACCCCCAGCAGCACCTACGGCAAGCTGTATCTCAATTACGCCTCCCCCATCAGCAACGGCGGTGTGCTCAGCTCCAACACCTACTGCTACGCCAGCGGCAATCCCTCCATCGGAAGCATCGCCTTTGTGCCCAAGGCCGGATTTAACGGCATTGCCTACCTCTATTATTCGGCAAAGGATAAGAACGGCAGTACCTACAGCGGCACTGTAGAGATCTCCGTCACTCCCGCCTCTTCCTCCAGTGTCTTTACTGACGTAGGCGTCAACTACAACTGGGCCGCCTCCGCAGTGGACTTCCTGAACAAGACCGGCGTGGTCAAGGGCACCGGATCCAATCAGTTCTCCCCCGCCATGACCATGACGCGCTGCGACTATATCCTGATGCTCTACCGCCCCTTTGGCTTCAGCAGCACCGCCGCCGCAGGCAACTTTACTGACGTGGCCGCCGGCAGCTACTACGCCGAGGCCGTCCGCTGGGCGCTCAGCGAGGGCATCGCCACCGGCACAACGGAGAACACATTCTCTCCCGACAGCGAATGCACCCGCGCTCAAGCCGTCGCGTTTCTGTTCCGCTACGCTGCGTCCGAGGCGGTCACCTTGCAGGAGCTGGTGTCCGGCTTCTCTGACGCAGATTCCGTTCCTGGCTACGCGCTTCCCGCGATGAACTGGGCGCTTGCTGAGGAAATCGTACAGGGCAACGGCAGCAAGCTCATGCCGAACGATTCCTGCACGCGTGCGCAGATTGTCACCTTCCTCTTTGTAGCGCGACACGATTTTTGAGAAATTCGGACAGGATAATTGAGAAAAAATAGCGCCGTTCTAAGAAGAAAATCTTAGGCTCGTCCCACAGCAAACGC
>ERZ773258.2571-NODE-2571-length-11002-cov-3.439207_pt1 | contig 11002 bp, 15 predicted proteins | sample MGYA00511962_ERZ773258 | MGnify/ENA primary metagenome ERZ773258 (study PRJEB29015, sample SAMEA2737755) | human gut metagenome | biome: human gut; feature: human-associated habitat; material: faeces | place: China | collected 2012 ... | reverse complement strand
GGGGTGTTTGACCAGCTCGGGGGCATGTTCTTGGTAGAATTTGAGCTCGGTGGCCCGCATGACCGGGTAGTCCTTGATGTCCTTGAGCATGATGAAGGTCTTCACCATGTTCTCTAGGCAGCTTCCGGCCGCCTCCAGGGCGTTTTTCAGCTTGGTCATGGCGACCCACATCTGGTCCTGCATGGTGTTGGTGATGCAGCTGCCGTCCTTGGGATCCTGGGCGGTCATGCCGGAGACAAACAGGATATTGTCTACTGCCACGGAATTGGCGTAAATCGGAGTGCCGGGAGCCACGTTGGGGTAGACCTGCTCCACATTGTTAATCACACAGGGGTACTTCTTCACGATGCTGCTTTCTGCCATAATTCATGCCTCCATAAAAATTTTTTGTGTGCTTTGGGGGGTATGCCTAAAATTTAAAGCAAGTCGTGTGCCATCTTTTTAAATTTATCGTACAGCACCGACTCTTTTACTGGTAGCAGCTTATGCAGGCGCGCAAAGTATCTCTTTAAAACGACCCGTTTTTTACCTGTGCACGGTCAGGCGTTAGGGACGGAATCGATGGAGAAAAAATTTGAAGACGACGCATTTGCCTACAGGTCCTGCTCCTTGTCAGAAAGCATATGAAATTCTTTTTACTCAAAATAAGTGCAAATGCACAAGTGCATATGTGCACAATTGCTGTGCATGGAAAACGGGCAGTCCCGGCAGGGCGGATTGACAAATAGAAGTTGCTCCATTAAAATTGGCTTGTGCAGGGCAAACTTGGGGTGGAGGAGGCTGAAAAATGGATAAAATTATTACAAGTCCTGAGGAAATGCGAAATATTACGCCGCTGCTAAATGGGATTATGGAGCTCGCCTTTGACGAATCCTGCATTATGGACAAAGACGGCTATATCATCCACTGCTCTGAATCTTCACCTCTGATCTGGGGGCGGCCCAACAGCGAAAGCATTGGCCGCCACATCGCGGAGTTGGACTCGGCCTCGCCCTATCAGGAGCTACTGTCCACCGGGGAGCCGGTATTGGGCAAGCTCCACATTATCAACGGCATGACTTGTATCACCCATATGATCCCCCTCTTTGACGCAAACGAGGAGATCATCGGCGCCTTCGGTGTCATCGTCTTCCGCGGCATGGAGAAACTCAAGCGGCTCATGCGGGATCAGTCCTTTGACCCGGACGACGCCGCCTCTCAAAAGCTATACAGCCAGTTGTCGCGGGCGGAGGCGAGTTATGCCCTCTCTGATTTTGTCGGTGAAGACCCCGAGATCTTGAAAATAAAGGATCTGTGCAAACGCTTTGCACAAGAGGATTACCCTGTCCTCATCCGCGGAGAGACTGGCTGCGGAAAGGAAATCCTGGCCAACGGCATCCACACCGAACGCTTCCAGGAGGGCAAGCGGTCTTTTGTAAGAATCAACTGTACCGCCATCCCACATACGCTTCTGGAGTCAGAACTCTTCGGGTACGAAAAGGGAGCCTTTTCCGGTGCTTATACAACCAAAAGGGGCAAATTTGAGATTGCAGGAAACGGTACGATTCTCCTAGACGAGATCGGCGACTTGGATGCATCCATGCAGAGTAAGCTGCTCCGGGTGATAGAGGAAAAAGAATTTGAGCGACTGGGGGGCAATACCATCATTCCACTGCGCGCGCGGATTATAGCCTCCACCAACAGCGCCCTGGAGCAGAAGATGAAGGAGGGGCAGTTTCGTGAGGATCTGTACTACCGCCTGAGTGTGCTGGAGGTAACCATTCCGCCCCTCCGGTCCCGCAGAGGCGATATCATACCCTTGGTCCACCACTTCCTGCGACAGACGGGCTCACGCCATTACTTTTCACCGGAAGCCCTGGAGCGTCTGAAATGTTACGCCTGGCCGGGCAACGTCCGGCAGCTGCGCAACTTGGTCACCAAGCTCTCGGTTACAGCATCCAAGGACACGGACTGCTTTCAACTGGAGGATGTCGAGGAGATTCTCCGCAAATGGGAAATGGATGCCGGTAGCTTTGCCTCAGAGGAGGTACAAGAGACCCTCGCGGACAGGGAAAAAGCCAGCATCATCGCGGCGTTACGGGCCGTGGACTATCAAATCTCCGCCGCCGCGCGGCACCTTGGCATACACCGCAATACCCTGTACAACAAAATCAAGAAATATTCTATCGATATACACAAAACCACAGACTAAAGTCTGTCCTCAAATCGTCAAGCCGCCATACATCTGGCAACACGCCAATTTGAAGACTCATTCTAGACCTTGTTTGATAAATGGCGAAATGATATGCTCCCCACAAAGTAGACAGGTAGAGAGAAGAAACCTGTAATCACTCAGATGGGGAGCATTTTTATGTCTGTAATGAATTATGTGAGTTTGGAAATAAAAATCATTGCGGTAAAACATAGTCTCATCGGAGCGGAAAGTCTCAACAAGATGGCAGCAAGGTTTGGTGTAAGTCGAAGCACACTGCAAAAATGGCTGTTAAATTACAAGATGTTTGGCACGAAAGGTCTGGGCCATCGGATTAGAAACCAGAGTTACCCCGCGGAGATCAAGCGAGAGGCTGTGGAATCCTATATGTCCGGACGGATGAGTGAAGAAGATATCTGTGAAAAATATCAGATTCGGTCAAGAACACAGTTAGAAACTTGGATTTTGCTGTATAATGGTCAAAAAGAGTTTCGCCCTGCGGGCAGAGCAAGGAAGGGCAGGCATATGGCCAAGATTAGCGGAGAAGCAAAGCAAACAGCAATGGAATTCTGCGTCGCTCATAGAAGAGATTACTTTTTGTATTTTACTTTGTCTACTTGACAGGGGGCAGTTCAGAACAGTATGTTCTCTTTCTCAAGGATATCACTGACTATGCCGCCAGTTCCAAAGCCTCATAATACAGCCTGCGTTTTAGCATGGGAGGAAGTCCGCCATTGGCAGAGTAGATCCTCCGGTTATTCCAGCAGCTGAGAAAGTATCTCCAAATGAGTACCTTTAATTTCTCTACAGTCATTTGCTTTGTGTCATAGCGGTCGTAGAAAAGTTCTGTCTTCATCCCCTGGCCCACATGCTCCCACAAAGTGCATTATCATGGCAGTGTCCTCCGGCACTGTTCATGCTTTGGTGGGTGTGATGCTCTCGGATGGTCTGGCGATAGGACTCACTGGTATACTGTGCTCCACGGTCGCTGCGAATGATAGTTACTTCCAGTGCAGGATACGCGGTCAGGGCGTTTTCCAGTGTTTGGATACACAGATCTGCTTTCATGTTTGTTTCCATTGCCAGACCGAGGACGCTAAGATCAAAGCAGTCGAAAATCGCAGATACATACAGTTTCCCATTGGATGCCGGAATCTCCGTGATATCTGTAATACATTTTTCTAATAGGGCATCTGAATGGAGAGCCCGCTTCAGCAGATCATCCGATTTCATAGTTTCACGGTCTGTCTTTGTGAGTCCATTCGGTTTTCTTCTTGGCCGATCTGATCCATAACCCGGTCACTGGGGATATGTACTCCCTCCGGCTGCTTCAGCAACAGAGCCTGATACATTCGCATCCGTCTATAAGTATCGTTACATTTATCCTCGCCGATGATTTCTTTCATGTCATCCGCCAGATCCCGGTACTTCCAGGGACGGTCTCTGTTCGTGAAATATTTATAAAAGCCTTGCCGGCTGATGCCAAGCATCCGGCAATAAAATGAAATTTTCCCGGTAATCCTGCCGTCCTCTGTTTTCAAAGACAGAAAGATCATTCTCTGGTTTTTGCTGACTTCCGACGGCTGGCGGCGAAAAAACCTCTGGCTTCCTCCAGAAATTCATTTTCTTCCTTCAGGCGACGGATTTCTTTATCCTGCTCCTTAATCCGCTTACGTAGCGAGGTATGGGAACCTTCCCCAATATCCAGCTTACCGACTCTTACGGCTTTCAGCCATGTATGGATGGCTCCTTCAGGAATTCCTAATTCTTTAGCAGCCTTAGCGCCGCCGATTTCTTTTGCAAGTTTTACTGTCTGTACTTTGTATTCATGGTCATATTTATGTGCCACTTTGAATACCTCCTTATTCTCTTGGTTTTATTATGAAATTCCTGAGAATAAGCTGTCAACTTTTTATACAACACCATTTATACTTCATATTCGCATATTTTTCATAAATCATCAGACTGCTTTTCCCTTTTTAGTACCCCATAATCTGTGAAACACTGTACTTGGGTGGGATGCTTACCAACATGTGAATATGATCTTTGCACGCCTCTGCCTCTACAATTTCCTTAGCATTTGTCCTGTATCCTGTTTGATTTTCCCATATATCACCTGTCTACGATACTTCGGAGCAAATACGATATGATATTTGCATTCCCACTTCGTATGTGCTAAACTCAATACATCAAGTTTCATCTGAACTTGATTCCGCCTTTGGTTCTTTCTGGCGGTTGGCAGACCTCCGCCATTCTACCAAAGGAGGATACTTTTTTTGCATAGCTAAAGCTTTTGGGAACTACCGGCATTGCCGGTGGTTTCCTTTTACAATAAAGCCGACCGGAGAGGATAACCTCCCGGCCGGCCTTTTATTGTTTATGCGGCGCAATTCCTACGCGGGTTATTTTACGATGTTCTGGCAGAACCGGGTCAGAATCGCAGCCACCTGCGCCCGTGTGGCGCCGCCCTTGGGGGACAGCGTGGTGGCGCTGGTGCCGTTGACCAGGCCCTCGGCGTTGATTGGCCCAGCGGATGGCGTCCACAGCATAGGAGCCGACCTGCGTGGCGTCGGTGTACTTGCTCAGATCCGCCTTGGACATGGTGTCGTAGCCCTTGTACTGGGCGTAGTGGTACAGGCTGGTTGCCATCTGCTCACGGCTGATGGCGTCGTTGGGCCCGAACAGCTCGTCGCTGAAGCCGATCTCCATATTCGCGATCTCGTCGATTCCGTAAAGAATCAGGGCGTCGCAGCTGAAGCTGATGGTATCATTGACCTTCTTCCCGTTTGCTACGTCGCAGTTCAAGTAACCGTCGTTCACCATGTAGCCGTTGACAGAGTTGCAACTGTACCCAAGAGAGCCGCTGACAAAAGACAGGTTCTTGCCGCTGTTGTTTTCGATGGTGAGCTCTAGATCCACAGAATAGCCTGTGTAGGTCAGGCAGGTAGCAGTGATCTTCACGCCGCCCTCATCCACCATCACTGTCTCGGCGAGGGTGGCGTCCACACGGAACAGGCCCAGTGTTTCATCGGGGTTTCTCCGGGGTGTTGGCGGGGGGAGCGCTCTGCGGTGCGCCGCTTTCGTTTTGGGTCTCCCCCACTGGATCGTCGGTCGCGGCAGAGCCTCCGCAGGCGGTCAGGATGGCCAGCAGTACAGACAGAAACTTTGTTTTCATGGTGTGTCCTCCTTTTTGTTTCGATACTGGGAGATGCGATTTCCGAAAGCCAGTTGACCGCTACAGCGCGGCGATGTATTCCTTTGCCTGCCTGATCAGCTCCCGCAGGCGGGTATGATCTGCCTCCAGTTCCGCCACTTTGGTCTGAAGGGCGGCTTTTTTTGTAGCATTGCCGGCATCAAGGAGGCTCTTGATCTCTTTGATGTGAAATCCCAGTTGCTGATAAAACCGGATGAGCCGGATTCGCTCCCGCTCCGGCCCGCCGGGAGAGCTTTAGCCCGGTGCACACTTAGCGCAGCGTCTGTTCCATCTTCATTTCCTCCTCACCATAAAACTGTACGCCGCGTGCGGTCAATGGCTTTTACTCGAAAACCGCATCCCGCAATAGGGCCTGCAAATTTCGCGCATGGATGAGCTATATAAAACAACAGGAAAAAGGACGGTACCCAACTCTGCAATTGAGTGCCAGCAACAAAAAGGTGATGCGTAAAATCAATTGCATAGCCGCCACTATTATGCTATAATTTATAGTAGTTTTCGTTAACCCTCATGTGTCAGGGCACATAATCTTTGGATTATGTGCCTCTTCCTATATATACCGAGTGGGCCTCCAGGAGATGAGCTGTAGCCCCACCGTCGTCCCTTGACGCTTCTATTCCAGTGTGAAGCGGCTGCCATCAAATTGATGAAAACGGGACCAGTTCCCTACGCCGCCGGCGGTGTCCACCCCGACATACTGGGTTCACGCATCGCGGCGGCGACCCTTGCGCCGGCCATTCAACAATACAGGAGAGCTAACTATGATTCGTGAAATCTGTAAAGATGACGCCTTTCTGGCCCAGAAGGCGGAGCCTGCTACACAGGACGATCTGCAAGTGGCGGCGGACCTGCTGGAAACGCTGGAATACCACAAGGACAGCTGCGTGGGTATGGCGGCCAACATGATCGGCATTAACAAGCGCATCATTGTCTTCGACAACGAGGGTACCTACATGGTCATGTACAACCCGGAGATCATCAAGAAGTCCGAGCTATACCAAACAGAAGAGGGCTGTCTTTCCCTTACCGGCACTCGTCCGGTCAAGCGATGGAAGTCCATCAAGGTACGCTGGCAGAATGAGAAGTTCCAGGAGCGCCTGAAGACTTTTACCGGCTGGACGGCTCAGATCATCCAGCACGAGATTGACCACTGTGAGGGCGTTATCATTTAAGGAGGCGAAGCATCCTATGAAGACCGCTATCTGTTACTACTCACGCCATCACGGCAACACCCTGAAAGTGCTGGAGGCCATGACCCGCGAGGGTAAGATCGACCTGATCGACGTCACCGCCGGCCATACCAGCCATCTGGAGCGCTATGACTGCATTGGGTTTGCCTCCGGGGTTTACTATGGGAAGTTTCACGACAGTGTCTTGAGCTTCGCCCGGCAGTATCTGCCGGAGGGTAAAAACGTATTCTTCGTCTGCACTTATGGAGGAGGCAAAGGGAATAGCACCGAGCAGCTGGAAGCACTGGCTGCAAAACGGCGCTGCAACGTGCTGGGAACCTTCGGCTGCAAGGGTTACGATACTTTTGGACCGTTCAAGCTGGTGGGCGGCATCGCAAAGGGCCGTCCCAATGAGAAGGACCTAACGAACGCCCGGAACTTTTATCGGGACATTTTAGCCCGTTCGTAAGGAGTCCCCACCATGAAACTCGCCATTCTCTCCGACACCCACGGCCTGCTGCGGCCCGAGGTGTTGAAATATCTGAACTCCTCCGACACTATTCTTCATGCCGGGGATATCAACTCCCAGGCCGTCGCAGACCAGTTGGCTGCTATCGCTCCGCTGTACACTGTTCGGGGCAACAATGACAAGGAGTGGGCGGAGGCCATCCCCCACGCTTTAACCTTCACTTTGGACGGCATGACCTTTTACATGATTCACAACAAAAAGGAAGTTCCGGCAGACCTCTCCGGCGTAGATGTAGTGGTGTTCGGCCACTCCCATAAATATGTCCAGGAGGAGCGGGACGGGGTGCTGTGGCTGAACCCCGGATCCTGCGGCCCCCGACGGTTTCATCAGGAAATCACCATGATGATGGCGGAAATCACGTGCGGGCAGCTTTCGGTGGAAAAAATCACCATCCCCTGTGAGGTAAAGTGATGGAGCTGGGTCTGACCCTGCCTCTTCAAAGGTTTCTCAAGCTCAAAACGCCGGCCCGTGGCGTGGAGCTGGATCGGCGGTACTGCTGGGATCTTCATGTCATCTCTCTGCGTGGCTGCAAATGCATGCTGGCCGTCCACTGCCACAGCCGGTACGCCTTTGTCCGCTTCGATGTCTCGCTTCTTCAGTGGGCGGATGTCCCAGGCTTATTCCAGATGGGACTGGCGGACAGCCTATCCATTTTTGGGTTCGCTCCGAAGCAGATCGACGGTTATCTGCAAAAGGCCGGAGCCCTCCACATGACCCGCACTCATGGCCGCCGGGAGGTAGCCTTTCTCAACCGGGCGTGGGAGGATGTGCTGACCTTGGATTTATGTCTGGATACAGCCAGCCATGCCCAGCCCCTGTTGGACCACGCCGTCAATACCCGTCCCAGCCGGTGCGCGGGCTTTGATGGGCTGGGCACAGGGCTGGAACGAATCGCCTATACTTTGGAATCTGAGAGGTAACGCGACCGTGCAAACTGTGATCAACCCCCGCCGGAAAAAAGTGCTGATCGTTGTCGCCATTCCGCTGATAATCCTTCTCCTGCTGGCCGGCGTATTTTTCTGTTATCTGTCCCATTACTACCGGGCAGATGACGTTTCCCTGGCGGTACTGGCCGCCGGTGACAACATCGAAATCCGGGATAACCTGACGATACTCTCGCCGTCCTATCCGACAGGCACTGCCATGATCTTCTATCCTGGTGCCAAGGTGGAGGCGGCGGCCTACCTGCCCCTTCTGGATCAATTGCGCCGGACCGGCCTTACCTGTATTCTGGTAGAGATGCCCTTTCACATGGCCATTTTTGACGCCGACGCCGCCGGGGGGATCATAGCTCAGTTTCCGAATATCGAACACTGGTATATCGCCGGCCACTCTATGGGCGGGGCCATGGCGTCTCAGTTCGCCGCCAAACACCCCGATAAAGTGGATGGCCTCATCCTGCTGGGGGCCTATATCTACGGCGATTACCCGCCTAAGGATACCCTTACCGTCTATGGTTCCCTGAACCAGAGTGTGGAGGACAAGATTGACTACACCGAGAATGTGGTAGAGATCCAGGGCGGCAACCACGCCCAGTTTGGCAATTACGGCCCTCAAAAGGGCGACCTGCCCGCGGAGATTACCCCAGCGGAGCAGCAGGCCCAGACAGCGGAGGCCGTTATCGCGTTCATCGCCCAGCGGCAGGGCACATAGCCGAAACCGCCGGTACGGAGCATCTGTCAGGAAGAAATAGGCCTGAAAACACCACAGCCAACTTCATTGCAGCACAAAAAGGCAGACAACATGGCGCTTTTCCATGCGTCTGCCTTTTTTATCTCTTCACACACGCGCCGGCGGCTTGATCAGCCCTTAAAAGAGCCTGTCCTGTCATGTTTGCCCGGACAACACCTCATTGATGCAGTCCAGAGCGTTCAGCGTCCGGGGAAAGCCGATATAAGGCAGGCAGCAGGTCAGGGCGGCCAGCAGGATCTCCCTCCCATTGCCTACCGCATGATTGCCTCTCACATGGGCCTTGACTTGGGGCTCACAGCCGCCTTGGGCGGCCAGAATGGCAAAGGTCAGCAGCTCTCTCTCCCTCAGGTCAAGGCCCTTGCGGGTATAAAAATCACCAAAACAATAGGCGGAGAGATAGTCCTGTATGTGTTTCTGGTCGTCTGGGGCGGATGCCCGCATAGCGTCGATGCCGTCTCCGAAGATGGCCTTCTGGGCGGCAATGCCATCCGCCAGACGGCTCTCCTCCGTCACTGTCTGCCCGCTGGCCAAGGGCAGCCGTATCCTCAAGCGGGACAGCACCTCGTTCACAGCCTCTACAGCGACTTCAGCCTTTCCCAGGCCAATGTAGGGGGCGCAGTGGTACACTGCCTCCTTAATTTCCTCCGGCGCGGCGCCGGAGTGGAGCGCCGCTTGGGTGTGGCGTTTGATCTCGGCTATGGTCTGATTGGCAGTTGCCACAGCCAGGATTACCAGCTCCCGCAGCTTATCTCCCAGCTTATTATCTGTATCTGTGTAGACTTCACCGTAGACAAGCCTTTCTTTGATGGCGGCAAACTCCGGGTCAGTCTCTTTCAGCGGAACGGCCGCCTCTCCATAGAGCTGCCGTTTGACCTGTTCTGCTTTTTCGATGCGATCCATGAAAATACCTCCCTGGGGGGCCGGTTTTACACCGGTCCCCCCTTTTGATGAGATGAAATCACTCGATCAGGGTGCCCCGTCCGCAGAACCTGTCAGGGGCAAAGCCAATTCGGTCACCCAGCTGTCCACCTGCTCCTGGGATACACTGCTGCTGAATCGCCGGCCCTCCAGCCAGACAGCCCCGGAGGTCAAGCTGTGGAGATCAGCGGCGCTGGAGCCAATACCGCTGCTGGCGGAGGTACAGAAGGGCACGATGGTCTTTCCGCTCCAGTCGCAGCTCTCCAGAAAGGTGGAGATGATCCTCGGGGCATCTCCATTCCAGATGGGATATCCAATGAAGACGATCTCATAGTCCTCCATATCGTCCACACTGCCGGAGACAGCGGGGCGTGCGGAGGGGTCGCGCTGCTCCACCTGGGTGCGGCTGCCGGAATTTGTATAATCCAAGTCGGCGGACGTATAGGGCTCCTCCGGCGTGATCTCATAGAGGTCAGCATCCAGCGAGACAGCCAGCAGATTCGCAACGTTCCCGGTGTTTCCCGTGCAGGAGAAGTAGGCGACCAGCACATCGCTCTCCCCGTCCGGCGCGGGTTCCGGTACGGGCCTGACGGGGTTTGCCTGGTGATAGCGCATAAGGATAGCGGCCACCTGGGCGCGGGTGGCCTGACCGGCAGGATCGAAGCGGCCGCCATCTACGCCATGGATGTAGCCGCTGTTCCCTGCCCACCGCACTGCAGCAGCGGCCCAAGTGGAAATGGCGCTCTCATCAGCAAAGTTCTCCCCGGCCTCGGCTGCGGGCGTCCCGGAGCAGCGCCACAGGATGGTGGCGAGCTGCTCCCTGGTCACGGGGTCTTCGGTGCCGAACCGTCCGCCGCCGTAACCGCTGATCACCCCATTTTGAGACGCCCAGAGGACGGCGTCGGCGTACCAGGCTCCGTCGGCAGTGTCGGCAAAAGCGTCGGTCCCGGTGACGGCAGGGCTGCCTGCCAGCCGGTAGAGGACGGTGGCGAGCATAGCGCGGGTCATGGCTGCGTCCGGGGAAAAGGTCGTGCCGCCGGTGCCGCTCATCAGGCCGCTGTCCCGGCAGTAGGCTGCAGCGTCGGCATACCAGCTGTCGGCGGCTACATCGGCAAAGCCGGTGTCCTCCACTGCGGCAAAGGCGGCGACGGATACGGAACACACCACGGCCAGAGCTGTCAGCAGTACTCCCAATTTCTTGAATTGTTTCATGGTTTGGATCCTCCCTTTCTATTTTTTATATCATCTGTACCCTGCAGAAAAACGGGAAATGGTTGCCCTTTCTGTTG
>ERZ773258.2567-NODE-2567-length-11015-cov-3.481752_pt1 | contig 11015 bp, 10 predicted proteins | sample MGYA00511962_ERZ773258 | MGnify/ENA primary metagenome ERZ773258 (study PRJEB29015, sample SAMEA2737755) | human gut metagenome | biome: human gut; feature: human-associated habitat; material: faeces | place: China | collected 2012 ... | reverse complement strand
ACACATTCATGTGGAGCCAGATAGCCAAAATCCAAGATTTTGTGCGTACCGTGGGGATGGGGAACGGAATCCCCATCAAGATTGCCGGGAATGAAAAATCACGAAAGTGAGTTTTGAGTTACCATAGGCGAATCTTGCTCTAAGACAGAAAAAGACCTGTCTTTTATCGTATGCCGTAGACTTATCAAAAGAAGTCCTTCTATAAATAGGAATCCGCAGCCCCTATTTGGAATACACTTTTCAAATTTTTTTGAAATTTTTTCAAAAACTGTATTCCAAAATGCCCTTCTGGATTCCTATTAGTAAAGGGGGATTGATTTCCATGAAGCAGAAAGAACGATTTGACGAAAAGCCAAAGCAGGAGCATACGGAGCCTAAGCATCACAGAAAAGCCGTCATCAAGGGCATTACCGTATATGAATCGTTCCGGCCAGAAGGCAGCGAACTGTGGGATTGTCTGTTGCAGAGCATGGGAAAGCACTGAACAAGAACAATTTTTGAAATTCTGAAAAAATGTGCGCAGCAGCTTGATTTTTGTGTCACAGCTTGGTAGAATACAGACGGGTTAAGTGAATAGTGCAATCAAAAGCCATTAACTTTCTGGATTTTACCATGCAATATGCGTGGAGACGGGAGGTTTAATGGCTTTGTTTTTTTACAAGGAAAAGAATAAAGACATACGGGCAGCGGCCTATCTGAGATTGTCCATCGAGGATGGCGACAAGGCCGAGAGCAACAGCATCGGCAACCAGAGAGAACTGATTCGGGATTTTGCTGCAGAACGGCCAGGACTGCATTTGGTCGAAGAGTACGCTGACGATGGCTACACGGGAACCAACTTTGAACGTCCGGGCTTCAAGCGGATGATGGAGGATATTAAATCTGGCAAAATCAACTGCATCATCGTCAAGGACTTATCCCGACTTGGTCGTAATTACATTGAGATGGGAAAGTATCTGGAACAGATTTTTCCCATGATGGGGATTCGCTTCATCGCTATCAACGACAACTATGACAATGCGAACACCGAGAGCAGCGATTCGGACAGCATTGTAGTTCCGTTCAAGAATCTGTTGAACGATTCCTACTGCCGGGATATTTCCATCAAGGTGCGCAGCCAGCTGGACATGAAACGGCGCAAAGGTGAGTTCATCGGCGGTTATGCAATCTACGGCTACTGCAAAGATGAACGGAACAAAAACCGTCTGGTGGTAGACGAGTATGCAGCAGATATTGTCCGTTCTATCTACCGCAGAAAACTGGAAGGTATGAGCGCACAGGCGATTGCCGAACAGCTGAACAGCGAGAATGTGCTGGCTCCCAGCGAATACAAACGGTTGTGCGGCCTGAATTATCACAGTGGGTTCAAAGCTGGCACTCATGCAAAGTGGCAGGCAATTCAGGTGCTTCGGATTCTGAAAAATGAAGTCTACACAGGGACGATGGTGCAGGGCAGGCGGCAGAAAATCAATTACAAAATCAAGAAGATTCGGGATGTGGAAGAATCCGGCTGGATCAGAGTTCCCAATATGCACGAAGCAATCATTCCGCAAAAGCTGTTCGATACGGTGCAGGAAGTTTTGAAGTTGGACACCTGTGCATCGAAAGGACAGCAGGCTGTCAATCTCTTTTCGGGCATCGTTCGCTGCGGTGGTTGTGGGCAGAACATGGTGCGGCGCACAGTGTCGAAAAACGGAAAGAAATATATTTATCTGCACTGCGTCACAAACCACAATGGTTTAGGCTGTTCCTCACATCTTATCAGCGAAAGTAAGCTGGCCGAAGTGGTGCTGGCCGCATTGCAGGGGAAAGTCCAGCAGATCAGTAGACTGGAACATCGGCTCGATGAAATCAATGAGATTCCGAAGAATGAGCGCAGACTGAAATCTGTGGAAGAACATCTGAAAATGCTGGAGCAGGAAGAACAGAAATACCAGACCTTGCGCCGCCAGCTTTATGAAGATATGAGCAGCGGTATTGTCAGCAAGGAAGAGTATAAGGAATTCAGCCATTCCTTTAATGAAAAGGTTGAAACCATCCGAAAGGCCAAAGCAGAAATGAACCGTCAGAGGGATTGCCTGAACAATCTGGATGTGGAACATCTGCCATGGATCGAAGATTTCAAGTCCTACCAAAACCTGACAAGTCTGAACCGCCGCGTTCTGGTGGAACTGGTAGAGAGCATCACCGTCTATGATAAGGAACACATTCATATCCAGTATCGGTTCGATCAGGAAATTCGCAATGTGCTGGAATATTGCAGTAGTGTTCCGGCAGAAAAAACGGAGGAAAGTGCAGTATGAAGTGTGTAAGCTATACCCGGACACTTCCTTGGAAGAACCATCAAGGAGAACTGACGATTGCCGAGCAAAATCAGCGCATTGCGGCATATCTGGCGGAACATAAAGAACTAGATTTGCTGAAAAAGTATTCTGACCGCAAGAACGATGAAAAGGCGCGTACCGCGTTTGACCAAATGACCGATGATGGCGTAGAGCGAAAATTTGATTGCATTATTGTGGCATCCATGTACTACTGCGGGCCGGATTTCCCGGCGGCACGACAGGCAATCAAGGAAACGCTCTATGCGACGGGCATCGACCTGATCGTGCTGGATGAGGGCTTGGACACCAGAACAGCCAGCCGAAAAGAAGTCGAGGACTATTTTGAAGCAAAACGCTGTGAGATGCACGCAGAAATCATGTTTGCGTGGAGAAGGAAACAAGGCGCAGGATTCCGGTTGACAAGTTCTGTTCCATTTGGCTATATCCGTAGGAATGGCGAAAGCAACATGATAAAGGATGAAGAAGTTGCTCCTTATTTAAGCGAGGCTTTTTCCAGATATGCGTCCGGTCAGAAAATGCGTGACATTGCAAAGTGGTTAAATGAGCAGGGTGTTGAACCCCCAATGAGACACAAAAAGAGAATTTTGGGAAAGTCTTATGATGCAGAAGCCGACCAGTGGACAACCGATATGCTGCGTTGCTTGTTCCGAAATCCGACTTATACAGGTGCGGCGGCAAATGGAAGCCGCCAGATCATTGCAGAAAACTGCCACGAACCATACATAACCAAAGAACAGTTCTATGCTTTCCCTTGCAATATGAGGGAGGGGGAGAACAAAATCTCCATTCGGAAAAGCTACAAAAAACCGAACCCGCTGGCAAAACACATTGTCTGCACTTGCGGCTACGCACTATGCTGGCATAAGGATAAGAAAACGGAGGAAGAACTTTTCTATTGCCGCCATTGCCGCGCACATAAGGAAAACGGAAAGAATTTGAAAGTTCCGGCAGCTACCATTTATAAAAAGGTGATGGATGCTCTGGAATTGGAACATCTGGAAGAAGAAAAGCTGGCTGCAGCGATTCAGCAGGGAGCAGGCAGGAAAGTGATTGAAGCAGTCCGAGCTGAAAAGTCGGTGCAGATGAAGTCCGTTCTGGCCGAACTGAATATGGAACAGTTTCGCCGTGTGCCGCTGTATGAGAGTTATATGGCCGATGAAATCACCAAAGAACAATATTGTGCCGAACTGCTGGACTACGAAGAAGCACATCGGAAATTGAATGAACAGCTTACAGCAATTATGGAAGATACGCTGGTATGGGAACGGGCGTTGAGCCTGCGCAATCCGTGGATTCAGCAGATGGCACAGTATAAGACCCCGGAGGAACTTGACCGCAATTTTGTGAAAAAGTATATCGAGCAGGTCACGGTTACATTACTGGGCGATGGACAGGTAGAAATCAGCCTGACCATGAAAACGGATGAATGGAAACAGATGCTTAGTCGGATAGAAGTGGAGGGTACAGACAGTGGCACGAAAGAGTAGAAAAAATCTCCCGCAGCCGGAACAGGCGGCAGCTTCTGTGCTGCTCCCGGAACTGGAAGAAGCAAAAATGCCTGCGGCAATCTATGGGCGGCTTTCTGTTGAGGATGAAGAAACAGAAGAAAGCATGGAAACGCAGATCGCACTGGTGCAGGACTATATCAACCGCAGCAGGGAACTGAGCTATGTGGATACCTACTTCGACAATGGATTTACGGGAACAAATTTCAAGCGGCCTGCATTTACCCGCCTAATGAACGATGTACGGCAGAAGAAAATCAAGTGCATCGTGGTGAAAGACCTCTCACGCTTTGGCCGCAACTATCTGGAAGCAGGATACTATATCGAAACGGTGTTCCCATTTTTGGGGATTCGATTGATTGCTGTTACAGATAATTTTGACAGTACGCGCAAAGAGGATATGGAAAGTCTGGCTCTCCCGATTCGGAATATGGTCAACGCAATGTACGCGAAAGACATATCCAAAAAGATATGGACTTCCTTGCAGCGCAAAAAAGAAGCAGGCTATGCTGTCGGAAACGATGCTCCGTATGGCTATATTCGGAACTCCGTGACAAAGCGAAATGAAATTGACCCGGAAGCTGCATTTTATGTGCAGTTGATTTTCCAGTGGGAACTGATGGGTGTGCCAATTTTTGAAATTGCTCGACGAATGACATTGCTGCAGGTTCCGACTCCACGAGAGTGGCATAGAAAAATGGTTGAGGGGAAAGAAGTGCTTACCTGTAAAAAGTGGGGCGTAACCACAATCCGGCACATCTTGGAAAATCAAACCTATGTGGGCGATACCATCAACAATAAAAGTACACAGAAGTTATTCGCAGGACAGGACAAGCACGACCTTCCCAAAGAACAGTGGTATGTGGCAAAGAACACACATCCGGCCATCATTGCAAGGGATGATTTTGAAAAGGTGCAAAAAATCTTGAACAAGAATCGAGCAGTATTCAAGACAGTAAGAGCAAAGTCGGAGCAGATTCGGGCAGAATATCAGAATGACCTTGCAGGAATGGTGTTTTGCGCAGACTGCGGCAGACAGATGGAGTTTGAACGACTGCCGCATGGAGCGGAGGAAAGTAAAAAGGTCTGCTATTACATCTGCAAGGCAAGGCAGGCCGACGATAAGTGCATCGGCCACCAGATTCCAGAAAAACTGCTGAAAGCCCTGATAATGGATCAGCTGCATTTGTTCATTGTCCAGCTGAGCGATAAACGGAAGGTTCTGGAAGAATTGCAGAAAATCGAGGATGTGCAGAATCCCGTCTACCGTGCAAAGGGCGAAATTATGAGCCTGACCGATAAAGTCAGCCAAATGGCCAAGAAGCGGGAACAGCTTTATGCGGACTATGTGGCGGGCGTGGTGGATTCCGAAGATTATCAGCTGATTCGGGAGGATTATTCCAGACAATACGATAGCCTGCGAGCCGCGCTGCAGGAAGCAGAAAACAAAAAAGTGCAGGTAGAACAGCAAATCGAAGAATACCTGAATATGACTTCTCATCTGGAAGAACATCTGGACAACTTTGAATTTGACATTCATTTGGTGAAAACCCTTGTGCAGAGAATCGAAGTGAGCACAGATAAGCGGATTCGGATCGTTTTCGGATTTCGGGATATATTTGCGGAGGCAGAAAAGGAGAGTGCAGAAAAATGATTGCAGCGTATCAGCGCATTTCAAGGGCTGATGGCGACCTGGGCAAAGACGGCAAGGATAAGAGCAACAGCATAGAGAACCAGAAAGAACTGATCCTGCGGTATATCTCCTGCAAAGAAAGTCTGCAAAATGTGCCTGTGATGGATTTTGTAGATGATGGCTACACAGGCAGCAATTTTGACAGACCTGGATTCCAGAAGATGATGGATGGTGTGCGCAATGGCAAGATTGATACCATCATCGTGAAAGACCTTTCCCGTTTTGGCCGTGATTATATCGGCGTGGGTGAGTACATGGAGCAGATTTTTCCTTTGCTGGGGGTAAGGCTCATTGCCATCAATGATAACTATGACAGCAATAATTATAAAGGTACAACGCTGGGCATGGATGTGATTGTCAGTAATCTGGTAAATACTATGTACTGCCGGGATGCAGGAAAGAAACTGCGGACTGCAAATCAGGTCAAGTGGCGTAAAGGCATCACAACTGCATCTGCTGCACCGTTCGGCTATCAGTTCGACCCGGACAAAAAGGGCGCATTTATCATCGACCCGCCAGCCGCAAAAATCGTGCGGCGTATTTTCGACCTTGCGATTCTGGGGTTAGGTACAAGAGAGATAGCAATGATGCTCAATGACGAAAATGTTCCTGTGCCGAGCGTATATAACAAAGAAAATAAGGCGTATGGCAAGGAGACAACCTATACCATCGCCCCAGTGATTCTTTGGGATAGCTCTCGTGTCTGGAAAATCCTCACGGCGTATGTGTACACTGGGGCAATGGTTTTGGGCAAAACAAAAACACTGATTTCCGGCAAAAGCATTGTCAGAACAGTTCCCAAAGGACAGCAGTTTATTACGGAGGGAACCCATGAAGCAATCGTAAGTCGTGAAGAATTTGAAAAAGCGCAGCTTGTCATAAAAAGCAACAGCCATAAAGTGCTGATGGGCGGCGTGGACTTCCCGCTAAAAGGAAAAGTCCGCTGCGGAAATTGCAGGCGAGTGATGGCGCACAATTTTAAACAGGTTGTGCCGACATTCTGGTGCAGAGAGGGCTTGGAACTGGTTGGGCAGACCCAATGCACATCTGAGATATTTCAGGTCAGTGATATTGAAAGTGCCGTCTTTCAGGCACTGAAAAAGGAACTCTCTCTGCTGGATTCCCTTTATGGTGATATGCAAAAGGAAGAGCTGGCTTTGAAAGAAGCCCACAAAAAGGCAAACCGCCGCAAAACTCTGATGGAGCAGGAACTTAAAAACCTGAAAGGTGAGAAGATGCGGATGTATGAAGAATATGCAGCAGGAACACTCCCATTGGATACCTACAAGCAGAAAAAGCAGGAGTGTGACAGACGAATTTCAGAGGTGCAAGAGCAAATTGAACAATCAAAAGCGGAAGAATCCGCTGAGAGCGTTGTGCCGGGAACGGTACGCGCAGCAGCGGAGCAGGCAGAAAATTTTCTGAATGGTACAAGACTTACGGCAAGCATGGTGTCAGCGTTCGTTGAAAACGTCTTTATATATGGTGGTGGACGCATTGTGGTACGGTTCAAATATGAGCAGAGCATCCAGGACGTTGCGAGAGCATTGCACAAGAGCTGAATTTTAAAAAAGGCTGCGTTGTCCATGTTGTAACATCAAAGAGTGTGTTATAATATGGGCAACAAAACAGCCGGAAAGAGGACATTATGAAAGCGATTCGATGGCTGTTAAAACTGATGCTGGTGATGATGACCCTGCCGCTGATCCTTGCCGTGTGGCTGGCAAAGTGGTTTGTGGTGTTTCTGCATCACTGTTCGGCATGGGTTTTCTATCTGCTGGGTAGTGTGCTATTGGCAACGGCGGTGCTTTCGTACCTTCTGCAGCAGTCGCAGGGGATGGAAGCGCTTCAAATGCTGATCGGTGGATTTGTGATTTTTATGATTCCACAGGTGGTCGGCGTCGTGGTGGTACTTCTGGAACTGGCGGCAGTAATGCTTCGGCAGGCATGGTACATATAAAATAGGGAGGCGTACAGATAGTGAAATTGGCGGCGATTCATCATGTGGCGATTATCGTTTCTGACTATGAAAAAGCACGAGATTTCTATGTGAACAAGCTGGGCTTTGCAGTTGTGAGAGAAAATTTCCGTAAGGAGCGGAACGACTGGAAACTGGATTTGCGTGTCGGTGATGGAGCCGATGCGATTGAATTGGAGATTTTTGCAGAGCCGAACCCACCCAAACGTGTAAACAGACCGGAAGCCTGTGGACTACGGCATCTGGCGTTCCGGGTGGAGGATGTGGAAGCTGCCGTGGCAGAACTTGCACAGATGGGGATTGAATGTGAACCGATTCGATTGGACAGCTACACCAAAAAGAAAATGACCTTTTTCTTTGACCCGGATGGCCTGCCCTTGGAACTGCACGAATAAAAAACAACGCCCTCATAGTTGAGAGGATTCGTAAATCTTCTCGGCTATGAGGGTGTTTCATTCCGCAGGAATGTGAAAGTTACAGGCTCAGCGTTTCTACCCATGCAGACAAGTCGGCTTTGCTGGAATAGGAGTTGAACACCTTACCATGCAGCAACTTTGCACCGGGGCAACTCGGCGCAAGTTTTTCATTGGTCTTACCCATGCCGCTGCCGCCAGAGGTGGCAAAGGGAATAATCGTTTTACCTTTCAGATTGTAGCTTTCCAGAAATGTATTGATGATGGTGGGAGCAACATACCACCAGATAGGGAAGCCGACAAAGATGGTGTCATACTCGTCCATGTTATCACGTTTAGCGGCGATGGCAGGGCGAGAGGTCGAATCGCTCATTTCGATGGTGCTACGGGATTTCTTATCCATCCAGTTCAAATCGGCCTTGGTATAAGGAACTTCCGGCTGAATCTCAAAAATGTCTGCACCGATAGCATCTGCCAGATTTTCGGCAACTTTTGCGGTGACACCGCTGGCAGAAAAATAGGCGACAAGTCTTTTGCTCATGATAATGCACTTCCTCTTGACAATTTTGTATAGGATAAGTATAGCACGGCAGGAAAGTAGCATCAAGCGGTTGTCCATGATATAACATCAACGACAATGTTATATTATGGACAACTGTTCGTAAAAATTTAAGGATTTTGAGGGAATTGCACAGCTTGATATGATGGGTGGTTTATGGTAAGATAGAATTACAATAGCGGACAAAAGCTACTGTTGACTACGACAAGGAGGTGTAAGCCAATGGGATTAGCTGATACCGTGACCAAAGCCTATATGAAAGATAATTCTGTGTTTGCGGATGCGTTTAATTACTTGATCTACGGCGGTGAGGCGGTTGTAGACCCTAAACAACTGCAAGAACTGGATACTACGGAGATCGCTTTACCGTTTGGATCACAGGATGAAGAGGGAAAGCAGCCAGAAGAAGCAGTTCAGAAATACCGTGATGTGCTGAAATCAGCAATCATTAAACAGGATGATGAGGCTGCGTACATTTTACTGGGAATCGAAAATCAGACTGACATTCATTATGCAATGCCTGTTAGAAATATCATTTATGATGCTCTCCAGTACGGCAAACAGGTGGCTGATATTGCAGCCAAGCATCGCGCAAGTGATGGAGATTCAAAAGGGCATAGCCGTGGTGAATATCTTTCTGGATTCTACAAGGAAGATAAGATTACGCCTGTTATCACGCTTGTGCTTCACTTTGGCGCAAATGAATGGGATGGGCCGTTGTCACTCCATGAGATGATGGCGGTTAAAAATAAGAATCTTCTGAACTTTGTGCAGGACTATCAGATTCATCTGATCGACCCTGCAAAGCTGAGTGCGGAGGACTTGGAAAGATTCTCTTCAAGTCTGAGAGAGGTAATTGGGTATATTAAATATTCCAAAGATAAGAAACGCTTATCTGAATTTTTGACTGATAATCCGCGTATGCTGATAGAAGCGAACGCGGCGAGGGTTATTAAAGCAGTTACGAATACACCGCTGGATATTCCAGAGGGCGCGGAGGTGATTGATGTGTGCAAAGCTGTTGAGGAAATGATGAACGAAAGCGAAGAACGAGGCGAACTCAGGATGCTTGTGAAGCAGGTGAGAAAAGGCCGCATTACAATCGAGCAGGCTGCCGAGGATGCTAATATGAGCGTAGAGCAGTTCAAGAGAGTAATGGATGACACGCCGTTGCAGGCAGTATAAGACAAATACTATATAGAGCAGATAAGCCCCACAAGGCTCAAATTGGTTCACAAAACCGATTGAAAGCCTTGTGGGGCTTATTTTTTTGCGCTTTTTCAAATTTATTTGTGAAAAAAGTTGTCCAAGACTTGACATCGGGCGGCATTGATTGGCAGCGCGAGAAATGGCAATCAGGACTTGGTTCTAAGTTTATCCACCAAGGCGAAAAAAATGCTGCGAAATATGCGGACGAGGTCATTGTTCTGAGCAAAGGCGTGCAGGGCTATTTTAAGGAAACTTATGGAAGAGAAACGCACTTTATCCCTAATGGCGTGAATAGGCCGCAGATTCGGGAAGCAAGTCTGATTACAGATAAGTTCGGGCTGAAAAAAGACTCATACATATTGTTCCTCGGTCGTCTGGTGCCGGAGAAGGGGATTCGATATCTGGTTGAGGCCTTCAAGAATGTCAAGACGGATAAAAAGCTGGTTATCGCAGGCGGCTCTAGTGATACGGATTCCTTTATGGAGGAATTGAAAGAACTGGCGAAGGGTGACGATCGGATTCTCTTTACCGGGTTTGTGCAGGGAGCAATGCTGGATGAACTATACAGCAACGCTTACATCTACACGCTGCCGTCTGATTTGGAAGGAATGCCGCTAAGTCTACTGGAAGCAATGAGCTACGGCAACTGCTGTTTGGTTTCGGATATTCCGGAGTGCGCAGAGGTTGTGGAAGATAAAGCAATCATATTCCGAAAATCCAATATCAAGGACTTGACAGAAAAACTGCAGGACGCATGCGATGATATTCGGAAGGTAGGAAAGTTAAAAGAACAGGCAGCTGACTTCATCTGTGATAAATATAACTGGGATGAAGTGGTGGATAAAACACTTGCATTGTATGGGGAGAAGAGTCGATGAGAGTATTAATAATAAATAAATTTTTACACAGAAATGGTGGCTCGGAAACCTACATTTTCAAGCTGGGTGAAGCACTGGAGCAGCACGGTCACGAGGTACAGTACTTCGGTATGGAGCATGAAGGCCGCTGCGTGGGCAACCGGGTCAATGCTTATACATCTGATATGGACTTCCACGGCGGCAGCAAACTGAGCAAGCTGACCTACCCGATCAAGACGATTTACAGCAAGGAAGCGCGGGTGCAGTTGAGAAAGGTGCTGGATGACTTCCAGCCGGATGTCTGTCACCTGAACAACTTTAACTACCAGCTGACTCCTTCCATGATTCTGGAAATCGTGAAGTGGCGCAAGGAGACGGGGAAGGATTGCAAGATCGTCTTTACAGCCCACGACTACCAGCTGGTCTGCCCAAATCATCAATTGAAGAACCCTATCA
>ERZ773258.2561-NODE-2561-length-11043-cov-3.687841_pt1 | contig 11043 bp, 12 predicted proteins | sample MGYA00511962_ERZ773258 | MGnify/ENA primary metagenome ERZ773258 (study PRJEB29015, sample SAMEA2737755) | human gut metagenome | biome: human gut; feature: human-associated habitat; material: faeces | place: China | collected 2012 ... | reverse complement strand
CGGCAGGTGCGCGGGGGGACCCCGCTGCCCCTGGCCTACAGCCTCTATGAGAACCGGAGACTGACCAACGAACTCAGCGCCCTGCGCCAGAACCAGCGCAACAGCCGGACCGCCGTGGGCGGGCCGGGGCGCGGCGGAACGGGCGCGGGAGACCTGCTCTCCAGATGGTGGAGCGAGGACTGAACGCCCGCGCCGGAGCAGATCAACATGACGAGACGAGAGAAAGGAAGTATGAACGCATGTCCGCAGTGAATTACGCAGCCGCATTCTCCCCCAAGGTGGCGGAGAGCTTTTCCAAGGAGTCCCTGACCGACAGCGCCACCGGAAAGGACTACAGCTTTTCCGGGGCCAAGACCGTGCGGGTCTTTACCGTGGATACGGTACCCCTGAACAACTACAGCCGCACCGGCGCCAACCGCTACGGCGAGCCCGTGGAGCTGGGCGACACCGTGCAGGAGCTGGTGATGGGGGACGACAAGTCCTTCACCATGACCATCGACAAGGGCAACCAGGCCGACCAGATGAACATCAAGGGGGCCGCCCGGGCCCTGCGCCGCCAGACCGAGCAGGTGGTGGTGCCCTATATCGACAAGTACCGCTTTGCCAAGTGGGCCCAGGGCGCCGGCATCATCCAGGGCCTGGACAGCGCCCCCGCCAAGGACACCATTGTGGAGCTCATCTTCGACGCGGGCGCCGAGATGGACAACCGGCTGGTGCCCGCCGCCGGGCGCACCCTCTTTATCCCCAACACCTACTACAAGCTGCTGGCCCTCTCCGACCAGTTCATCGGCATCGACAAGCTGGGCGAGAAGGCCCTGGCCAAGGGCGTGGTGGGCGAGATTGACGGCATGACCGTCAAGCGGGTGCCGGACAGCTATGTCCCCGGGGACCTGTATTTCATGGTCAAGTGGAAGGGCTCCACCGCAGACCCTGTCAAGCTCCAGGACGCCAAGATCCACAAGGATCCCCCCGGCCTGAGCGGCAACCTGCTGGAGGGGCGCATCTACCACGACGCCTTTGTCCTGGGCGCCAAGGCCGACGGCATCTACGTGGCAGCCGCCGCCTCCGCCGTGACGGCCGCGCCCACCATCACCGTGTCCGCCGGTAAGGCCACCATTGCATCCACCACCAGCGGGGCTGTGCTGCGCTATACCCTGGACGGCACCGACCCCCGCTACAGTACCACCGCCCAGGTGTACACGGCACCGGTGGAGGCGGCCTCCGGCACGAGAGTGAGGGCCTACGCGGCCGCCTCCACCGGATATCCCTCCGCCGTCACGGAGAAGACGGCCTGAGACACACAGGCAAGCGGCCGGAGCGGCGGACCTTCCTTCCCCGCTCCGGCCCGCTGAAGACGCTATTTCTGAAAGGCGGTGGGATCGTTGGCGACAACGGCACAGTGGGTCTTTGAGAAGGCCATGAACCTGATGGACGAGGTGAACGTGAGCACCGGGGCGGCGGACACGGCGGACACCAGGGAGTACAAGAACCGCACCATCCCCATTCTGAACATCCTGCGTGTGGAGTGTTTCCCCGCCTCCGATACGTACGCCGTGACGGAGCCGGGCAGGCGGCCCGTCTGCCCGGAGATCGCGGACTTTGAGGCGGAAATCGGGCTGGACGACGGGCTCTGCCAGGGGGTGCTGCCCTATGGGCTGGCGGCCCACCTGCTGCTGGACGAAAACCCGGACGTGGCGGCCTTTTTCAATCAGCGGTATGCGGAGCTGCTCTCCGAGTACCGCAGGGGAATCCCGGCCGCATCGGAGGACATACAGGACCTTTACGGCGGCATAGAGTACGGGCAGTTTGCGAGGTGGGACTGATGGCGCAGATAGTCAGCACCAGCGAGACGAAGATCTATCAGATCAAGAAGTGGCTGGGCCTGAACGAGTCCCCGGACGGGGACACCCACATGAAGATGGGCGAGGCCGCGGAGATGCGCAACTTCCGGATTACGGCGGAGAACCACCTGCAGATCCGGCCCGGCTACGGGCTGCTGGCCACCCTCTCCGGCGGGAAGGCGGTGCGGGGGCTGTGGAACGGCTATGTGGCGGGGGAGTTCCATCTGGTGGCCGCCTGCGGGGGCCATCTGTGGGACGTGAGCCTGGAGAGCCGGACGGCGGCGGACAAGGGGGCCATCCACGACGGCCCCACCTCCTTCTTCGGCTTCTCGGACAAGCTGTACATCCTCACCGGGGCGGAGTATTACGCCTGGGACGGCAGCGGGGCCCCGGCGGCGGTGGAGGGGTATATCCCCATCGTGGCCACAGCCGTGCCCCCCGCCGGAGGCGGGACGCTGCTGGAGGGCATCAACCTGCTGACCGGAAAGAAGCGCGCCGAGTTCTCCCCCGACGGCGAGGCCACGGTGTTTCAACTGCCGGAGAGCGGGATTGACGAGGTCATCTCTGTGGAGGGGACCGGCGTCTCCTACACGCCGAACCTGTCCAAGGGGACGGTGACCTTCTCCTCCGCGCCGCCCAAGGGGGTGAACACCGTCACCATCACCTGGCGGAAGGGGACGGGGAACCGGGCCAAGGTGACGGGGATGAGGTTTGCCGAGCTGTACAACGGCGAGTCGGACAGCCGGGTCTTCCTGTACGGGGACGGCACCAACGAGGCGGTTTTCAGCGGGCTGGACGGGAACGGGGCCAGCGCCGAGTATTTCCCCCAGTTCAACGTCATGGCGGTGGACAGCGCCAACACCCCCATCACCGCCATGATCCGCCACTACGACCGGCTGCTGATCTTCAAGCCGGACAGCGCCTATTCCTGCTCCTACTCCACCCTGACCCTCAACGACGCGGTGACCGCCGCGTTCTACATCTCCTCCCTGAACCGGGCCGTCGGCAACGCCGCGCCGGGGCAGGCCAGGCTGGTGGACAACAACGCCAGGACCATCTTCGGCCGCTCGGTCTACACCTGGTCCCTGGCGGCCAACTCGGTGCGCGACGAGCGCAACGCCAAGCGGATCTCCGACAAGGCCGCCGCCACCCTGGGCCGGTTCGCCCTGGAGGACTGCATCTGCCTGGACGACGAGTGGAACCAGGAGTATTACATCTTCCATGACGGGGAGGCCGTGGTCAACAACTACCAGAACGACACGTGGTATTACTACAACAACCTGCCGGTGACCGCGGCGGCGGCGGTGGAGGGGGCGCTCTACTTCGGCACGCCGGACGGGAAGCTGATGGAGTTCTCCCGCAGCTACCGCAACGACAACCTGGAGGACATCGACGCATACTGGGAGAGCGGGTCCATGGACTTTGACATGGACTGGCGGCGGAAATACTCGTCCACGGTATGGACGGCGATGAAGCCGGAGAGCCAGGCGATTGTGACGCTGACGGCCCAGTCCAACGTGAAGTCGGACTACCCGGACAAGATTGTCTCCGCCGGTCTGGCCACCTTCCTGAACATGAACTTCGCCCACTGGAGCTTCGGCACCAACCGCAAGCCGCAGCTCATCCGCTCCAAGCTGAAGGTGAAGAAGGCGACCTATTACAAGCTGATTTTGTACAGCCTGTCCGCCTCGGCGACGGCGACGATCCTGTCTGTGGATATCCAGGTCCGGTACACAGGCAATGTGAAATGAGGTGCATCTATGGCAATCGCAAGCTTTGACAAGGACGTAGAGGTCATCCAGAAGCTGGACGACGAACCCAACGACGTGCAGGGGCTGACCCCGGAGGAGCTGAAGCAGAAGTTCGACCAGGCGGCCATCTGGCTCAAGGAGTACATCAATACGGTGCTGCTGCCCGGCATCACAGGCACGGGGAGCGCCGGGGGCGGCAGCGGGGCGTCCAACATCGGGGCGGGGGTGGACGACTTCCCCGGCAGCGACGTGCAGGCGATCCTGAACGCCTTCAACGACGCACTGACCGACCGGTACACCAGGGCAGAGACCAACAGCTACGTGGGGCAGGAGACCCACGACCTGGTGGAGGCTGTGGGCGTGGATTTGACCACCGGCGTGATTACGGTCACCAAGAAGGACGGGACGGCGCAGACCTTTGACACCGCCCTGGAGAAGGTGCCCGCCACCATGGCGCTGGTGGAGGAGGACGGCGGCACCTATCTGGTGATCACCAACCAGGACGGGAGCCAGACCCGCACCGACGTGTCCAGGCTAATCGACACCTACACCTTCCAGAACTCCACGGAGCTGTCCTTCTCGGTGGACGGCACGGGCAACAGCAGGACGGTGACCGCCACGATCCGCCCGGCCTCCATCGGGCTTGACCGCTTCAAGGCGGAGGTGACGGAGGCCCTGGAGGGGTACAACGCCGAGAGCGCGGCCAATGCGCAGGATGCGGCGGATTCCGCGGGGGCAGCGGCGGACAGCGAGGACAGAGCCAAGGCCAGCGAGACGGCTGCGGCGGGCTCTGCCTCCACCGCCAGCCAGAAGGCCTCAGAGGCCGCAGGCAGCGCCACGGCGGCGGCACAGAGCGCGTCCGCAGCTTCCGCCAGCGCCCAGAGCGCCCAGAGCAACGCCTCTCAGGCGCTGGGGGCCAAGGGAGAGGCACAGGCGCAGGCGGCGCTGGCCCAGAGCTGGGCGGAGGGCGGAACCGGAGTACGGGAAGGGGAGAATACCAACAACGCCAAATACTGGAGCGACCGCGCCCAGGACGCGGCCGGGGGCGGCGTATCCTCCTTCAACGGGCGCACCGGCGCGGTGCTCCCCCAGAGCGGGGACTACACGGCCCAGCAGGTGGGGGCGGATCCGGCCGGGACAGCCGCCGGAGCAGTATCCACCCACAATACAGACACGGCCGCCCATGAGGACATCCGCAGCGAGCTGGCCGGAAAGTCCGACGCTGGACACACCCACGCGGCTACAGATATTACCGGCGGCGTGCTCCCCGTTGCAAACGGCGGCACGGGGGCGGCCACCTTCGCCAGCGGTTATGCTCTGATTGGCAACGGAACTGGCGCAGTGACCACCCGAATAATCCGTGATAACACATCTACGAGCGACGCTATGGCTTACGATATTGCGTTGATCACGTCCAGAACCTTGTGCTACGCCATCAACCGCGCGACCTCTGTAGCTGCGGCCAACACCAGCTACACGACCCTGATGGCCCGCGGCTCCAGTTTGAACAGCGCGGAAACGACCCCTGCCGTCAACGGCGCAATTGCCTGGACGTATGAGTGAGGTGATACCATGGCGGGGAAAACTTTAATCGGCGGTACGGGCTATGATATTTCCAGTGGAAAAATGCTTGTTGGCAGCACTTCGTATAAGGTTAAAAATGGTAAAGTATTAATTAACGGTACTTCATACGATATTTCGTTTCTATTACCACCTGCGGCGTTGAATATTTGGACTGAGGGCAGATACAGTGGGTACGATACCATAACCGGTATTGCATATGCGAATGGATATTGGGTAGTAAGCGGAACCTTCAACGGTTCGGCCCGTATCGCATATGCCACAAGCCTTAATGGCCCATGGACAACGAAAACTTTGTGGTCAGGTGGTAAGTATTATACAACCCTACGCTGTGTGACCTACGCTAATGGTTATTGGGTAGTAGGCGGACAATATGATGGCACTCACACATACGCACGAATCGCTTACGCCACATCGCCTAGTGGTACTTGGACCACCAAAGATCTGTGGACATATACCAGTTCATCAAGTACCGTCAGTAACTATATTACTTGCATTGCTTATGGGGATGGCTACTGGGTAGTTGGAGGACAGTATCAGACAAGCGATTCGTCAAAAAACGCCAGAGTTGCTTATGCGACATCGCTTGATGGTACGTGGACAACAATGAATATCGAGAGTGGTTATTCTTCAACTCGTTATGTGAGCGGTATCTGCTATGCGAATGGATATTGGGTTGGAGTGTCATTAACACACTCAAGCACAAGCGCAAGAGCAGTTATTTTTTACAAATCAGGCGCGCCTACCAGTTTTACAACACAAACATTATCAGATGGATTTTGTCCTCATGGCATAGCCTATGTAAACGGGCGTTGGGTAGCATACGGTGAATATGCTGATATTCCAGCGTTGTTTTATGGAAACTCTCTTTCCGGGCCATGGACTAGAGTTATGATTGAATCCGGTGATTCTAACTACAACTCTGCTATTACAGGGCTTGTCTATGAAAAAGGATATTATGTAGCTAGTTTGGTTTATTATAACAGTGGTTTATATACAGCCGTAGCTTACGCAACTTCTCTCGACGGCCCATGGACTGTAAATGATTTATGGCTTCAAGGATCTGGTACAACGAACGGCGGTGGAAAGTCACCATGTATTACTTACAGCGATGGCTATTTCGTAGTCGGTGGCGTATATTATGACAACAGTTATTATAACGGACGTATTGCATATGCTTCTACGCCAAACGAACTGTCTGGTGGAACTTAAAAGGAGGAAACCTTAATGATTTATGTGAAAGTAAACGGCACTCTCTACCCTGCCAGTATTGCAGGAAGGATGTCCGACAAAGAGTGGGATGGACGAGAGAGCAAAGCCATCACTATGACGGCTGATTTTGCCACTGCTGACAGTCTGTTTCAGGACAGTACGGCGTGGAGTATCGTCAGCGAGGATACCGTGCCAGTCTACAACGAGCAAGGAAATCCGGTTGTCAATGAGACCGGCGATCCTGTTTACGAAACCCGGCAGGAGGAGTTCGACAACTCCGAATACTCGATTCGCGGCGACCTGACCGTCCATGTGGACGGTACCTGTACGGTAAAGATGGGCAAGCCTACGGATCTGGAAGACGCATATGAGATGCTGTATGGAGGGATTTAAGAATGAGCGCAAGGGCAAAAGCGATGGCGAACCTCTACCGCCGCAATAAGGTCACAAAGGACGGGCTGAAGCAGGCGGCTGAAGACGGCGTGATTACCGCCGCCGAGTACGCGCTCATCACGGGCGAGGCATATTAAAAAAGCCGCCCCTTGCGGGCGGCGTGAAATAGACAAAACGCGGCGTCTATGGTATGATAGCCATGGCGCTGTTGCAGAATGGCGGTTAGCCACTTCCCTGAGAGGGGAGGTGATGCGGATGGGAAACGGGCGTGGGGCGCGAGCCCTGCGTTTCGCGGTATGTTTCATCACCGTGCTTGCGGTGATGCTCTACATAGCCCCAAAAGCGTGTTAGCCGCCCGGCGGCCACCGAGCGGCTAACGAAAGTTAGTTGATACGGATGGGCTAACCGTCTTGCAACAGCGCCCTTCTATGGCCATTATATCTGTGAGCCCCCGTTTTGTCAAGCAGGCAGAGCGGGGGTCCTTTTTATGCGCACAACCTCATTCACATAAATAAAAAAGGAAAGGAAGGAAAAGCAATGAAACTGCACACTTACATCAACGAGATTCTGGACATCGCCAAGGCGGAGCACATGAGCATGGACGTAGCGGTAAACATGTTCCTGGCAAATGTGAAAAACGCCGGAGACTCCAGCCTGCCTCATTACAAAGGGGCGGACCATGTGGACTATGCCGCCCTGAAGCCCCATGTGAAGGAGCTGGAGGAGAGCTGGCCCGCGTTCAGGGAGACCTTTGAGAAGTACCAGAAGGAGATCATTGCCCTGCGCAAGGAGGGCGTACGCTTCGCATTTGCGGAGGAGTAAGCCGTGGCGGACATCATCCAGCGGCTGCTGACGCAAAACGACTGCTACCGGGCGGGGCGGACCATCAAGCCGAAAGGGATTATGGTCCACTCCCTCGGGGTGGCCCAACCTGACCCGGAGGTGTTTATCCGGTCATGGGACAGGCCCGGCGTGGAAGTGGCGGTACACGCGATTGTAGGGGCGGAGAGCGTCACCCAACTGCTGCCCTGGCACTGGAGAGGGTGGCATGCGGGGACGGGCACAAGCGGCCAGAGCGCCAACAACACGCATATCTCGTTTGAGTGCTGCGAGCCCGCAGGGCATAGCTACCAGGGCGGGACCATGATAGGCTACGACGCACCGGCCAACGACGGCTATTTCCGGGCGGTCTACCGCAACGCCGTGGAGCTGGCGGCCTATCTCTGTAAGCTGTACAAATTAGATCCGCTGGCCGATGGGGTGCTCATCTGCCACAGCGAGGGGTACAGGCGGGGCATCGCCTCCAACCATGCGGATGTGATGCACTGGTGGCCGAAGCACGGGAAGGACATGGACACGTTCCGGGCAGAGGTGGCCGCCGCCGTGAAAGGAGAGGCCGGAATGACCGTAGAGGAAGCAAAGAGGGTGCTCAAGGCGAAAGCCGGACTGAGCGACACCACGATTACTTATCTGTACAACTACCGCTGGGGAGACGATCTGTTGCTCAAGCTGGCGGCGGCAGTGGAGGGCAAGGGATGAGAGAGAAGCTGGCGAAGCTGATAGATGTGAAGAGCATTGTGACGCTGGGGCTGACGGTATGCATAGCTCTGCTGCTGTTCGGAGGATTCCAGCCACCGCAGGAGGCGCTGGCCCTGTTCTGCACCAGCTACGGGGCCATCATCACCTATTTTTTTACGCGCAAGGAGGGCTGAGGGATGGGGGAGGACATCGCGGTCAGGGTGGCCGAAATCGACCAGCGTGCAAAGAGCAATACCCACCGGCTGGATAAGGTGGAGGAGCGGCAGGACAACCTGGATAAGCTTGTGTCCTCCGTGGCCATGCTGGCCAGCGAACAGGAGCGCATCAAGGACGACGTGACCGAAATCAAGACAGATGTGAAGACGCTCACGGAGCGGCCCGCCAAACGGTGGGAGGGCATCGTGGACAAGCTGATCTGGGCTGTCCTGGCCGCTGTGCTGGGATTTGTGCTGGCCCGGATTGGGATTGCATGAATCGGAGGGCATTATATGGCGTCAGTAAAGGAGTTACAGGCACAGAAAGATAAAAATTCAACTGCATGGCACAGCGCGGCGACGCAGGAGGAGAAGGACCGGCTGCACCAGGCGAATGTGGAGCTGCAAAAGGAGATTGACCGGATGACTGGGGGCAGTTCAAGCTTTGACAGCAAGACGGGGAAGTGGACGACCTCAGGGGGCACTTCGGGCAGCAGTTCATCCAGCAGCAAGCAACACGCAATTTGGGAGGACGACGATGACGACGATTGGTATTCCTCATCTTCCACCAGTTCGACCTCCGGTTCTTCCGGCAGCGGGTACAAGCCGTATGTGCAGGGGCAGAACGCAGCGCTGGACAGAGAGCTGGCAGTGTGGAGCCAGCGGTATAACGAAGCGAAGGAGCGAGCGCTGGCCGGGGATACGAGCGCGGTCATGGACATGCGCAGCGCCAACGACGAGGCAAACAAGCTGCGGAATGCCTACGGATATGCCGCGGTGTTTGCCAACGAGGACATCAACAATGTAAAGAAGCAGATCAATTATTACGGCGGCGGCTCTTCCTCTGGCGGCTCTTCCGGCGGCGGAAGCGTGAGCGCGGCGGTGGAGAGCGGGTGGAACAGCGGCGGGGCTGTGGAGGACCTGTCGGAGTACCTGGAGGAGCTGTACGCCGCGCAGCGGCGGCAGACGCTGGCGAACCTGAACAATGCGTACCAGCAGAACGTGAACGCGATCAACCGCGCTGGAGAGGGGGTGGACGCGCGGTACCAGAACGCGCGGAACCAGGCGGCGGGAGCGAGCGAGCTGGCGGCGCGGAACTTTGCGGAGTACGCGGCGGCAAGCGGGCTGAACAGCGGCGCAGGTGGGCAGGCGGAGCTGGCACGGAACGTGACGCTGCAGAACAACCTGAACGACATCAACACGGCGGAGGCGGAGGTGTACGCGGACCTGGAGCTGCAGCTGGCCAACGCGGAGACGGAGTACAACAACGCCATCGCGCAGGCGGAGGCAAGCAACGACTTTGCGCTGGCGGAGTCTCTGTACCAGGAGAAGGTGCGTGTGCAGCAGGAGCTGGTAAACCAGCAGATGCAGCAGTACCAGATGGATTTGCAGAACCGGCAGCTGGCGTTCCAGCAGCAGCAGGCGGAGATTGCCAACCAGCAGTGGCAGCAGCAGTTTGACTACGGAGTGGAGCAGGACCGGAAGAGCGCGCTGGCTGCGGCGGGCGCGGGGCTGCTCAACCAGGGCGTCATGCCGGGCGCGGAGCAGCTGGAGGCGATGGGGCTGCGTGCAGAGGAGGCGCAGGCGTATATCAATAACCTCTCTATCCTGAACTCTTTCAGCGCAGCGGGCCGGGGCGGCGGCGCTTATACGCCCTCTGCGGTTACGGCAGCGGCCCCCCGCAGCCAGTCCACCTTTGCGCTGGATATCCAGGATGCTGGAAACGCCGCATCCAATCCGGCTGTGGGGGAGGCGTATCAGTCCATCCCCGGGAACCTGCTTGACAACCTGATTGGCGGCGGGCGCGGCCTGGAGAGTGTCCCCGCTTATATCCTGAACGAGCTGTCCCGCCTTGAAGACACGGCGAATGCCACGAATAAAATCCTGACTGCAATAAGCGGGTATGTGAACAGCGGGGCAATTGATGAGGATCAGGCGAGAGAACTCGGACGCAAATACGGATTGGAGCTGTAGCTATGGCGTTGAACTGGGACAGGGCGCGAAAGCAGGCCCTTGAAATTGACAAGAAGTATAACACGGCCAGGAGCGTCACGCCGGGGGCGTCCAGCGGCACGGCCTACGTCCCTGGAACAAGCAAGTATACCGCCGCTGCAAATATAACGCCGAAGAGGACGGTTACAGCGCTGCCCAATGCCGGCACGCCCACGGCGGACCGGGCGCGGCTGGGCCTGGCGACGGGCGGGAACCCGGTGATGGAGCGCGCAAAGGAGTTTGTGAAACGGGAGGCGCCTTGGGGGAAAGCGGACTTCGGGGAGAAGAGCGCGTACCAGAGCACGGCCAACGGGCGGGAGGAAAAGCTGAACCTCTTCACCGGGAAATATACGGAGACGGGCTTCGACGACATTCTGTACGACGCCATCAACGGGAATAAGACGGCCCGGAGCCGGCTTTTGAACACGGACACGGCGCGGAGTTACGACCTGGACAGCCTGACGGCGGACGAGGTGAGCGGATTCAACTATCTGTACGCGACCCGGGGGGCGGAGGCGGCATACAACTACCTGGACAAGG
>ERZ773258.2555-NODE-2555-length-11087-cov-2.714558_pt1 | contig 11087 bp, 11 predicted proteins | sample MGYA00511962_ERZ773258 | MGnify/ENA primary metagenome ERZ773258 (study PRJEB29015, sample SAMEA2737755) | human gut metagenome | biome: human gut; feature: human-associated habitat; material: faeces | place: China | collected 2012 ... | reverse complement strand
AATACTATATATTAAAGCAATATTTAACGAAAATGATGGTAATAATAAAAATATCGATATTCAAAGTATAATAAGAGAATGAGAAAGGCAGGTTTAAACCATGAACAAGAAAGTTTTACGTGCAGGAGCTGTATCCGCAGTAGCAGCAGGTATTGGAGCAGCAGCTGTTATGGCAGGAAAGCGCCGCAGTAAAAAAGAAGAGGAAAACAGTGACTACCGCAATACAGAACTTGGTAAGTTTGCGAAAAACAGCAAGGGTATTTATTATACCAATGGTAACTATGAGGCTTTTGCAAGACCGGAAAAGCCGGAAGGAATTGAAGAAAAGAGCGCTTATTTAGTAGGAAGCGGTCTGGCAGCACTGGCAGCAGCCTGCTTTTTAGTAAGAGACGCCCAGATGCCTGGAAAAAATATCCATATTTTAGAGGCTATGGACGTAGCCGGTGGTGCATGTGACGGTATCGACGATCCAACCAGAGGTTATGTAATGCGTGGTGGCCGTGAGATGGAAGATCATTTTGAGTGCTTATGGGATCTGTTCCGCAGCATTCCTTCCCTGGAAGTACCTAATGCTTCTGTACTGGATGAATATTACTGGTTAAATAAACATGACCCTAACTACTCTCTGTGCCGTGCTACGGAAAAACGTGGCGAAGATGCCCATACAGACGGTAAATTCCGTTTAAGCCAGAAGGGCAGTATGGAGATCATGAAGCTGTTCTTTACAAGAGATGAGGATCTGTATGACAAGTCTATTGAAGATTTCTTTGATGATGAAGTATTTGGCTCTGATTTCTGGCTGTACTGGCGCACTATGTTTGCTTTTGAAAACTGGCACAGTGCCCTGGAGATGAAGCGTTATTTCCAGCGTTTTATCCATCATATTGGTGGTCTGCCTGATTTCTCTGCACTGAAATTTACACGTTACAATCAGTATGAGTCCCTGATCCTTCCAATGCAGAAATATCTGGAAGCAGCAGGCGTACAGATCCAGTTTGGAACCAGTGTTACCAATGTGCGTTTTGACATTGAAGGGGAAAAGAAGACTGCAAAAGCCATTGAATATGTAAAAGACGGTAATAAAGGCGAGATCGCGTTAACAGAAAATGATCTGGTATTTATCACAAACGGAAGCTGTACAGAAGGTACGATCTACGGTGACCAGGACCATGCTCCTGTAGGGGATGCAGAAGTTCGCACCAGTGGATGCTGGAGCCTGTGGAAGAATATTGCAGCCCAGGACGAGTCCTTTGGACATCCTGAAAAGTTCTGTTCTGACATTGCAAAGACAAACTGGGAGTCTGCAACTGTTACAACCTCTGATGAAAAGATCATTTCCTATATCCAGAAGATCTGTAAGAGAGATCCGAGAACCGGTAAAGTTGTTACCGGCGGTATTGTAAGCTGCAAGGACTCTAGCTGGCTGTTAAGCTGGACTATCAACCGCCAGGGTCAGTTTAAAGCACAGAAGAAAGATGAGATCTGTGTATGGGTATACAGCCTGTTTACCGATGTTCCAGGCGATTATATCAAGAAGCCAATGAAAGAGTGTAATGGTAAGGAGATCACAGCAGAGTGGCTGTATCATCTGGGTGTTCCGGTGGAGGAGATCCCGGATCTGGCAGAGAACAGCGCCGTATGTGTACCGACGATGATGCCGTACATCACAGCGTTCTTTATGCCGAGAACCAAGGGCGACCGCCCAGACGTCATCCCGGATGGCTGTGTGAACTTTGCGTTCCTCGGACAGTTCGCGGACACACCGCGTGATACGGTCTTCACGACGGAATATTCGGTCAGAACCGCAATGGAGGCGGTATACGGACTGCTCGGTGTAGACAGAGGCGTTCCTGAGGTATGGGGAAGTGTCTATGATGTCAGAGAGCTGCTCGACAGCAGTGTGAAGCTGATGGATGGAAAGTCTCCGCTTGAGATCGAACTGCCGGGACCGCTCAATGTATTAAAGAAGCCGCTGCTTCGTGTGGTCAAGGGAACCGTCGTGGAGAAGCTGCTCCGGGATCATGATGTGATCAAGGATGGTATGTTATAGGGAATCCTGATGTGTAGAAAACTCTGATTTCCTGAATGAACGGCAACGCCCGGAAAGCCTTTGGTTTTCCGGGCATTTATTGAAAATAGGTGACACTTTTTAAATTTATAACTTGCATATCTGCTTAGGCTGTGATATAATTTACCTCTGTCAGGACACATTGACAAATGGGCAGATTCCCGAGTGGCCAAAGGGGACAGACTGTAAATCTGCTGCAAATTGCTTCGGTGGTTCGAATCCACCTCTGCCCATGAATTGTTGAAAGAACCATTGCCGTAAGGTAGTGGTTCTTTTTTGCTTTTCACAAAGTTCAACGCGCCTTCATGACTGGTTTACCGGTACCGATCTTTACAAAAAGAATCTGGAATCCTATGTGAGAAAAGAAGGTATGCAGATGAAAACCAAGGTCAGTATTGTCGCCACTGTGACGCTTCTTATGGCGATTGGATTTATCTGTATGAAAAATGTGCCCGTCGGACGGATTGTTTTATCCGTTGTGTGGGTATGTCATGTCATCTACTTTTTTTGCTTTGTAAAGACACTTCCGGAAGAAAAAACAGGAAGCGGGGGAATCGAATATGAAGAATAAACGCAGCCTGCATTTTTGTAATCCTGCTGCTGGCGCATATGATCCAGCACAGAATGTCTGGCACTGCATCATAATACATGCAGGAGAGGAGTGCTTATAAAAACCAGATTTTCTCGTTTGTGGAGGAGATACTGGTCGCGCCTGCATCCAAAAGGGCGAGGATGTCTTCCTTTTCGGAGACCAGCCCGCCGGCAATGACCGGTGTGGAGGTGGACTGACAGACTTTGGCGATGACCTTGGGCATCAGTGCCGGCAGGATTTCGATCAGATCCGGACGGGAGGATTTGACCTGACGGTCGATGTTCTCATATGCCATGGAGTCAATCAGAAACAGCCGGAGGATTGTAAAGAGCCCCAGTTCCTTGGCGCGTTTGATAAGTGTGGGTTTGGTTGTGATAATACCGTCGGCATTCGTGTATTTTTGAAGAAAGTCGACTGCCACTTCTTTGGAACTCAGTCCATTGATGAGATCCAGATGGACGATCGCAAGCTTTCCGGCGGATTTGACGGTCTCCACGATGTCACCGATGGTGACGATGTCACCGTATAAGATAAAGATAATGCGGCTGTCGCTGGTCAGGCATCTGGAGAGACCTCCGTCATCCTTGACAGCGGCAATGATGGGAGAATCTTCTAAGGCTTCTTTAAATAATTTCTTCATGACAATCTCCTGTATTCGGTGAATCAATAAGGTCATCATGCCGATCGCATGATGACCTTATTATATAATAAAGTGAGATTCTTTGAAAGAGCTTATTTTGCAGGAACGTTTCTGGCGGCAATGATGTCGACCCCAGTTCCGGCAACGTTGGATAAGACCACATCGCCGATCTTAAGCGGTGCATTGACGGTGATATCCTTTAAGGCGTTGACACAGTCGAAAATCCTGCCTTTCGGAATGTCGGAGGCTATTTTCACGTTTGCCATCGGGTAGATGCCCGGACCGCCGATGTTACGATACGGGTCGGATTCGTAACTTCCTTTCTGGCGTAGGCGTCGCCTCTCGGACAGGTATTGCCGGTGACGGCGGTGACGGTAGATCCGTCCATGGTAACTGTGATGGCGCACCCGAGCGGGCAGCCGATACAGGTCAATTCTCTTGTGCTCATGATGATTCCTCCATTCTATTTATGAATTTTCTTCGATGCGGATTGTGATTCTGGACAGATCCGGGAATTCAGCAAGTTTTTTCTTGTCGAGAATTACCTGCTCCATCTCGCCGGGAGCCATAACCGGACGTTTGCGCTTGCTGATTAAGGTGTCATCAAAGTAAGTCGCAATCGAGCAGTTCTTGTATACCGCGCCCACACGGAAGCGGACGGTTAAAGTGTCGTCCATCTCGGTCGGACGGACATATTTCGGAACGGTGTAGCGCACGCCGTCCACCGGGAAAATCTCGACGGATGCGGCATCTTTGCTGGAGCCGTTTTGGATATAAGCGGCGGCATTTTTCCCGGCTGCGGTTGCTTCCTGGGAAACATAGTCCACAAGGTCATGTACATGAAGGACATTTCCACAGGCGAACATGCCGTCGATGCTGGTCTCTAAGCTGTCATTGACGATTGGACCGGAGGTGACAGGATTGATGGCAACGCCTGCGCTGCGGCTAAGCTCGTTCTCCGGGATCAGTCCGCAGGAGAGAAGCAGGGTGTCGCAGGTGTAGCGCTCCTCGGTTCCCGGAATCGGTTTGCGGTCCGGACCGACTTCTGCAATCGTGACAGCTTCGACACGGTTTTTGCCCTCAATGTCGATGACAGTGTGACTGAGCTTCAACGGGATGCCGAAATCATCCAGACACTGTACAATGTTTCGCTTCAGGCCGCCGGAGTAAGGCATCAGTTCGGCAACCACCTTGACCTTTGCGCCTTCCAGCGTCATGCGGCGTGCCATGATCAGACCAATGTCACCGGAACCTAAGATGACAACTTCGCGGCCCGGCATATAGCCTTCCATGTTGACCAGACGCTGTGCCGTACCTGCGGAAAAAATACCGGCCGGACGATAGCCCGGAATATTTAAGGCACCTCTGGAACGTTCGCGGCAGCCCATGGCAAGAATCACGGTCTTTGCGTTAATGTGGAACAGCCCGTCGGTGCGGTTCATAGCCGTCACGATCTTATCGTAAGAGCCTTCTGCCAGAGAAATATCCATCACCATCGTGTTCAGACGGTATTCGATGTTCAGATCGAGAGCCTGATTGATAAAGCGTCTGGCATATTCCGGGCCGGTCAGCTCCTCCTTAAAGGTGTGAAGACCGAAACCGTTGTGGATGCACTGATTTAAGATGCCGCCGAGTTCGCGGTCGCGCTCGAGAATCAGGATCCGGTCGATGCCGTTATTTTTGGCGGAAACGGCTGCCGCAAGACCGGCGGGACCTCCGCCGACGATCACAATATCATATGAAGTCATAATAATCCTCCTTTTTCCTTCAGGTTCTGTCTTTGCTCAGACCGACGACCATGTTGGATGAGCCGCCGTTTTTCGTGATTTCAAGCTGGGAGATACCAAGCTCACGCGCCAGGATTTCCATGGTGCGCGGCGAGCAGAAACCTGCCTGGCAGCGTCCCATGCCTGCACGGGTACGGCGCTTGACGCCGTCTAATGACCGTGCGCCAAGCGGACGGTGAATGGCGTCTAAGATTTCTCCCTCGGTAATCATCTCACAGCGGCAGATAATATTTCCGTAAGCTGGATTTTCGCGGATAAGCGCCGCATAATCTTCCTCGGAGAGTGTTTTCGGATTGAGAACGCCCTTCCGGCTGCCGTTCCATGCCGGGTTTTTCTGTGCGTGAAGCAGTCCGGATACAATCTGCGCTACGCGCTCGCCGATCGCCGGGGAACTGGTGAGTCCCGGAGATTCGATGCCGGAGCAGTCGACAAAGTGTGGAGCATCCGCCAACTCTTCAATAATGAATTCATGGTTGTCCTCATGGGCGCGGTTTCCGGCGAAGGACGTGATTACCTGACGGACCGGAACGGAAGGCACGGAGCGTCTTGCTGCGCTGCAGACATGGTCAAGTCCCTGGCGGGTGGTGTTGGTTGCCTCCTTATCGTCGTGATCGTCTGCGGTAGGTCCGATCAGCGTATTGCCGTGAACCGTCGGGGTTACAAGAATGCCCTTGCCGTATTTGCCCGGAAGCTGGAAGATGGTCTTGTCGACCAGACCGCCGGTTGTTTTGTCGAGCAGGCAGTATTCGCCGCGGCGCGGGGCAATGTGGATCTTCTTGCTGCTGACCATGTTGTGAAAAACATCTGCATACACACCGGCAGCGTTTACCACGCAGCGGGTCAGGATGTAACCGCGGTTGGTGGAGAGTTGATAGCCGTCGTCCTTGCGGCAGATGTCTGTCACTTCTGTGTTAAAATGGAATTCGACGCCGTTTGTGGCAGCATTTTCTGCGAGTGCAATGTTCAAACCGAACGGGCAGACAATGCCGCCGGTCGGACAGTAGATGGCAGCGACGACTTCCTCGGAGAGGTTCGGCTCCATCTCATGAACTTCGTGTGCATCTAAGATCCGGATATCCGGGATTTTGTTGGCAATGCCCTGCTCGTAGAGGGCTTCCAGCTTCGGGCGGTCCTCCTCGGAGAAGCAGACGATCAGGGAACCGTTTCTGCGGAATTCAAAATCCAGCTCTTTGGAGAGCGGTTCCATCAGTTCATTTCCCCGGACGTTCATCTCTGCCATCAGGGTTCCGGGTTTACAGTCGATACCGGAGTGGACGATGGCGCTGTTGGCTTTGGAAGTGCCGCAGCAGACGTCCTCCTCTTTTTCCACAACACAAATGGAGAGATTGTATCTGGAAAGTTCACGTGCACAGGCGCTTCCAGAGACGCCGGCACCAATGATCACTACATCATACATAGTTTTTCCTCCTTAAAAGAGCCATGCAGATCAGACATCATTTCTGATGTGCTTTCTGCCTGGCTCTCTTCTCTGACATTCAATCTATAGTTTTAAAAAATAAGTCCATATACCAGTACGGCAGCCAATGCGCCGAGGATCGGTCCGACGATCGGAACAACGAGTCCGTATCCGAAATCAGAGGAACCTTTTCCCTGAATCGGAAGCACTGCATGTGCAAGACGAGGACCCAGATCTCTTGCCGGATTGATTGCATATCCGGTCAGACCGCCCAGAGACATACCGACAGATACGATAATAGCGAATACGAGAAATTTTCCGGTGCCGTCCGCCAGATCCGGAACCTGTGCCAGACCCTTGATGGCAAATACGAGTACAAAAGTGCCGACAGCCTCGCTTAAGATATTGCGCGGGATGTTGCGCACTGCAGGTGCCGTACAGAACACGCCGCGCTTGGTTGCCGCGTCTTCCGTTGCGTCAAACTGATCTTTGAACAGCAGATATACAAGGCATGCGCCGCAGAAAGCACCAGCCAGCTGTGCCACAATATATCCCGGTACCATGCTCCATGCAAAACTGCCGTCAGCAGCAAGCGCGATGGTCAATGCAGGGTTAAAGCTTGCGCCGGATGCCGCGCCGAAGATAAAGGCGGGAACCAGTACGGCAAGACCCCAGGCAAGTGTGATCTGGACTGCACCGGCACCTTTCATGCCGGATTTGTTCAGGTTGACATTGGCAACAACACCGTCACCTAACAGGATGAGGATCATGGTGCCGACAAACTCTGCAATATATGGTGTCATAATAAATACCCCCTCTTAGATATGAAATTGTGTGTTAGTCTTCCTTCGCCCAGTTGAACGAATAAGTAACGGCTTTCTTCCACATGCGGACTTTCTTGTTACGCTCCTCGTCGGTGATCTCCGGTGTGAAGGTGCGGTCGATTGCCCAGTTCTGAAGAACATCCTCTTTGCTTGCCCAGTAGCCGACTGCCAGTCCGGCGAGATAGGCAGCACCCATGGCTGTGGTCTCCACGCACATCGGACGGTTGACCGGAGCATTGCTGATGTCCGCCTGCATCTGCATGAGCAGATTGTTTGCGCTTGCTCCGCCGTCTACCTTTAATGCTGCAAGATCAATACCGGAATCTGCTTTCATTGCAGCCAATACATCATTAACCTGGTAAGCGAGAGACTCTAAGGTTGCACGGATAATATGGTATTTATTCACACCGCGGGTAATGCCTACGATAGTTCCACGTGCGTATTGATCCCAGTACGGGGCACCAAGACCGGTGAAAGCAGGCACGACGTAGCAGCCGTTGGTGTCTTTGACTTTTCTTGCCATGTATTCGGAATCCGGAGAGGAATCGATGAAGCGCATCTCATCGCGAAGCCACTGGATGGAGGCACCTGCAACGAAGATGGAACCCTCGAGTGCGTAGTTTACTTTTCCGTCGAGACCCCATGCGATCGTGGTAACCAGTCCGTTCTTGGAGAATACAGGTTTTTCGCCGGTGTTCATAAGTAAGAAACAGCCGGTTCCGTAAGTATTTTTTGCCTCACCGGCGGTGAAACAGGTCTGACCGAACAGAGCGGCCTGTTGGTCACCGGCAGCACCGGCAATCGGAATCGGGCCTCCGAAGAATACCGGGTTTGCTTCGCCGTACACGCAGCTGGATGGCTTCGGTTCCGGCAGCATACATTTTGGAATATTCAGTTCTTTTAAAATATCTTCATCCCACTCCAGGGTATTGATGTTGAACATCAAGGTTCTGGAAGCGTTGGAGTAATCAGTTACGTGAACCTGACCCTGTGTCAGTTTCCAGATCAGCCATGTCTCCACGGTTCCGAAGAGCAGCTCGCCTCTCTCGGCTCTCTCTCTGGCGCCTTCAACGTTGTCGAGCAGCCATTTTAATTTCGTTCCGGAGAAGTAGGCGTCGATCACCAGTCCTGTCTTCTGGCGGAAGGTATCAACCAGTCCCTTGGCTTTTAAGGAATCGCAGTATTCGGAAGTACGGCGGCACTGCCATACGATCGCGTGATGAATCGGTTCGCCGGTGTTCTTATCCCATACGATGGTGGTCTCGCGCTGATTGGTAATTCCGATTGCCCCGATATCGGCTGCAGTCGCGCCCACATTTGCCATTGCCTCCTTGGCAACTTCAAGCTGTGTGGACCAGATCTCCTCCGCGTCGTGCTCTACCCAGCCCGGCTTCGGGAAATACTGTGTAAATTCTTTCTGGGCAACGCTGCACATTTCACCCTTCTCATTGAAAAGTATGCAGCGGTTGCTGGTGGTTCCGGCATCGAGTGCCATGATGTACTTTGCCATGTAAAGTCCCTCCATTTTCTTAGTGTGGAAACCGGCCCCACCCGGTTCCCCTCTGGTTGTATGAGTGGCGGTCTGATGTGCCGCTCACCGTTTGTGGCTTTAGTGTAACTGCGTTGCGGGTGAATGTCTTTAGACAGAATTCTGTGATTGTAAAAGAGGAGTCCTGCGTTTTTACATATATGCAATATTGACAAAAAACATGAATAGATTGCTAAATTATTAACAAATATAGACAATTAGTGGGGAATATACGATAATAAAAGAAGTAAGCACAGGAAGGAGTCGGATAGGTATGAAAAATGTGAGTGTACGTTAGAAGATGATTATTCTGGCACTGATCACACTGATCGGAACACTGGCGATCGGAATTCTGTCAGTAAACCGGATTCTGATTATGGAGAGGGGTTCAGAGAGTGTTCTCCGCGCAAGTATCGAAGAAGATTACGATGAGAATATTAAGAATCAGGTAGATAATGCGATTTCCATGCTGGATGCGGTGTATGTAGGCTATGAGAATGGTGATTATTCCTATGAGGAAGCGGAAACACGCGGTGCAGATCTGCTGCGGGAACTCAGGTACGGGAACGGCGGATACTTCTGGGCAGATACCTATGATGGAGAGAATGTGGTTCTGCTTGGAAGCGCGACGGAAGGGACGAAGCGCATGGAGACGAAGGATGCGGATGGTTACCAGATGGTAAAAGAGATTATCCGCGTCGGGCAGGAATCGGACGGCGGATATACGGATTATGTATTCCCGAAAGAAGGTGAGACGGAATCTTCTCCGAAGAGATCCTACAGCAGGGCATTTGAGCCGTTTGGCTGGGTTGTCGGAACGGGAAACTATATTGACTATATCGATGAGACTGTTGAGAAAGAAACGCAGGCAATGCGGGAGAATGTAAAAACGGCACTGATCGCGATTATCGGAACGGGCAGTCTGCTGATTGTGATTGTCATGGCGGTCTGTCTGTATATGGCGTTTTCACTGAGCAGATCTTTTCAGGTTGCCCAGATACAGAAGGTGACGGAGGAAGTTACATCTTCTGTGGCACAGCTTTCTTCTGATGCGGAGCAGCTGCTTGCCTTTGTTGGAAATGATGTGGTGGCGAGCTATGATACGTTTGATGAGGTGGCAGACGCTTATAACCAGGATGCCGGAAAGATCGATGCACTGATCAGCGATTTCAGCGCGACATCCGAGGAGCTTCTGGCATCGATTGATGGCGTGCTGGATGCGATGGAGGGAATTGCAACGGCAACGAACGCAGGTGCCGAGGGAACGACCGATATTGCACAGAAGACCGTAGAAGTGAAATCCGAGGCAGATACGTGATCTGCTCCACATCTTAGAGGAGATGGAAGAAGAACTTACTCATGCCGGATGACGTCGGCATACTGGCCGCGCACCACGGTAAGCAGGGAATCCGGATTGATCGTGATGGAGGTGCCGATGCGTCCGCCGCTGATGTAGATCTTGTCAAAAGCCGCAGCGCTCTCGTGCACGATGGTCGGGAACTGCTTTTTCATGCCCAGAGGAGAGCAGCCGCCGCGGACATAACCCGTGATGGCAGTGATGTCTTTGACGTGAATCATCTCCACGGATTTTTCGCCGACGGCTCTGGCGGCGGCTTTTAAGTCCACCTCGTCCGCAATGGGGATGACGAACACATAGTATTGCCTGCTTTTTCCCTGCATCACCAGAGTCTTGAAGGACTGTTCCACCGGGGCGCCGGTCGCCTCGGCGGTGTGCAGTCCGTCGATAAATTCTCCACACTCATAATTTAAAATTTCGTACGGAATCTTATTTTTATCAAGAATGCGCATAGCATTCGTCTTTACTTCTTTTCCCATAAAATATTCACTCCTTTGTTTCTTTCCGGAAAATATGTCCTGTGAAGGAAAAACGCTCCGCGTGGATTGCACTGCGGCGGGACATATGATTCATTGTGCCCATAGTCTAGTGGAATTGTGAAAAAAAGTCAAGCGGGACAGATCGGGCTGAATGGGAATAGACAAAGCCGCCGCATTGTTTCTTGAAACTGTGGATTGAATAGAGTATAATGCAGAAAAAGTGACAGAGAGGTATGTAATATGAAAGAAACATTAAAGCGGATCAAGGCAGACATCATAGTCTCGGCGCTGCTTTGTATTGCACTTGGCATTGTGCTTCTGGCGACCGCTCATTTTTCTGTTTTTATAATACTCCAGTTCTTCACGCAGCTTCTCATTCTCTCTTTCTAATTCTG
>ERZ773258.2552-NODE-2552-length-11091-cov-3.052555_pt1 | contig 11091 bp, 10 predicted proteins | sample MGYA00511962_ERZ773258 | MGnify/ENA primary metagenome ERZ773258 (study PRJEB29015, sample SAMEA2737755) | human gut metagenome | biome: human gut; feature: human-associated habitat; material: faeces | place: China | collected 2012 ... | reverse complement strand
CTATACGCTCGGCGGAACGGCCCTCGTGTGGCTGTTTACCCGGAATATCACCAAGACGCTTGCCGTTCTGATGGTGGACTTCTCCTGCGCACTGAAGCTTGCCATGCCGATCGCCGTGCTGTCTGCCATGCGCGAGAGCAATGCCCGGCACATGTCCGTCAAGGGCGGGCGCTTCCTCGAAGCCGTTGCCAAAGCGGATACGATCGTGTTCGATAAGACGGGCACGCTGACCTATGCGCAGCCGCGCGTGGCGGAGATCGTTACGTTCGGCGGCCGCCGCGAGGACGATATGCTGCGTCTGGCTGCCTGCCTCGAGGAGCACTATCCGCACTCGCTGGCCAATGCCGTCGTAGAGGAGGCGCGCGTGCGCGGCCTGAACCACGAGGAATATCACTCCAGCGTGGAGTATGTCGTGGCGCACGGCATCTCGAGCACCGTCGAGGGCAAGAAGGTCATCATCGGCAGCTATCACTTCGTGTTTGAGGATGAGGGATGCCGGGTGCCGGAGGGCGACGAGGAAAAATTCGACGGTCTTTCCGATGCCTACTCCCATCTGTATCTGGCCATTTCCGGCGAACTCGCCGCCGTTGTGTGCATCTCCGACCCGCTCCGGGCCGAGGCGGCGGATGCCGTCCGCGCTCTGCATGAGCAGGGGATCGCGCACATCGTCATGATGACGGGCGACAATGAAAAGACGGCTGCCGCCGTGGCGCGCGCCGTCGGCGTGGACGAATACCACGCGGGAGTTCTGCCGGAGGACAAGGCGGCCTACATCCGCGCCCGCCGCGCCGAGGGCCACACGGTCATCATGATCGGCGACGGCGTGAACGACACCCCGGCCCTGTCCGAGGCGGATGCAGGCATCGCCATCAACACGGGCGCGGCCATTGCCCGCGAGATCGCCGATATCACGATCTCGTCGCAGGACCTGTTCGAGCTTGTGACGCTGCGCCGCCTGAGCGAGGCCCTTATGGGACGCATCGACCGGAATTACCGGTTCATCGTCAGCTTCAACCTCATGCTCATTATCCTGGGCGTGACGGGCGTCATCCAGCCGACGCTTTCCGCCCTGCTGCACAACATGTCGACGCTCGGCATCAGCCTGCGCAGCATGACGAACCTGCTGCCCGAAAAAACGGAGCAGAGCAACGCATAAAAAACGGCCCGGTGCGGAACAGAACGCTGCTTCGCACCGGGCTTTATCTATGGGTTGACGGGAGCACCGAAAATCGGTACAATAGGAGAAAACGTCACAATAGGGAGTATCAGCAATGGAAAGCTTGATTTTTGATGTCGACGGCACGCTCTGGGATGCCGTGGCCCTCGTAGCCGAGGGCTGGAACGACGGTCTGCAGAGCATGGGCTTTGCGCCGCACTGCACGGAGCAGAGCATCCGTCCGCTGTTCGGCAAGACCATGACGGAGATCGCGCAGGTCGTGGTGCCCGGCGTCCCGCAGGAGCAGGCCATGGAGGTCATGGACCGCTGCATGGACGGCGAGATGGCGCGCCTGCACCGTGATCCGTGCCATATTTTCTACCCCGGCGTCAAGGAAACGCTCACGGAGCTGCACAAAACGCACCGCCTGTTCATCGTCAGCAACTGCCAGCAGGGCTATATCGAGCTGCTGATGGAAAAGGGCGGCCTCGGCGGCCTGATCAGCGACTTCGACTGCTTCGGGAACACGGGCCTGCCGAAGGGGCAGACGCTGCGCCTGCTGTGTGAGCGCTGCAATGTCCGCGACGCGGTCTACGTCGGCGACACGCAGGGCGACATGGAAGCGTCCGAGCAGGCGGGCCTGCCGTTCGTGTGGGCGGCCTACGGCTTCGGCAAGCCCGCGCACTGGGATAAGCGCATCGATCATTTTACCGATCTGCTGCGCCTCTGAGGCTCAGATCGTGCCATGGAGGACGAGCACGAGCACGATGCACACGGCCAGAACGGCCAGCGCGCCGAGCCACACGGCCAGACGGCGCTTGACCGGCATGCGGCCGGGCGTTTTGCTCGGCGGCAGCAGGTGCGCATGGCGCAGTCCCTGCACGACGGGCTTGTAGAGCAGCACGGTGATCGTGGCGTTCAGGCAGCCCTTGAGCAGGTTGAACGGCAGGAACACCGGCACGAGCATCGCGGCGACGTCGGCGCGGGCCGTGTGCATGTACAGCGGCGTGATGATATAGTTCCACAGCAGCATGAGCACGGTCATAAGCAGCGCGCCGCCGAACAGGCCCGCAATGGCGCTGCCCTGCGTGCGCTTTTTGCGGTAGAGCAGGGCGGCCGTGCCCGCAAAGGCGGCGGAGCTGAGGAAGTTCATCACAAAGCCAATCCAGCCCGTGGAGCTGATGGTCAGCATCTCGATGAACGAGACGACAAGCGAGATGCCCAGTGCAGCCAGCGGCCCGTAGAGGAAGCCGCCGATGGCGATGATGACGTCCTTCGGCTCATAGCTGAGGAACAGGACGACCGGGAAGCGCAGCAGCGCGACTGCGACATAGGCAATGGCGCTCAGCATGGCCAGAACGGTCAGTTTTTTCATTTTTTCGTGTTTCATGGTTGCCTCCTGAGAAAAAAATACACCCGAAGGATACGATCCCTCGGGTAAACGGCAGGAAACACGGACAGGTGCGCCAGCCGATTCTTCTTTCATCCAGACTGTACTGTCGGTCCCGGAATCTCACCGGATCATGCGCAGCGCGCTCGCGGACTTTACCGCCGGTCGGGAATTTCACCCTGCCCTGAAGAGTCGTATTCGATTGGCTGCTGTCATTATAGCACGACGAAGCGAAAATGCAAGTGTTTTTTAGGATGTGGTTGAAGGCTCGGCGGAGGGCTCCGTCGGTTCTTCCGTTCCGGCCTCGGTCTCCGTTCCGGCCTCCGTTGCCTCGGACGGCTCGGCGTTCGGTGCCGTGGTGCCGGGCTTGCAGAAGCCGTGGATGGCGCCGCCGGGCGCAGTGTCCGTGATGTCTCCGCCGATGATGTGCCCGTCGAGCACGAGCACGCTGGCGTAGACCGGCGCGGAGGCGTCCGGGTAATTCAGGATCTCATAGACATAGCGCGTGGCCTCCTTGCCCGCGTGCGCCGTGAGATCGAAGCCCTGACTTTTCTGCAGCGCGTTGTAGCGCGAGAAGACGCGGTCGTCGGCCGACTTGGGAATGCGGACCTGCTGCGTCTGCTTCGGCGTACCGTTCACGCTCCAGCCGAAGCCCGCGAGATAGGCAAGGCGCGCGTCGTTCGTCGCTCCGTCGGGCGCGTCCGCCGATCCGCCTCCGCCGCCGGAGACGAGCGCAACGACCAGGATCACAACGGCCAGGATCAGGACGCCTGCGGCGATCAGCCGCGGCTTTGACAGCTTTGCAGTCATGACAAACATGATGTAGCTCCCCCTTAAACAGGTTTTTATGGTCACTCCAATGTATGTCCCACAGGGGACGGTTATGCCGGAAGGAGGCAGACGGATGCAGCGTCTGGACAGGTTTTTATCGGAGGCCGGTGTGGCCTCGCGCCGCGAGCTGCGGACCATCATCCGCGCCGGGCGGGTGCGCGTCAATGACGTTCCCGCTTCAGCCCCGGAGCAGAAGATCGACGAAACATCGGACCGCGTCACGCTCGACGGCGAGGCGGTCGGCCCGCGCGGGCCGGTCGTTCTGCTGCTGCACAAGCCGACGGGCTATGTGACCTCGACGGACGATCCCCGCGACCGCACCGTGATGGAGCTTTTGCCGCCGCAGTACCGCGGCCTTGCACCCGTCGGGCGGCTGGACAAGGATACGTCCGGCCTGCTGCTTCTGACGGACGACGGACAGCTGGCGCACCGGCTCATCTCGCCGCGCCATGCGGTCTGGAAAATTTATGATGCCGTCCACGAGGGCGAGGCCGGGGAGGCGGACTGCGCCGCCTTCCGCGCCGGGCTCACGCTGCGCGACGGAACGGTCTGCCGCCCGGCTTATCTCCGCCCGCTCGGCCCCGGCCGCAGCCTTGTGGCCGTGTGCGAGGGAAAGTACCATCAGGTGCGCCGGATGCTGGCCAGCCGCGGCATGCCGGTCACGGCGCTTCGTCGAATTGCCGAGGGCGGACTCGAGCTTGGAGCGCTCCCAATGGGAATGACACGCGAGCTGACATGCGGCGAAATTCGACTTTTGGAAACTGTGGAATTTGACGAAGCCTATCTGGAAAAACTTGTACAAAAAATTAGAAATATGCTCTGAAAAACTGGATAATTTAACGAAAAAGTCGGAATCTTCCATAAAAAAGTACCTATGATTTGAAATAAAATGCCGAAAACCTATTGCATTCTGCCGAAAAAAATAGTATGATACTAGCATAATTTTGCCGAATATCGACACTTTGTCTTTGGCGTAAGGAGGACGGCTTATGTCAAGTCGTATGTTTCAGGGCGTACTGCTCCAGCTCAGCGAAGCCGCACAGACCACCATCGGTGTGATCGATGCAGAAGGGAATGTCATCTCCTGCAGCGATACCACGCTCATCGGCGAAAAGTGGCCGGATGCCGCCACGGCGGTGGCCGCCATGCTGGAGAACCCGGTGCGTGAGGAGCCGTATACGTTCTACGCGCTCAAGGGCTGGAACCCTGCCTATGGCTACTCCGCCTTTGTGCTCGGAACGGACGCACAGGCCGAGATGCTTGTGCGCATGACGCAGGTCTCCCTGAATTCCGCAAAGGCCTATTATGAAGAAAAGCACGACAAGGGGACCTTCGTCAAGAACATCATCACGGACAACATCCTTCCGGGCGACATCTATATCCGCGCGAAGGAGCTGCATTTCCCAACGGAGCTGCCGCGCGCGGTCTATCTCGTCCGGCAGGTCGGCCGTTCGGACGTGGCCGTCGTGGAGCTGCTGCAGAGCATGTACCCCGACACGCAGCAGGACTTTGTCATCAACGTCAACGAGACGGATATCGCGCTCGTGCGTCAGGTCCCGGCAGACACGACGGGCGAGGAGCTGACCCGCGTCGGCCGCACCATTGAGGAGCGGCTGAAGTCCGAGCTGTTCGTGCGCACGACCATCGGCATCGGCACGATCTCCGAGCATCTGCGCGAGCTGGCCGATTCCTACAAGGAGGCGCAGGTCGCCATCGAGGTCGGCAAGGTCTTCGATACCGAAAAGACCGTCATCAATTATGAAAACCTTGGCATCGGCCGCCTGATCTATCAGCTGCCAACCACGCTGTGCGAGATCTTCCTTTCCGAGGTCTTCCGCAAGAATTCCATCGAGTCGCTCGATCAGGAGACGCTGTTCACCATCAACATGTTCTTTGAGAACAGCCTGAATGTCTCCGAGACCTCCCGCAAGCTGTTCGTCCACCGCAATACGCTGGTCTACCGTCTGGAGAAGATCAAGAAGCTCACGGGCCTCGACCTGCGCGAGTTCGACGACGCCATCATCTTCAAGGTCGCCCTCATGGTCAAGAAGTATCTGGCCTCCCGCGACAACCGTATGATCTGATCTTCCGCGGAACGCTGCACGGCTGCAGCGCCGTTGGTACGGACATTTCAATATTTATTTAATAGTTGAGTAAGAAACTGGTGTGATTTATGATCGATTTGGTAAACGTCACAAAAACATATGAGACCGGCACGCACGCGCTCAACGGCATCGATATGCACATTGATGACGGCGAGTTCGTGTTTCTGGTCGGTCCGTCCGGCTCCGGCAAGTCTACCATCATCAAGCTGTTGACGGCGGAGCTCAAACCGACGTCCGGCTCGGTGCTGGTTAACGGCTATCAGCTCGAGTCCATCAAGCGCGCGTCCATCCCCTATATGCGCCGCACGCTCGGCGTTATTTTCCAGGACTTCCGCCTCATTGAGAACAAGACGGTCTATGAGAACGTCGCGTTCGCCATGCGCGTCATCGGCGCAGCGCCGAAGGAGATCAAAAAGCGCGTGCCCTATGTGCTGGAGCTGGTCGGGCTGGAGAACAAGGGCCGCCGTCTGCCGAACGAGCTGTCCGGCGGCGAGCAGCAGCGTGTGGCCATTGCCCGCGCGCTCATCAACAATCCGACGATGATCATCGCCGATGAGCCGACCGGCAACCTCGACCCGCAGCGTTCGTTTGAGATCATGCTCCTGCTCGAGCAGATCAATGCGCTCGGCACGACGGTCATGGTCGTTACGCACGAAAAGGGCCTGGTGGACCGCTTCACCAAGCGCGTGGTCGCCATCGACGAGGGCAGAGTCGTCAGCGACGGAATGGACGGGTATTACAGCTATGAAGCACAATAATTTCAGCTTTCTCGTCGGCGAGGGCACGAAGGCGATCTTCAAGCACGGCTTCATGTCCTTTGCCGCAGTCTGCATCACCGTGGCCTGCCTCGTGATCGTCACGAGCTTCGGCCTTATCACCTATAACATCGGCCTGATCGTCGACGATCTGCAGAAGGAGAACGAGGTCCTCATCTGCATCGACGAGAGCTACACCGAGGCCGAGGCCAAGAGCGTCGGCTCCCGCATCAATCTGATCGACAATGTCGCGGATGCCCGCTTCATCTCCCGCGAGGAGGCTCTGCAGACGTTCGTCAAGGAATATGACGCCGTCATGTACGACGGCGTGACCGCCGAGACCATGCGCGACCAGTACATCGTCACGCTGGAGGACAACTCCAAGCTGCAGGAGACCATCGACGCGCTGAAGCAGGTGCCCGGCGTTGCGACCATCTATTCCGATCCGACGGTCGCCAACGCCATGTCCACGATCCGCAACGTGCTGTCCATTGTTTCGGCCTGCATCGCGGCCGTGCTGCTCATCGTGTCGCTCATCATCATTTCCAATACGATCAAGCTTGCCATGTTCGACCGCCGCGAGGAGATCGCCATCATGCGCATGGTCGGCGCAACGAATGGCTTTATCCGTCTGCCGTTTGTGGTCGAGGGGTTTATCCTCGGCCTGCTGGGCGCCGTGTGCTCGTTCTTCCTCGAATGGGGCCTGTACGAGGCCATCCGCGGCGCCATTGCCAGCTCCGGCCAGCTCAGCTTCCTCCACGTCGTCTCGTTCAGCACGGTCGCTCTGCCGGTCGCGCTGGTGTGCGTGGTCACGGGTCTGCTGATCGGCGTTGTGGGCAGCCTGATGTCCATCCGGAAATTCCTGAAGGTCTGAAATACGCGCACAGGAGGGTATACTATGTATAAGTACAGAAGAGTCATCATCTCCGTCATCGCGCTGCTGCTGGCCGCTGCGATCCTGACAGGTCTGCTTGTTACGGTCTTCGCGGCCAATTCTGCGGATATCCGCACGGAGATCAGCGGCCTGGAATCGAAGCAGGATGAGCTTGACCAGAAGAAGCAGGAGCTCGAGGCACAGATCGCCGCAAACAATACCCAGACGCTCAATGTCGTGGAGCAGAAGGCGCAGATCGATCAGGAGATCGAGCTGACGCGGCAGGAGGTCGAGAATCTGAATGAGCAGATCCGTCAGTACAATCTGCTCATCGCCGAAAAGCAGGCGGAGCTTGACCAGCTCCAGACCGATCAGAACGACCTGCTCGACCGCTATAAGCAGCGCATCCGCGCCATGCAGGAGCAGGGCGACGTGTCGTACTGGTCCATCATCTTCGGCGCAAAGACGTTCTCCGAAATGCTCAACCGCGTTTCCATGGTCGAGGAGATTGCTCAGAGCGACCAGCGTATGCTCGAGAACATGCGCCAGATCGCCACGGAGGTCCTCTCCGCCAAGGAGGAGCTGGCAGGGGAGAAGGTCTCTCTCGAGGAGAAGAAGACTGAGCTTGCCAGCGCGCAGGAGACGCTCACGGCCAAGCGCGCCGATTCCGACGAGCTGCTGCAGGAGCTTGTCTCCGATGCAGACCTGCTGCGCGAGACAAACGAGACCTATGAGGCCATGCTCGAGGATCTGACGGAGCAGATTGCCGAAAAAGAAAAGGAATACACCGATGCCAAGCGTGCTGAGGAAGAAGCCGCCAAGAACAACAATAACGGCGGCAATAACAACAATGACGGCGGCAATAACAACAATGACGGCGGCAATGGCGGCACAAACGCCGGCGGCTTCCTCTTCCCGCTTCCGGCGGGCAGCGGTGTTGTGATTACATCCCCGTATGGCTATCGCTATCATCCGATCGACGGCGGCTATCGCTTCCATAACGGCGTTGACCTTGCTGTTGCGCAGGGAACGCCCGTCTATGCCACGAAGAGCGGTACGGTCACGACCGCAACGTTCTCATCCGGCTATGGTTACTATGTCACGATCAACCACGGCGACGGCTTCTCGTCGCTCTACGGCCACATGACGCACTATACCGTCTCGTCCGGCGACTATGTCAATCAGGGCGACCTCATCGGCTATGTCGGCTCGACCGGTTACTCCACCGGCCCGCACCTGCATTTCACGATGTTCTACAACGGTGCCACCGTCAACCCGATGGACTATGTCAGCATCCGCTGAGATCGGATGCTGACCCCGCTCCGGCGGAATCCGCGTGAAAAAGCCTCGCAGAATTCGCCGCCTGCCTGCGGCGAATCAGCCTAAATCAATTTCTCCGACACTCTCACCCCGCTTCGGCGGGGTGTCGGCCGTAAAGGAGGACCTATGGAACCAAATGAGACTCCCATGGGACCGGAGGAACTCCGTCCCGAACCCCAAAAACCAAAGAAAAAAGTCTTGCCGTATGTCGTCTGCTGCCTTGCCACGGCCGTGGTCGTATTCGCACTGACGTTTGTGGGCATGACGCTGCTGCAGAGCAGACAGAAGAGTACGTCGGGCGATGACTATCTTGCCAAGGTGCAGGAGGTCGTGGCCCTGCTCGACGCACGCTATGTCGACGGACTGGACCATTCGAAGCTCGGCGATCAGCTTGCGTCCGCTGCCGTGACCGCGACGGGCGACCGCTGGAGCTATTACATCAGCGCCGACGAGCTTGCGGCCTATCAGGAGCAGAATGCCAACGCCTATGTCGGCATTGGCGTGACCATTCGCCTGGAAAATGAGGACGATGCCGGATTCACCGTTGCCTCCGTCACACCGGGCGGCCCTGCCGAGGCAGCCGGGCTGCAGATCGGCGATATGCTCCTTGCCATAGACGGCGCCAATATGAAGGAGCTCGGCATGGAGGAGGCCCGCAATCGCGTCCGCGGCGAGGAGGGCACGAGCCTGACGCTCACAGTGCAGCGCGGCGGCGAGACGTTTGACGTCACGGTCACGCGCGCGACCATCGAGGTGGAGGTCGTCCGGGCCGAGCTGCTGGACGGCGGCGTCGGTTATCTGAAGATCAACAATTTCGATTCCGGCTGTGCCGAAAAGTCCATTGCCGCCATCGAGTCCCTGCGGGAGCAGGGCGCAACGTCTCTGCTGTTTGACGTCCGCTTCAATCCGGGTGGCCACAAGGATGAGCTTGTGGAGCTGCTGGATTATCTCCTGCCGGAGGGCCCACTGTTCCGCTCCGTGGACTATAAGGGCAACGAGGATATCGATTATTCCGATGCGTCCTGCGTCGAGCTGCCGATGGCCGTTCTCGTGAACGGAGATTCCTATTCTGCCGCCGAGTTTTTTGCTGCGGCGCTGCAGGAATACGGCGTCGGCACCGTCGTCGGCACGCAGACGGTCGGCAAGGCAAATTATCAGCAGACCTTCGTCCTGAGCGACGGCTCTGCTGTCGCCGTTTCGACCGGCCATTATCAGACCCCGCACGGCGTCACGCTGGCGGGCGTCGGCATCACGCCGGATATCCCGGTCGAGGTCGATGACGACACCTACCTGAAAATTTACTCCAATGCGCTCGAAAAAAGCGAGGATGCGCAGCTGCAGGCGGCCATCGCGGCCCTGACGCAAGGAAACCCTTGACAAGTGCGGCGGCAATCCTCTATAATCACAACGAATGAACGGGCTTTGCCTGATTTTGGGAGGAATATGGAATGGCAAAAGAATTTAAGCTGACCAGAGAACGTCTGAAGGAGCTCGAGGAAGAGCTCAATTATCTGAAAACCACGCGCGAGAAGGAAGTCGCGGAGCAGATCAAGGAAGCCCGCTCCTTCGGCGACCTTTCCGAGAACAGTGAATATGATGAAGCGAAAAATGAGCAGGCCAAGCTGTATGGCCGCATCGCAGAGGTCGAGAACATCCTGTCCCATGCTGTCGTGATCGATGAGAGCGCCGAGCAGGAGCGCGCCGGTGTCGTCGGCCTTGGCTGCACCGTGAAGGTCCGCGACCTTGATCTGGAGGAAGAGGCAACGTATGCTATCGTCGGCTCGCAGGAGGCCAACCCCATGGAGTCTCGCATTTCGGACGACTCTCCGTTCGGCCGCGCCATGCTTGGCAAGCACATCGGCCAGACCGTCGAGGTCGAAGCTCCGGTCGGCACGATCCGCTTTGAGATCCTTTCCGTAGAACGATAACACAGGAGGAATACCGTGGCTAAGAATACCCAGCAGCCCGAGCTTTCCATGGTCGATCAGGTCCGCATCCGCCGGGAAAAGCTCGCGCAGCTTCAGCAGGAGGGGCAGAATCCCTTCGCACAGACAAAGTTTGAATTTACCAGCAACAGCGCCGAGATCAAGAAAAACTTCGAGCAGATTGAGGGAAAGGAAGTCTCCGTCAGCGGCCGCCTGATGACGAAGCGCGGCATGGGCAAGGTCATGTTCTGCGATCTGCAGGACGCTGCCGGCCGGATCCAGATCTATCTGAAGATCGACGAGATGGACGAAGCGACGTTCGAGCGCTGCCGCAAGCTCGACATCGGTGATATCGTCGGTGTGCACGGCGATGTGTTCCGCACGCAGCGCGGCGAGATCTCCGTGCGCGCGCACGAGGTCGTCCTGCTTGCCAAGGCTCTGCTGCCGCTGCCGGACAAGTTCCATGGCCTGACGAATCTTGAGACCCGCTATCGCCAGCGCTATGTAGACCTCATCGTGAACCCCGACGTTAAGGACACGTTCGTGAAGCGCAGCCTTATCCTGCGCGAGCTGCGCAGCTTCCTCGATGGGCGCGGCTTTCTCGAGGTCGATACCCCGATCCTGACGCCGTTTGAGATCGGCGCGTCTGCGCGCCCGTTCTATACCCACCACAACACGCTGGATATGGACATGGTGCTGCGCATCGAGACCGAGCTGTATCTGAAGCGCCTGATC
>ERZ773258.2549-NODE-2549-length-11097-cov-3.977903_pt1 | contig 11097 bp, 7 predicted proteins | sample MGYA00511962_ERZ773258 | MGnify/ENA primary metagenome ERZ773258 (study PRJEB29015, sample SAMEA2737755) | human gut metagenome | biome: human gut; feature: human-associated habitat; material: faeces | place: China | collected 2012 ... | reverse complement strand
TGTCTTCGTAGAAGTGCTCCCACAGGTGTTCGACGAGCTTGCCGTGGTTCTCCACATCGTCGCGTTCCACACCGAGCTTGTCGGCAATGGCACCGAGATGTTCCACGGAAGTACCCGGATTGTCCGGGCCGCCATTCGGCACGATTTCCTCGCCGAGCGCTTCGGAAAGGGAATCATACATGCTGATGGTCTTCCATTCGCCGCCGAAATCGTATTCGGAACCGTCGAGCAACGTCACCTTGTGGGTGCCGAACACGTCCATGGCGGTGTCTTGCACGAGCTGCTTGACGAGCGCGCCGATGGTGTCGTAGTTGCCGTAAGCCTGATAGGCCTCAACCATGGTGAATTCCGGAGCATGGGTGGCGTCAACGCCTTCGTTACGGAAGTCACGGTTGATCTCGAACACGCGGTCGATGCCGCCGACCAGGCAACGCTTGAGGAACAGTTCCGGCGCGATACGCAGATACAGGTCAAGGTCGAACGCGTTCATGTGCGTGGTGAACGGACGTGCGGCGGCACCGCCGTGCACGGTCTGCAACATCGGGGTTTCAACCTCGAGGAAGTCGTGATCGGCGAAGGTCTTGCGCAGGGAAGCAACGGCCTTGGAGCGGTTACGCACCATATTGCGCATCTTCTCGTCGGCGATCATGCCGATGTACGGCTTGCGGGTACGAGTGTCTTCGTTCAGGTCCTTGTGCAGGGCCGGCAGCGGCTGCAGAGCCTTGGCTGCAATGGCCCATTCGGTGGCGAACACGGACAGTTCGCCGGTCTTGGAGGCAATCACACGACCCTTGATGAACAGGTGATCACCCAAGTCAACCAGCTGCTTGAACTGCTTGAGGGAATCGGCGCCAATCTCCTTCTTGGAAATCATGCCCTGGATCTTGGTGCCGTCGCCAGCGGAAAGCTGCACGAAGCACAGGCCACCGGCGTTACGCAGGAAGAGCACGCGACCGGCGATGCCGACCACGTCTTCGGTTTCGTCTCCGGCTTCAAGCTTGCCGTCATACTTGGCGCGAACCTCTTCAATGGTGGCGGTGACGTCCAAGGTCACCGGGTACGGCTGAATGCCGTCCTTAAGCATCATGGCACGCTTGGCCACACGCATCTGCACCTGTTCCGGATGCGCCAGCGGGCCGAATTCCTTATTGCCCGGATCGACGGCCTCATCCAGGGTGGCACCGTCATTGATCTTGGCGTAGATAGCCGCATCCTGCTGCAGCAGCATTTCGGCGCGCTCCACCGTAGTCATAGCGGGAACGGCAGCCTCTTCATTCTGATTTTCTTGCGATTCGATGGTCTCACTCATAAGCCCACAGTGTACCGAGAAGCCACTACACCACACGCGACACGCCGTATTTGCATTACCTAAGCAATCGTGTAATATTTCCAACTGTTGCCAAACGGGCTGTAGCGCAGCTTGGTAGCGCGCTTCGTTCGGGACGAAGAGGCCGCGGGTTCAAATCCCGCCAGCCCGACAACTCAAGGCGGAACTTCGGTTCCGTCTTTTTTATTTCCAGCGCATCAGCGGTGCAAAACAGCATATGCGAGACGCAACCACCTGAAAAATCAAAAAACACGTAATACACAAGCGCGTAAACAAGCGCGCACACCAACACGCTTCACATTCATGGAGGAGAGACTGTGAAAAGAAGCATTCTGGCTTTGGCTTCCGGCGCCTTTATTCTTGGTGCCGCCGAATTCGTGATGATGGGCATTTTGCCTCAGACAGCCGCCGCCATGCAGGTCAGCATTCCTGCGGCAGGCCATTATATTTCCGCATATGCGATCGGCGTGTGCGTAGGCACGCTGATTCTGGTGTTCGGCCGTAAGATACCGCCGAAGAATCTCATTATTCTGTTCATGATCATCGCGCTGGTCGGCAATACGTTGAGCGCGGTTTCGTTCAATTCCCCCATGTTGTTGGCTGCTCGTTTCATTTCGGGCTTGCCGCATGGCGCGTTTTTCGGTACGGCCACGCTGATCGCCAAGACGTTGGCCGATAAGGGCAAGGAAGCGCAGTCCGTGTCGATGATGGTGACGGGTCAGACGGTTGCCAATATGTTGGGTGTGCCTGCGGGCACATTGCTTTCGGAAATGCTGTCGTGGCGTTTGGCGTTTGCGATTCTTGCCGCTTGGGCGTTGATGACGATGATGTTGGTGATTGCGTGGGTGCCGTTCGTCGCGCCGATCAAGGACGCTGGCATTAAGGGGCAGTTCCGTTTCCTCACTCACGCCGGTCCGTGGTTTATTCTCATGGCGGTGTTCTGCGGTAATTCCGGTATTTTCTGCTGGTGGAGCTACGTTTCACCGTGGCTGCAGAAGGTCGGTGGATGGGATTCTTCGCTGGTTCCCCTGTTAATGGTGCTTGCCGGTTTCGGCATGGTGATCGGTGGTATTGCGGGCGGTCGTTTGACTGATTTGTGGAAGCCTGGTGCCACCGCCGGGCTTTCGCAGGCCATTGCCACGCTTGGCTTGTTGCTGGTGTTCTTTGTTCCTGGCAATCATGTGACCACCGCTCTGCTGACATTCCTGATTGGTTTCGCACTGTTCTTCAACTCGTCTCCACAGCAGCTGCTGATGGTGCAGGCCGGTGAGGGCGGCGGCGAGCTGATTGCGGGCGCGGCCGTGCAGATCGCGTTCAATTTTGGCAATGCGGTTGGTTCGATCGTTGGTGGTGCCGCATTGACAGCAACCGCCATGAACTACCATTACACCGGTTTGGCCGGTGCTCCGATCGCCTTGATCGCGGTGATTATGCTGGTCACCTATTCGCGTCGTTACGAAACGCATACGGGTGCTACGGAGCGTATGCGCGAAGTGCATGTCTGACATTCGACAGTCAGTTATTTCGATTATTTCTGTTATGTAACGGGATATCTCATCACAATTATTGTGATGAGATATCCCGTTGTTCTTTGTACGACGTATCGCATGTTCCCCATCTTTCGTTGTTTCGCCGTCTGCGATGCCGTCTGCAGTTCGGGAGATGATGGAAGTCACCGATGAAGGGATTGCGATGGCAGACAGTGATGTCAATCTGAATATGAATAATTGCGATGACGGATGCGCAACATTTGATGTACAACAATTTTTGCGTGGTCTTGATGCGATTTTCGATGCGCATAAGGCTCCTGAACAGGCTGAACCGTATCTGCAGAAGGCGCGGACCGAAGCCGAACACAGTCATGATGACGCCGGTTTGCTGACGGTGTTGAACGAAACGATGGGGTTTTACCGTTCGCAAGGTCGCCATACCGACAATCTGCCGATTATCCGCGAATCGTTAAGCATTGCGGATCATTTGCATCTTCAGGAAATCGACCCGCAGGCGTGGGCTACGACGCTGATCAACGCGGCCACGGGCATGCGAGCCGCAGGCCAGTACGAGGAGGCCGAACAGCTGTACCGTCAGGCGCTTGACGCGGCCACGTCCGCCTTCTCCCCCACCGACCGACGCCTGGCCGCGCTGCATAACAATATGTCCATGTTGTACAGCGAAACCGGTCGTCTCGATCAGGCGAAGCGCGAGCTGGAACAGGCGCTGGACCTGTTGGAGCAATCTTCCCCCGATGCGAGCGCTGACATCGACGTTGCCTCCACGCACACCAATCTTGCGTTGCTGCTCCTGCAGATGGACCGGTATTGGGCGAGCGACGCCATGCAGCACGCCCAGAAAGCGTTGACAATCTACCGTACCGGGCATTTGGAACATAGTGCGCATTATGCTTCGGCGCTGGCCGGCTATGCGCAGGCCTGCTATATGGCCGGCTGCCTGCAGGATGCGGTTTCCGGCTATGAGCATGCGTTGAGCGTGATTGAGGAATGCTACGGACGCAACACCGACTACTATCACACGACTGCAGCCAATCTTGAAGTGGCAAAACAGGCGTTGCATAAGCATATGCCATCATCTCATAAAACGCGGGAATCGCAAGAATATCAAGAATCCTTGGAATCTCAGCATTCACCGAAATCAATCGAATCTCAGCAATCAAGTGAACCGCACTATATGACGGAATCCGGCGCATCTTCGATTCCTGCGATTTCTCACCATATTTCTGGACTTGCTTTGTCTCGCGCATTCTGGAATGATCTCGGCAAACCGTTGCTTGCCGGCGCATATTCGGCATATCAGGGGCGGATTGCCGCAGGTTTGGTCGGTTATGGTTCGGAATGTTTCGGTTTCGACGATGAGCTGTCGCGCGATCATGATTTCGCGCCGCGTTTCTGCCTGTGGCTTACCGATGAGGATTATGATGCGATTGGCGAGCAATTGCAGGCTGATTACGATGCGTTGAGTCGCGATTTCACTGTTGCCGAGCAGGGCAAGCCGCATTTTGCAGGGCATGGTTCGGCTAATTCCGACGCTCTTGCCGCATCTCAATCGCCACTTACGCCGCGTGCGCAAGGCGAGTTCCGCCGTGATGGCGTGTTTCGTATCGGCGATTTTTTCGAGCGGATCACGCTGTTTCGTAAGGCTCCGGCGCAGAACGATGTTGCATCTTGGCTAAGTTTGCAGGAAGATACGTTGGCCACTGCCACAAACGGTCAGGTGTTCGCTGATCCGTTGGGCATGTTTTCCAAGACTCGGCAGGGGTTCAAGTTCATGCCGGAAGATGTTCGACTTTCCTTGATTTCCCGCCGTTTGGGCATGATGGCTCAGGCGGGGCAATACAATCTGCCGCGCATGCTGCAACGTGGCGATGGTGCTGCTGCGATGTTGAGCATTCATGAGTTCGTGAACGCCACGGCTTCGTTGGTGTTTCTGATCAATGAGCCGGTGAGCGTTGGGTATCTGCCGTATTACAAATGGCAGTTTGCTGCCATGCGCAAGCTGAGCCGCCGTATGGCAACAAGGCTTGCCGGCGTGTGCGAACAGTTGGAAGACATATTGCGATTGAGTTCCGCCGCATGTTTCGGTGGTGTCGGTTTCGGTGAGGGCGGCAAGGGTGCGAAGCCTGCGGCGGAGCGCATTATCGCCACTGTTGAGCGCATCTGCAGTGATGTTGTGGATGAATTGCTGCGGGAGGGATTGACCGAATCCCACGAAACGTTTGTGGAATGGCAGCGGCCGTATGTTGAGAACCATATCAAGTCCGACGCGAGTTGTCTGCACAGCCTGTGACGTGCCTGCAGTCAAAAAATCCATCGCAAGCATTGCAAATCAGAGCAATAATCAGACGAAATCAAGAATCGAAATCATATGAATAGCAGCGTAATTTCAGATGTAATAGACGGTCACGATACAGCAAATCTTGTTGAATCCATTATCAAACTGGAGTGGAATCAGTTTCAGCAAACCAATAATGAGGGCGGCCGCGCGTCCTGCCAAGGCAATTGGCCGATGTTTCATCAGATGCGTGCCAGTCAGTTCATGACGTGGCCGGAGGAATTGCTGCGTAGTTACCGGTCGGACTTGCAGGAAGCCGACCGTGTTGGACGTAATTTGGTGACGGAAAAGTATGGTCGCATGATGCAATCCACATATCCACAGGAGTATTGTGCAAACATTGCGCCGTATATTCCCCGGATTTCCGCGGATCGCAATGCCTTGCAGGAAGGCATCATAACAGTTCAGGTGGCGTGGGCGCGTGATTTTCGTGAGCGTTTTCCTCATCTTGGCGAGGCGATGCGTGTGCTGACCACTGTCGAAGATACGCCAGAGACCACGTCGTTCGAAACGTATCTGCGCGGCGAATTGGGCACCTATTCCGACCGTACCGTGGCGTTGTACCACGATTTTGTGGAGCGTTTGCGGCATGAGCGGCGTAATCTCACCGAAGAGACGATTCGCAATACGGTTCGTTTGGCTGGATTTGAGGATTTGGCACAGGCTGAGGCCGCACAGTGAAACACAGTGAAAACACACCGTGACAAGTACTGAAAACTGCGGTAAGCCCCGTACATCACCATAAAAAATGACCACCATGGTACGACCAAAATCCAACGTCAAGATGGAAAAGCAAGTGTTGGATTTGGTCATGCCATGGTGGTCACGTATTTGTTTGCGATGTCAGCCTCGATTTCGTTGGTGCGGCTGATATCGGGGGCTATTCAGCTGATTCTCACGATCGTTCCGAAATCGGTGACTTATCCGAATCAGTCGAAAAGGCCGTGGCATCCGAGCTATGGGGAGCATCGAATGGATCGTCGCTGTCCGCATCGCCTCCATTCTTGGATCGGCTTGAACGCACCGCGCTGACTATCGCCCAGATCACGGCGACGGCGATAAGCAGCACGCCGATGCCTCCGAGCAGGAATACGAAGAACTGTTTCGGATCGCTGGCCCACCACCAGAGATTCATTGGCACATGCATGCCGCAAAGCAGCGTCACCACCCCCATGAAGCACGTGAACACGCCGAGCGCGATGGTCGAACCGCTTCTTCCGGAAGGTCTGATGATGTCGTCTCCAGTCTGCCGATTCTTGCGCCCATCATTCGCACCGGCTACCGAAGCGGTATAGGTCGGAACGCCTTGCGCTGGAGCGGATTCCACGCGCGGCTTATCATCCTGCGTCGCACGCCCACTGCGCTGCGACTGGTCATACGTGGACTGCGCATCCACGGTATGCAACGTTTCGGTAGGCATATCTCCGGCATCAGCCATGACCGGCATTTCCTGGGTCTTGTCGTCGCTCATGGTCACTCCTTTCCCGCTTTGCCCAATGTGTTGTCGGACGCATACTGCACCGCGACGCTGCCGCCGACCGTTGCCATAGTATTGATCTGCAGTCCGGTTGGCATGACCGGAGCCTTGCCATCATCGGTGAAGCACGGCCAATATTGATGATTGTCGTAGATTTCGCGATAGGCCTTATCTACATTCCCGTCTTTGAAGGGGGAATCGGTCCTAGTGGAATCGGCGCCGGTATCCATGCCATCTTCCGTATCGGTCTCATCATCGAAATCCTCGATGCCGGATTCGTCCCCGTACGAGCCGCAACTCCGATCGTAAGTTCCCAGCGCACGCTTTTTCACTACCGATTTCGTGGAATCGTTGCCCATAAGCGAGACATAGATATTGCCGGAATCCAACGTGAGCCCGTCCGAACTGCCGACGAAATCGGTGATGTTGTAGAAATTACCGTCAGACCCGAACGCCCACCAGCAGCCGTTCGGCAAGGTCACCACGACCTGTGCGCTTGAGGCCACCACATTCAACGTTCCTGTAGGGCAGGAAGTCGTGCCCTGTGTGCCATCCTGAAGATCCACTTTGTGCGGACCGTTGTTTTTCGCGTAATCGCTTAAGTCGATATGCAGCACGTCGGTGGCATAATCATTGCCTTGCGCGACGATGCCCTGCTCGTATTTGCTCATTTCACTGGCGGTGGAACCCATGGTGGTTATTCCCGACACATTGACCCTCTTGTAGGATGAGGGAATGCCCGTGTTAATCCGATAGCTGAGCAGCGAATAACTCGCCAAAGCCATCACCATGACCAACGACATGAATATGGATATCCATGTCAGAGGATGCAATCCTCCCGTTCTTCTGCCCGCGAATCCGAGCGCGATAATAACGATTCCCGTCACCAGACAGATGCCACCGACGAATGCCGCGCATGCCTGCAACGTGTATTCGGTACCCTGCTGCCCGCCTTGAACGCCGTACGTCATAATGCACCATACGCATAGCGCGCATGCGATCATCGTGAGACCGAACATCATCAATACCAGCAGTGGACCAGCCGGCTTACGGCGCCCCCTTCTTGGCTGCGTAGGCGTCTGCGCCACCGGGGCTACCGGAGCGGTGAATGTTGGTGGAACATTGGCCGTGGCAAAAGCGGCCGGACCATTGGCCTGCTGTTGGTAGGCATGATACTGAGACTGTTGAGGCTGAGGGCGCTGAGGCTGAGGCGATTGCGATTCCGGTGACGAAGCCGTGTTGGCCACCCCGTTATATGCGCCGCTCGCCTGCATCGGCTGAGTATAAGGATTCGATTGCGCTGGAGACGGCGATGCAGGAGGCACCGGCTGTCCGTACGAAGGACTTCCATATTGAGGCTGACCATATTGCGGTTGACCGTACGGAGCCTGACCATACGGGGGCTGCTGCCACTGAGCTGGACGAACATTCGGCGCATAAATCTGCCTATTGAGCAGAAGCCACAGCACCAACGCGGCCAACGCGAAAGCAAACCATCCTGCCCCCGGCAAACAGATGGCAACAAGGCAGCACAACAGCGCGCCAATGCAATTCCAATCCCACTTGCCGTTAATCAAATCCTCAGCAAGAATCTGATTGTCGCGCTCATCCGGCAGCACAAACCACGCCAGGCCATAGAACGCGGCACCCGCGCCGAAAAACAGTGTGGCAACCACCATAAGCGCACGAACCAACGTGGTATTCCAACCAAGACGACGTGCTATGCCATCGCACACGCCGCCAATCCAACGGTCATGTCCACGCTTGACCTGGCTGGAACGAATCCACGCGAAGAAACGGCCGCCGCGGGAAGGTTGCGGCGAACCGTACGCAGGCTGCCGATGATACGGCTGTCCAGCAGAAGGCTGCGGCCCTGCGTTGCCGCGATCGCCCAGCGGACCATTGTTTGCATTGCTCATGGTTCCATTACAGCAACTCGCGCATGCCACATGTATCGGGGAACACCCTGAATCTGCCCTGAACACTATATGAATGCCCTGAAACGGCGTCCCTTACAAGGCACAATAGAAGTATGAAATCCTTAGGAAAACCGTGGTATACGCAAAGCCAATACGACCAGGCGAGCGCCGTATATATGCGCTACTGCTGCGATCAAGCCCTGCATGAGGGACGTCCGCTGCCGACGCAGCCGGCCAAACTGCCGTTGATGCGTCCTCCATACGGACGCATGGGAGCCGGCGTATGCAAGGCGATCAGCATGCATTTGGGCATTGCCGTACTATGGGTGCGCCTGTTTTTCCTCGCCACCACATGTCTGTTCGGTGCAGGACTGATCGCCTACATTTTCCTGTGGATGGCGCTGCCCGTAGGAGACCCCATACAGCAGACGTACATTATCGCAGGCAAACGTTCGCCATGGCAGGCACCGCTTTCCCGGGGCAACATGCCGTACGGAACATATCCCGTTTCCCCGGAATATCAATCTTTTACAGCTCCGCAAGATGGTCCGCACCCGCAACCACCATCTTTTGAAGATACGACTGCATGCAACGACGGAACGCATGGCGATACGCAATCTTCCAGCGAAAGTCTTGAGCAGACACTGAAGAAAGCACCAAAACCCGCTTTGCTTGCATTAGCTGGTCTGATGCTGCTTTCCATCTGTTTCGTCATGTTCGCAGGCGGTGTTGAACGCACTCTGATTGTGCCCCTGCTGCTTGGTCTGGTCGGTATCGGCGTCTCCTGGTTGCGTTTCAATGCCGAAGAAGGTCAGTTATGGACGATGCTTGGCGGCATTGCGATTATTTTCGCCGCATACGCTTTGTACGTCAGTTCCTGCATACATTTTGACGCGTTTTCCATGATTCGCATACTGTGCGCCGGTTTGGCACTGCTGATTGGCGTATTGCTTGCGATTGTGCCATGGATCATGGCGCTGATTCGCGATTTGGGCACGGAACGCGCATCGAAGGAACGCGAAGAGGAACGTGCCGACATGACCGCGCATCTGCATGATGGCGTACTGCAAACGTTGGCGCTGATTCAGTTGCATGCCGACGATCAGCAGACGGTGTTTTCGCTGGCGCGCTCACAAGAACGCGAATTGCGTGAATGGCTGTATCAGGAACGCACCACGTCTGACCGTTCCGTGAACGCCGGCTTGAAAGAAATCGCCGCACATGTGGAAGACACGCATGGCAAGCCGATCGAAGTGGTGACGGTGGGCGACGCACGTCCAAGCGCGCAAACCGATGCGTTGCTTGACGCCACGCAACAGGCGCTTATCAATGCGGTAGCGCATGGAGGAGAGCCGATTTCCGTCTACTGCGAGGCAAGCAGCAAACTGGTGGAAGTGTTCGTGCGCGACCATGGCAACGGATTCGACGTGAATGCCATCCCCGCGAATCGCCTTGGCATTCGTGAATCAATTATCGGACGAATCAAGCGACGTGGCGGTACAGTGGAGATTGTATCGAGACCGCAATGGGGCACGGAGGTGCGCATGCATATGCCAATCGCAGACATGCCCGCAACCACAGCCGCCGACACGAATGCGCAGCAATCGCACGAATCGCAAAGCAACTCACAACAAACCGATTTTCCCAATCACCATAACCGTCAATCCAACAATCAACGTACCAATCAATTCAGCAATCAACCTACCAACCATTTCGAGGAGCAGCAATGAACGAGCAGGAACAGCAGATCCGCATCGCCATCGTTGACGATCATGAAATGTTCCGTGCAGGCGTTATCGCAACGCTGCAGCCGCATTTCGACATCGTCGGGCAAGCGGCCGATGTCGAGGGATCGGTGGCGATGATCGCGCAGACGAAGCCGGATGTGGTGCTGCTTGATGTGCATGTTCCCGGTGGCGAGGGTGGCGGCGGAGCTGAAATTCTCGTGAAATCGCGCGCATACTCCCCTAATACCGTGTTTCTGGCGCTGTCGGTGTCTGATTCGCCGCAGGATGTCGGTTCGGTGATTCGTGCCGGAGCGCAAGGCTATGTGACAAAGACGATTTCCGGCGATGATTTGATTTCTTCCATCAAGCAAGTGCATGAGGGCTATGCCGTGTTTTCGCCGAAATTGGCGGGATTCGTGCTGTCCGCTTTCCAAAATGGCTCACCGGCTGGCATGGGCGGCTCTGCAAGCGGACCGATCCACGATGACGAGCTGGACCGCTTGTCGAACCGTGAGCAGGAAGTCATGCGCTTGATCGCGCGCGGCTACACGTACAAGGAAGTGGCTGCGGAACTGTTTATTTCCATCAAAACCGTGGAAACGCACGTCAGCTCCGTACTACGCAAACTGCAGCTGTCAAACCGCACCGAACTCACCCGCTGGGCCGCCGACCGCCGCATCGTATAACAAATCGGCCTTCCCCGTCACCCCGCCTCGCCCTATTTCATCCCATCCAACGGAAGCTCCAACGAAAATCCCAACGGAGCATTCCTCCAGTCGCTGGAAGAATCCGGACTTTCAT
>ERZ773258.2545-NODE-2545-length-11103-cov-3.065261_pt1 | contig 11103 bp, 5 predicted proteins | sample MGYA00511962_ERZ773258 | MGnify/ENA primary metagenome ERZ773258 (study PRJEB29015, sample SAMEA2737755) | human gut metagenome | biome: human gut; feature: human-associated habitat; material: faeces | place: China | collected 2012 ... | reverse complement strand
GTCAACCCGACGATGGCGTTCATGGGGGTGCGGATGTCGTGGCTCATGTTGGAGAGGAAGTCCGTCTTGGCCTGGCTGGCCTTTTCGGCTATTTCCAGTGCGGCTTCCACGGCCAGCGTGGTCTGGTGCTCGCCTGTGCGGTCAGACAGATCCACGATGCACTTTTTTGCACCCTGTACCTCATTGATAAAGCCGGTCACGTGGATATAGTGTGGCTCGCCGGTCTCCTGATGGATAAACTCCCGATCCCATTCCTGCTGCGTACCCTGCTCCATCTGCATCAGACCGTCCAGCCGTGATGTGCAATTATCGCCCTCGGCAGAACATAGAACGTGGAAATCCTCTTGCACTGCTTCGGGGGAGATGCCCAGAATGCGCCGGACGTTGGGGCTGATGTATTCCACCTTGCCGGTGCCGGTGTCGATCATCAGGAACACATCGTCCACGTTGCGGGAAAGGCTTGAGAACAGTTCTTCACGGGCCAGCAGCTGCTGATCCTTTTTCCGCAGCTTTTGCCGGTTGCTCTGCACCACCAGCAGCAAAGCTGTAACAGCCAGCATTCCCACGATGCTGCTCATCACGGCCATGGTGGTGTATTGCAGCCGGTTCATATTGGCGTTCACAACGCTTTTGGGAACAATGCCAAGGATCGTCCAGTTCTGGAAGGAGGCAGAACCATAAACCATGTAATAGCCGATGCCATGGATGGAAAACTCAAGGTTGCCGGTCTTCCCGGCGGCAAAAGCCTTTTGCAGGGTAGTGATCTGTTCTGCCGTAAAACCAGCCGAATTCCTGAGCATGGCAAGGATGTTGTGCACACCGCGCATGTCCGCACTGCTGCTGTCCAGCACCACACGGCCATCCGGCAGCACGGCAAAGGTGCTGCCGTGCCCCTCAAAGGCAGAGATCTTCAGGGAGTCCACCAGATCTTTGTTGTTGTAGGTGACGGCAATGGCCTCGTACGCAAAGCCCTGATAGCTGCCTTTTTCCGTGGGGACTGCAAACACCATGATCTCCGGCTTGTCCGGGACCACCGAGTTTGCCACGATAGGCTGCTGCTCCAGAACCAGCTGCGACAGCATTCGTCCCAGATCGAGATAGCCTTGTTCTCCGTCCAGCGTGATATAGGAGCCATCCCGTGAGACGAAGAAAAAATCTGTAAACTGGTATTCTTCTTTTGCTTGTGCAAGGAAAGAGCGGACATCGGCGTCGCTTTGCGCACGTTCCAGATAAGGTGTCCACATCCGCATGACGCCCCAGTTGAGGGATACCTTATTGTAAAGGGTCTGGTTTGCCTGATGGTAGATCTCCGTAAGGTGTGCAGTGCTTTCCTCGTAGATGATGTGCGACATAAAATCCGTAAAAACAACGCAGCTTGTCAAAATACCGACGCCGAGCAGCAGCACTGCCAAAACTGCGAGGATACGGTTTTTTATCGCAGGCCGCATCTTAGTTTCATTTTTCAAGAGTTTATTCTCCCTGTACAATGGTCAGATACTCGGAGGGGGCGGGGAACTGCTTGCTGACCGCCAGCGAATCCTTCAGGCAGGAGCGGCTTTCTGCCCCTTCAATGGCGTATTCCGTCCGCTTGGTTTTCAGGTTCTCCGGCATGGGGCAGTTGCAGTAGGCCTCATTTTCTATCCACACATCCGTGCCCGCCACAAATACGGGATAGGTGGCGGTATCGTCCAGCGGTGCACCGTTGATGGTGACTTCTTCCAGACGGAACTTGCCCTGCTCGTATTCGGTTACCTTGTATTCCATGCCGCTGGTCACGGGCATATAATTCCGGTGACGGATGGGGTTTGCACCGTTGTCCTTCACGTTTACCAACCACTCCATCATCTGCCGCAGCTCTGCACCGGTATATTCACCCTGCGAGACAGCGTAGTTGCCAGCCATCACCCACAAAAGCTGCTGCTTGCTGTAATCGCCGCAGTAGATGGAGGTGGACACCAGCGGCGAATAGCCGACTGCAATAGACGCATCATAGGTGGCGCGCAGGGCGTTCATCAGCGAGGAAGCCGCAGCGCTGCCGTGGTCGGTCATGTCGATGGAGTATGCGGTATTCTGGGTGAACAGCACCTCGGCTTCGGGGTCTGCTCTGGGGGTGACCAGCTGCTCATTGAACGCATCGTATGCGGCCCTAGCATCGTATTCGCCGGTGATCATTTTGTGCCCTACGTCTTCCGAAATGCGGAAGATCTCGGTGGAGGCCAGACGCATATACAGATGATTTGCGCTGATGATATCCGCAACGTGTTCCAGAGAAGCGGAGGAGGTAATATTGATCTCCTTGTTATAAGAGAGCACGGCAGCACCGCCAGCCATCTTGCTCTGCCCCTCTGCACTGTACACAGCCTCAAGTACCTTCAGCACCGCAGCCAGCTTTGCCTCGTCCTGCGCTACGGTGTTGGAAACTGCCGCCTGACACATGGGGTAGGTCAGCAGCCAGCTATCGTTGGCAGTCTCGCCGAAATAGGGCAGAATCGATGCGTTAAAGCCGTACTGGTCAGGCATTACATCCGCTATGCCTGCTGTGGTGCGGATCATGGCGGTCTGCCGCGCATAGAAAGGCTTGGCGATGGGGTTCAGCTCCAACCGATCGTCACCGGGCTGCACCCGCACATCCTTGAGAAACTGCTCGTATTTTTCAAAGACCTTCGGCCATACCACATCGTCCAGACCGGTGGAGCCGTCCTCGGTCTCGCTCTCGTAGTTCATGCGCCATGTGGTGCCCTCCAGGCTCATCAGCTCCGGGATCGCGCAGCCCTGCATGGTTTCCAGACAGGTGTAGTCATACCGCCAGTCTGCCTGATAGCCCTTGATGCCGATCGCTTCAAAGGCCTCGATCGCCGCCACGAACTCGGCATAGTTGGTGGGCAGGGGGATGTTGTACTGCGCAAACAGATCAACATTGGCAGCCGTGCCGTCCACCTCGGCGCACATGGGCAGCCAGCGGATCGCACCATCCGGCTCCTGATTGTTGTTCAGGTAGCTGGAATAGAAGGTGCCTGCGACCTCGGTAGTGCTCAGGTCCATCAGGTGCTCTGCCAGAGGTGCCGCATCGTTCAGGGAGAAGCGGCGGCAGGTGATGATATCCGGCAGCTGCTCCGCACGGTTCAGCAGATCGCGGTAGTAGTCCATGGTGTTGAAGCCCTGAATGAAGTTGAACTCATACTCCGGGAATTTTTCTTCCAGCCACGGCGTAAGCGCTTTCATCATGGAGCGATCCCACAGATAAAAGGTGATTTGAATTTTGCCGTTCTGGCTGCTGCTCTTGTCGGCTTCAGCCTTGCCGCCGCAGGCGGTCAGCGCTGCCGTGGCTGCCAGCACACCGGTGGCCTGTAGAAACGAGCGGCGGGAGAGCTTTTTCATCATACTATCGTCCTCACAGTTTCCTGATATTTCCAAGGCTGTCATTTTTTTATTTTACAGCAAAATTGGAACAAACGCAACATAAAGTTCGTTAATGTTTCTGCAAATCCATGTGGATTTTGGCGAAATGCGGCGCAGTGGAGCGACCCGAAAGAAGACGTGCACCTCCGACTTGTGTGAAAATGCTGCGCCCAAAAGGCTGTCGGATGCTGCAGAATGCGCGGGCAAGCATCCGAAGTAAATCGAAACAGTGAACAAAAATATGCGTATTGTCGCATCTTTTTTCTTGACCTTGCGGCGGACACCGCTTATAATTGCCCTAGCGGAACGCCCCTGCCGGAGAGGGGGCGGGCCGGTAGAACGTTGAGGATGAGTGAGGAACTGCTGTGGAGATTCTATTGACCGGGAACACCTGTTTCGTGACCCCTGCCTGGGTGGAGATGGCGTTCCCAGAGGACCATGTCCTCATTACCTGCGCACGGGGCCAGCCGCACCCGCCGCGCATCCGGACCATCACGCTGGACAGCAAGGAGCGCATCGGCCAGCTGGTGGACAGCTACGAGTTTGACCGCATCGTCTATTTCTCGGAGTATCTGACCCCGCACAGCGAGCAGGAGGGCGAACTGGACCGCCTGCGCCGTGTTTTGCAGGCCAACCGGGAGCGGCCCAGCCAGCTGCTTTATTTGGCTGGGCCGGAAGCCGTGCTGACGCCGTTCATCGGCAAATCGGTGCTGGCGCAGGCGGCGGAGGCTCTCTGCCGCCATTACGCCGAGACGAGCAGGGTGCAGATCAAGGTGCTGCACCTGCCCTATCTCTACGGCACCGACTGCACCGGTGCGCCGGTGGGCATCGCGCAGCTGCTGACCCGCCCGAAGAGCGGGGAACTGCATTTTGAAGAGCAGGCCCTTGCCCCGGTGGCGGCTCTGTGCATGGAAGACCTGTCCGAGCTGGTGCTGCGGGTGTTCGACAACTGGACGCCGGAGTGGGAGAGTCTGACCGCCCCGGTGGTCTTCCACTGGAACTATGAGCAGCTGGGCGAGGCGTGGAAAGCCCTCTGCCCCGGCCTGACCGTGACCTACGGCAGCGACCTGATCCGGGAGTATCCGCCCGACGACGGCCAGCTGCGCCGGGCGTATGGGTGGTTCCCCCGGTACGACCTGCTGGACGACCTGCCCCGGTTCTTCCGGCAGGAAAAGCAGCCCCGCCGCAAAAAATGGCCGGAACGGCTCAGCGGCTTTGCCGCGCGGCACCGGCTGCTGGTCCCGGTGCTGGAACTGCTGGGGGCCTGGGGCGTATCCGAACTGCTGGTGCGGATGACCAGCACCCAGGCACAGTTCCGGGTGGTGGATTTCCGGCTGGCGTTCATCGTGCTCATCGCCGATGTCTACGGCCTGAACGCAGGCGTGGCGGCGGCGTTTCTGGCGTCGCTCTCGCTGGCGGCGGGCTATTGGGCCGAGGGCGCGTCGCCGCTGCTGCTCTTTTACGAGCCGTCCAACTGGCTGGCTTTCCTCGTGTATTTCGTGGTGGGGGCGGTGTGCGGCTATGTGCAGCTGCGCAGCGCCGAGGACCTCCGCTTTGCCGAGGAGGAGCAGAAACTGCTGGAAGAGCGGCTGCGGTTCGTGCGGCAGCTGTATCAGGATACATTGGAGGACAAGCGCTCGTTCCGGCGGCAGATCCTGGGCCGGAGAGACAGCTTCGGCAAGGTGTATGCCGTGACCAAAGCGCTGGACGCGGCCCCGGCGCAGGAGCTGCCCCAGAAGATCGTGGAAGTGCTGGAAGATGTGCTCGAAAATCACAGCGCGGCGGTCTACCGCGTGGACGCCCGGCGGCATCTGGCCCGGCGGGCCGCCTGCAGCGCGGACTTTGCCGCCCGCTGCCCGCAATTGTTGGAAGGCACGGGCCTTGGCCCGGTGCTGCGTGGCATCGAGCAGGACGGGCTGTGGGTGAACCGGGAACTGACGCCCGGCCTGCCCATGTTCGGCGCGGCCGTGCGGGAAAACGGGGAGCTGCGGGCGCTGATCCTGCTGCACGATGCGGCAGGGGAGCAGCTGTCGCTCTATTACCAGAACATGTTCCGCATCCTCTGCGGGCTGGCCGAAACGGCCATGGTGCGGGCCGGAACGAAGCCCGCAGCAAAGCAGGAGGTGCGGGTATGAGACGGAACGGACTGCACGCAGACCTTGTGGAAAAACTGCGGGTAGACGATGAGCTCCACCGCAGCATCCGGGTCGAAGACCGGGCCGGCACGGCGGCAACGGTGCCACTGGAAGAGGCGCTGATCCTGGACACTGCCGAGCAGCGGCGGAAGCTGATCCTGTCGGTGCTCACGGAGGACCCGGTGCAGTATTACGACCTGCTGCAGCAGGCCCGCATGAACGACGACAGCGAGGTGGTGCACTACGCGGCCACGGCCATGGCACAGATCTCCAAGCAGGCGGACCTTGCCTTGCAGCAGGACGCCCGCCGCTTTGCCGACGACCCGAACGACCGGGAAGTGCTGGCGGCTTACGCCAACGCGCTGGAACGCTCGCTGAAGCTGGGGCTGGCGCAGGGCCGCGCAGCCGAACTGCAGCGCCGACAGCTGGAGCGGCTGCTCAAGCTGCAGCTGGTCGATAGCCCCAAAGAGGAGGGCTACAGCCTCGGCTGCCGGTTGGCAGAGGTGCAGCTGCAATTGCAGGAGTACAAGGCTGCGGAGCAGACGCTGGAAGAGCTGGTCCGCCGCTGGCCGGTGCGGGAAACGCCCTGGCTGCTGCGGCTGCGCAGCGCCGCCGCCCGGAAAAGCGGTGCCGAAGTGCGGAGCATCCTGCAGCAGATGGAGCGCACCCAGGTCTACCTGAGCGCTGCGGGGCGGCAGGAACTGGCGTTCTGGAAAGGAGGTGCCGCATGAACCGGCTGTGGAAGGGGCGGTTCCGGTGGGGCAGGCTGCTGCTGGTCTGGCTGGTGTTCCTGCTGCTGGCAGGGGCTTTGTTTGCGGAGCGCAGCGGGGTGCAGTACACCGCGGCCCATGTTCAGATCGGGGCGCTCGACCATGCCCTGACCAAGGAAGAAGCACTGGCGGGGCAGGCCCCCGTCTGCCTGCTGCTCTGCGACAGCCGCCAGGTGAGCGTGGCAGAGGCAAAAGAACAGTTGGAACAGATCCTGCAGGATATGAAGGTCCCCGCCGAGGCCGCAGACCTTGCCGACACCGCTCCGGAAGCACTTCCGGCCTTTGAAAACTACGAGACCATCGTGGTGCTGGTGCCGAACTTCGAGCCGCTGGGCCTGCGCCTGCTCGACCTGATGGACTGGGTGGAGCAGGGCGGCAATGTTCTCTTTGCGATGACACCCGAAAAGTGCGGGGCGTTCGATGTGGTGGCCCAGAAACTTGGGGTGCTGGCCTCGGCGTGGAACTGCAAAACGGCCGAGAGCATCGTGCCGGCCGAGGGCTTCCTGCTGGGCGGCGGGCAGCGGTATGAGCTGAGCGACCCGTTCGAATCCTCCATGGCGGTGCAGCTGCGTGACGATGCGGCGGTGTATGCCGTCACCGGGGACGAGGGCGTCCCGCTGATTTGGAGCACCGAACTCGGCGAGGGCCGGGTGGTGGTGGACAACATCGGCGTCTACGACAAGGTCATGCGAGGCTTTTATGCGGCCTCGTACAGCCTGCTGGGGGAGGCCTGCGCCTACCCGGTGCTCAACAGCGCCGTCTTTTTTCTGGACGACTTTCCCTCGCCGGTGCCGGAGGGCGACGGCCAGTACATCCGGCAGGATTACGGCCTGAGCATCGCGGATTTCTACGCCAAGGTCTGGTGGCCGGACCTCGTCCAGCTGGCCGAGCGGTTCGGCATCCGGTACACGGGCGTCATGATCGAGAACTATGAGGACGACACCACCGACCCGCCCCTCCGCCAGAGCGATACCCAGCCGTTCCGCTATTTTGGCGGGCTGCTGCTGCGGCAGGGCGGGGAAGTGGGCTACCACGGCTACAACCACCAGCCGCTGGTGCTGCCCGATACCAATTATAAAGACCTCTACAGCTACCGCCAGCCCCTCGTTCTGCCACAGACCGATTACGCCGGTCTGTACGACTACAACCCATGGCCCAGCGCCGACGCCATCGTCGCAGCCATGGACGAGCTGACGGCGTTCCAGCGGGCGGTCCTGCCCTATGCCGCCGGTTCGGTGTATGTGCCGCCGTCCAACATCCTGTCGGCCTCCGGGCGGACGATCTTAGGCCAGCGGGTGCCGCAGGTGCGCACCATCGCCAGCTCCTACCTCGAAGACGGCACCGACCTGCCCTATGTGCAGGAATTTGGCGTGGCAGCGGACGGCATCGTGGAAGAACCGCGCATCGTGTCCGGCGGCATGGTGAACGAGCCTTATATGCAGCTGGCCGCGCTGAGCGAGCTGAACTTCCACTTCGTCAGCACCCACTTCATGCACCCGGATGACCTGCTGGACGTGGACCGCGGCGCAGCGGAAGGCTGGGAGGTCTACAAGGGCGGGCTGGAACGCTACCTGACCTGGCTCTCGACGGCAGCGCCCGGCCTGCGGATGCAGACGGCCAGCGAGTGCGCCGGGGCCATCCAGCGGTTTTCGGGCGTGAATGTGACGCTGCAGAGCGCCGCTGACGCCTGGACCCTGACGCTGGGCAATTTCACCGACGAAGCGTGGCTGCTGTTCCGCGCGAACGAGGGGGTGCCCGGCCGCGTGACCGGCGGGCAGCTGACCTGCCTGACCGGGGAACTCTACCTGCTCAAGGCGGAAAACACGGTCGTGACCATCGAACGAAAGGAGGGGTGAACCATGCGCATCTGTCTGGTGCTGGAAGGTTCCTACCCGTATGTCTATGGCGGGGTATCTACCTGGATGCACAGCTGCATCCGCTCCATGCCGGAGCATGAATTTGTTCTCTGGGTCATCGGTGCAAACGCGAAGGACAGAGGCCGCTTCGTCTATGAGCTGCCGCCCAACGTGGTGGAAGTGCACGAAGTATTTCTGGATGACGCGCTGCGGCTGCGCGGGGAGGCAAAGCCGCAGCCGTTCACCGAAGAGGAGCAGGCCGCGCTGGAGGAGCTGGTGCGGCTGGGCAGCCCGGACTGGGTGCTGTTCCGGCTGTTCAGCGAAAAAAAGGCGCACCCGCTGGCCTTTTTGCAGAGCCGGGCGTTCATGCAGATGTTCACAAAGATCTGCGCGGAGGAGTACCCCTACACGGCCTTTGCGGATGCGTTCCACACGGTGCGGTCCATGCTGCTGCCAGTGCTCTATCTGCTCACGGGCCGGGTGCCCAAAGCGGATGTCTACCACGCCATCTCCACGGGCTACGGCGGCCTGCTGGCCTGCCTGGGCGGCAGCCTGAACCACGCCCCCGTCCTCCTCACCGAGCACGGCATCTACACCCGCGAGCGGGAGGAGGAGATCATCCGGGCCGAGTGGGTGCGGCCGGATTTCAAGGAGCGGTGGATCCGATTCTTCTACATGCTGTCGGAGCAGATCTACCGGCAGGCGTTCCGGGTGACGAGCCTGTTCACGAGCGCCCGCAGCATCCAGATCGGGATGGGGTGCCCGGCGGAAAAGTGCGTCGTCATCCCGAACGGCATCCCGTACGAGACCTTCTGCGGCATCCCGCTCAAGGCGGAGGACGGCTGGGTGGACATCGGGGCGTTGGTGCGGCTGGCTCCCATCAAGGACATCAAGACCCTGCTCTATGCCTTTTGGGAACTGAGCGCCCGGCGGAAGAACGTCCGGCTCCACATCCTGGGCGGGGTGGACGATGCGGAGTACGCGGCCGAGTGCACGGCACTGGCCCGGCAGCTGGGGCTGGAGAACGTCCGGTTCACCGGGCGGGTGGACAGCGCCGCGTACCTGCACCGGCTGGACTTCACCGTCCTGACCAGCATTTCGGAGGGGCAGCCGCTCTCGGTGCTGGAATCGCTGGCGGCCCGCCGCCCCTGTGTGACCACCGATGTGGGCTGCTGCCGGGAGCTGCTGGAAGGAGCCCCCGGTGACACACTGGGCCGGGCCGGGTACTGTGTGCCGCCCATGTACCGGCAGGGCCTCGCGGACGCGATGGAGAAGCTCTGCGCGAGCCGTGCCCTGCGGGAGAAGCTGGGCGCGGTCGGGCAGAAGCGGGTGGCGCAGGATTACCGCTACGAACAGATGCTGGAGCAGTACCGTGCCCTGTATGCAGAGACCGCGCAGGCGCACGGCCTGCCGGATCAAACGGATTCGGAGGAATTATGGCTGGAATTGGGTTCGAACTGAAAAAGCTGTTCCGCCGCAAAGGGCTGCTGGCGGGTCTGCGGGCCTACGGCTGCGCGGGCATCCTCTGCACCGGGCCGATGCTGCTGGGTGTGCTGCTGCAATTGGGCATCCTGGTGCTCTGCAGCTGGGCCGGGGCGGCGAAGACCGAGCAGGACCTTCTGGTCTGCATGGTGACGGACACCCTGCTGGCCTCGCTCACCGTGACGAGCCTGTTTGCCATGCCGGTGACCCGGTTTCTGGCGGACATGCTCTATGAAGAGCAGGAGCAGCTGGTGCTGCCCTCATTCTGGGGCGCGAACGCTCTGTTGCTGGCGGGCGGATGTGGGCTGTACGGGCTGTTTCTGCTGGTGTCCGGTGCGACGCTTTTGCAGGGGCTGCTTTGCCTGGCCCTCTTTGCGGAGATGATCGTGAACTGGAACGCCATGAGCTTTCTGACCGCTCTCAAGGACTACCGCAGCGTCCTCATCGCCTTTGCGGCGGCGGTGGGCACGGCCTTCGGGGCCGGGGCGCTGCTGGTGCTGCTGGCGCGCGCTCCGGCGCTGGAAGGCTTTCTCTTTGCAGTGGCGCTGGGGTACGGCGTCATGCTGATGCTGGACGTCTGGCGGCTCTGCCGCTATTTTCCGGACCGGCAGGGCAGCCCCTGGCTCTTTCTGCGCTGGGTGGACCGCTTTCTGCCGCTGGCCCTGACGGGCCTGTGCACCGACATCGGGCTGTTTGCCCACCTCGTGCTGGTCTGGCTGGGCCCCATCGGTGTGCAGGTGAAGGGGCTGTTCTACGGGGCACCGTATTACGACGTCCCGGCATTGCTGGCCTTTCTGAGCATCCTGGTCACCACGGTGAACTTCGTGGTGTCGGTGGAAGTGCAGTTCTACCCCCGCTACCGCACCTATTACAGCCTGTTCAACGACGGCGGCGTGGTGGGCGATATCACCGCCGCCGGGGAAGAGATGCTGGCGGTGCTGAACCGGGAACTCTTCTACACGGCCCTCAAGCAGCTGTTCACCACGGCAGGGGTCATCTCGCTGGAAGCGTTGGTGATGGGGTATCTGCCGCTCGGCTTCAATGACCTGATGCACGGATACTTCCGCACCCTCTGCGTGGGGTATGGGCTGTATGCGGTGGGCAACACGGTGCTGCTCATCCTGCTCTATTTCACAGATTACAAAGGGGCGCTGGGGGCGGCGCTGAGCTTTGCGGGAGCGGCTGCGGGGCTGACGGCCCTGTCCCTGCGTTTTGACCCGGCGTATTACGGCTTCGGGTTCCTGGCCGGGGCAGCGGTGCTGTTCCTGACGGCGCTGCTGCGGCTGGACCGGTTCACCCGGAACCTGCCCTACCGCATCCTCGGCCAGCAGCCCGTCGTGGCCGAGGAAAAGGCCGGGGCATTCACCCGGCTGGGGCTGTTTCTGGAGCGGCACAGCCTGCAGAAAAAGGAGGAAGCATGATGCAGGGAAAAACGATCCCCCGCCGCAGAGTGCTGGCCCT
>ERZ773258.2538-NODE-2538-length-11121-cov-1.821616_pt1 | contig 11121 bp, 9 predicted proteins | sample MGYA00511962_ERZ773258 | MGnify/ENA primary metagenome ERZ773258 (study PRJEB29015, sample SAMEA2737755) | human gut metagenome | biome: human gut; feature: human-associated habitat; material: faeces | place: China | collected 2012 ... | reverse complement strand
TCTGGACAAATTCCGTCTGGCACGCCCTTCGCAGTTATCCGGCGGAATGCGCCAGAGAGCTGCACTGATCCGGACTCTGGCATTAAAGCCGGAGCTTCTGCTGCTTGATGAGCCATTCTCTGCCCTCGATTATCAGACCAGACTCAATGTCAGCGATGACATCGGTAAAATCCTTAAGCAGGAGAAAAAAACTGCAATTCTTGTCACCCATGACATTTCAGAAGCCATCAGCATGGGAGACCGGGTTATTATTCTCTCATCCCGGCCTGCCATTATTCGTAAAATCGTACCAATCCATTTCAATCTTGAAAACCGTACCCCGATGTCTTCCAGAAATGCACCAGATTTCAAATCCTACTTTAATCTCATCTGGAAGGAGTTAAACCATGATGCCTGAATCCTCATACTATCAGCAACAATATATATGCCGTCAGAAAAGAGAAAAGAAATTCATCAGTTTCCTGAGAATTTTTATTCTTCTTCTCTTTTTGATTCTGTGGGAAATTTCCGCCAGAGCAGGACTGATCGACTCTTTTATCTTCAGCAGTCCATGTATGATCTGGCATAGTTTTTACAGCATGTGCAAAGATGGTTCTATTTTTCCGCACCTTACTGTAACCATCACAGAAACTCTGATCAGTTTTCTCTTCGTGGTGCTTCTGGGTGCAGGTATGGCAGTTCTTCTGTGGATCTGTCCCAGAATTGCGAAAATCACAGAGCCTTATCTGGTTGTACTGAACAGCCTTCCAAAATCGGCACTGGCACCTTTGCTTATCGTATGGCTTGGTGCCAATGAGCGGACAATTATCGTCTGTGGAATGTCAGTCGCTGTTTTTGGTTCGATTCTGAATCTCTATACAGGATTCTGTGAAGCAGACCCGGAAAAACTCAAGCTCATCGAAACACTCGGCGGCGGCAAGAAAGAAAAACTTACAAAAATTATTCTTCCATCTTCTGTTCCGCTGCTGCTTAGTGTTATGAAAGTAAACATAGGTCTGTGTCTGGTAGGTGTGATCATAGGAGAATTTATCGGTGCCCGGAAAGGACTTGGCTATCTGATCATTTATTCCAGCCAGACCTTTAAACTTACCTGGGTGCTGATGTCCATTATCATCCTGTGCATCATCGCCATTATCCTGTACGGAATCCTTGGACTTATTGAAAAAAGGACTCACAGATAATTGTTATTTTCTTTACCGCTACCAGTTATAACGAGGCAGCCGCAAAATTAACTTCAAATTAAATTCAAATTAAATTTAATGTTCTGATAAAAAAGAAATCCTGAAAAATCAGATATCTCAGCAGCTCTCTTGCTTCATTTAAATCTGATCTTCAGGATTTCTTTTTTCTTTATCTCTCACACATTTTCAGAAACACTTTATGAATTTCATCATTTTCGTCCAGTTCCGGATGAAATGCCAGTGCCAGCTGATTTTTATATTTCACTGCCACGATTTTTTCCTCTGCTTTCGCAAGTATCTGTACTCCATCTCCCACTTCTGCCACATATGGAGCACGGATAAATGTCATAGGAATTTCTCCAATTCCTTCCAGTCTGGCTTCTGTATGAAAGCTGCCAAGCTGTCTTCCGTAAGCGTTTCGTTTCACTGTCACCGGCATGGTCTGTAAATGCCCTGCCTCGCCGCCTTCCAGTTCTTCTGCAAGCAGAATCATTCCCGCACAGGTAGCCAGAACCGGCATTCCTGATTCTATCTGGGATTTAATGGTATTGAACATTCCAAGCTCTTTCAGAAGTTTCCCCTGTACAGTACTCTCGCCTCCCGGAAGCACCAGCCCGTCATAATGCTGTGACAGATTTTCTGCTTTTCTAAGTTCAATACAGTCTGCACCCAGTTTCTCCAGTTTTTTCTCATGTTCAATAAATGCGCCCTGTACTGCCAAAACTGCTATCGTCATTATTTGCCTCTTTCCGCCATAAGGATCTGAATTTCACTTTCATTGATACCAACCATGGCCTCTCCAAGATCTTCGGATAATTCTGCGATCATCTTTGCATCTGTATAGTTTGTCACTGCTTTTACGATCGCATTGGCTCTTTTTGCAGGATTACCGGATTTAAAGATACCAGAACCAACGAATACGCCTTCTGCGCCAAGCTGCATCATCAAAGCTGCATCGGCAGGAGTCGCAACACCACCCGCTGCGAAGTTTACTACCGGAAGTTTGCCGTTTTTATGTACATATTCTACCAGTTCGTATGGTACCTGGAACTGTTTTGCAGCCTCGAAAAGTTCATCTTCTCTCATACTTGTAAGCTGTGCGATCGCACTGTTCATCTTACGCATATGGCGTACTGCCTGTACGATATCTCCTGTTCCCGGCTCACCTTTTGTACGGATCATGGACGCGCCTTCATTGATTCTTCGAAGTGCTTCTCCCAGATCTTTTGCACCGCATACAAACGGAACTTTGAAGTTTCTCTTATTAATATGATAAATATCATCAGCAGGAGATAACACTTCACTCTCATCGATATAGTCAATCTCGATTGCTTCGAGTACCTGTGCTTCCACAAAATGTCCGATTCTGCATTTCGCCATGACCGGAATCGAAACTGCATTCTGGATTCCCTGGATCATCTTCGGGTCACTCATTCTGGAAACACCACCTGCTGCACGGATATCTGCCGGAATTCGTTCCAGTGCCATAACTGCACATGCACCTGCTGCCTCTGCGATCTTTGCCTGCTCCGGTGTGGTAACATCCATGATGACACCGCCTTTTAACATCTGTGCAAGCTGCTTATTTAATTCATATCTGTTTTCCATGTGAAATCTCCTCTCTGTTTCGTATCTTGTAATTTTCTGATTCTCTTTTCCACCGTTAATCGTAGTAATCATCGATTACCGTTCTTTCCATGTTCCAATGTTACTGTTCACACTATGTGTTTAGTAATACATTTATTATTGTTCACTCCGTTTTCAGTAACACGCTTCGCGATGCATAGAATTTATTTCAATTTTTTCTGTACGAATCAGCATGGACAGAGTATAATGCAAAAGTGAATATATTTAAATCGTCAATTCAGATATATTCAGTAAGGTCAGATTGGAGAAAATATTACAAATGATTACCTATAATTTCACAAATACAGGGTCAGATTCTCTGTATGAATATTTATATAAATGCATCAAAAATGACATTTTACAGGGAAATATCAAGCCTGGGGAAAAATTACCATCCAAGCGCTCTTTTGCAAAAAATCTGGGTATAAGCGTGATTACTGTAGAAAATGCTTACGAACAGCTTATTGCAGAAGGTTATATCTAGTCCATGCCAAAACGTGGCTTCTATGTTACCGATTTTAAGAAAGCTGTGGAAATCGAAAAAAAAAATATCACAAAAGAAATGATTCCTCTCACAAGCGGAGATTCCGGATATCTGGCTGATTTTTCCAGTAATCAGACACAATCTGAGCTTTTCCCGTTCACCATCTGGACAAAAATGGTCCGCGAAGTTTTAAATGAAAATCAGATGCAGCTGATGACGAACCCTCCATGCGGCGGCATTTTTTTCCTCCGCAAGGCTATCGCCACATACTTAAAAGAATTCCGTGGAATGACCGTCCTGCCGGAACAGATCATCGTAGGTGCCGGTACGGAATACCTGTACGGACTTCTGATCCAGCTTTTTGGCAAAGACAAGGTTTACGCAGTGGAAAATCCGGGATACAGAAAGATTCCTCAGATTTATAAGAGCTGGCAGGTACCATGCCAGTATATTGATATGGACAATGACGGGGTAAAAGTTTCCGAACTGGAAGAAAAGAAAGCTGATATCCTGCATATCTCCCCATCCCATCACTACCCTACCGGAATCGTCATGCCAATCAGCAGACGTTATGAGCTTCTTGGCTGGGCTTCCAGGGGAGAAAACCGATATATTATCGAAGACGATTACGACAGCGAACTTCGCCTGAGCGGGCAGCCGATTCCCACATTACAGAGCATTGATGTCTCTGATAAGGTCATTTACATGAACACTTTTACCAAGACACTCTCCTCAACTGTCCGTATCAGCTATATGGTCCTGCCCAGACAACTTCTGGATGAATTTTATAAAAAGCTTTCCTTCTATTCCTGCACTGTGTCTAATTTCGAACAGTATACACTTGCAAAGTTTATTCAGGAGGGTTATTTTGAAAAACATATCAACAGACTTAGAAACTATTATCACTCCAAGCGTGATGCCCTGATTACTGCTATCAGAAACAGCCGGTTAAATGATTTCGTCACAATCTCAGGCGAGGAGGCCGGCGTTCATTTTCTTATGAAAATTGAAACCTCACAACCAGAAGAAAAACTGATCCAGTCAGCCGGTACGCAGAGCATAAAAATGGCGCCTCTGTCCGGTTACTATCATGTTCCCGGCGAGGCGCCCGATAATGTATATATTATGAATTATTCTTCTATAGAAATAGATGATATCAAGGAGATCGTTCACAGACTGAACCTGTGCATTTAACCGAATCGGCAAGTCCCTCCTGATAAAACGCGGAGCAGTTATTCGGTATCGAGCCACATATTTTACTTAGTCTTCCTTAAGGCTCTCTACAGCTTCTGTAAAGTCCTGAATGAGGTCCTTCGCATCCTCAATTCCCACACTGATGCGGATCGTATCAGCATATACACCGGCCTCAGCCATTGCTTCCGGCGTACTGTGAATATAAATCGTAGACGCCGGATGAATTACCAGTGTTCTCACATCTCCGATATTCGTGGCGATCTTTACATATTTCAGATGATTGATCAGCTGATATGCCCGTTCTTTCGAGCCGGTACGAATAGTCAGGATCGCGCCACCTTTTCCATGAAGCTGTTTTTGGGCAAGCTCATGGTATGGACTGGATTTCAACAACGGATAATTGACAGATACGTCTTCCAGCTTCTCCAATGCCTGCGCAAGCTGGAAAGCATTCTCACAGACCCGCTCCATACGCAGACCAAGTGTCTCCATTCCGATAATATTCAGATAGGCATTCATCGGAGCCAGACAGCCTCCCATATTTCGCCAGATTCCATTTCTAAGCTTCACCAGATAAGCAAATTTTCCATACTTTTTATATTCTTTCATTCCCGGATATCTCTCCGGATTCCACGAGAAGTTTCCACTGTCAATAATAATTCCGCTGATGGCATCTCCACTTCCGTTTATATACTTTGAAGTGGAATGTACGACCACATCTGCACCATACTGAATCGGATTGAGAAGATACGGAGTAGCCGTTGTACTGTCTACAATCAGCGGCACACCTTTTCCATGGAGGAAATCTGCAGTCTCACGCACATCCATTACATTCAACGCCGGGTTTCCTATGATTTCACCAAATACCGCCTTAGTTCTCTCAGTCAGAAGCTGTTCAATCAGTTCTTTTTCTACTCTCGGAATAAAATGTACCTTGATTCCAAATGCCTCCAAGTCATGAAGAAGGTCCAAAGTTCCTCCAAACAATGCGCTTCCGGCAATCACCTCATCGCCCGCCTGCAGAATATTAAGCAGTGACAAGGTAACTGCTGACATTCCGGAGGAACAGGCTACACCTCCGATTCCGCCTTCCAGCTCATTTACTCTTCGTTCAAAGGCATCCACTGTAGGATTTGCAATTCTAGTATACGCAAAACCCGGTGCCCGGTTCTGAAATACTTTCTCCAGCTGTTCTGATGACTCATAGGCAAACGCATTTGCCAGACTGATCGGCGGCACTGTGGAGCCATTTGCGTAATTATCTACTGATTTTCCATGTAATAATTTAGTCTGAAATTCCATGTCCATATTCCCCTTGTAAAATATATAATCATATCAAAAGCTCCAAAATATCTGTATCAACATATAGAGTTTCTGTTTTTACTATTTCATAGTGTTTTAGTATGAAATAGTAGTATATTATTTTTATGTGAAACTGTCAAGAAATCTGCATATACCAAATTTTTATACGGATATATAGTTTTAATTTATATATTGATATCTTTCTATAACATTTATTTTTTAAAAAATTATTGCTGTTCACTACGTGACCAGTAACAAAAAATCGATATTTTTTCACAATTTGTCGAAAATTAATAGCTTTTTTCATACACATCTGGTAAAATTGTTGTAGATTATAATATCAGCCAATATTTTTGTCTGAATAATATTCTTTTGCTTTCCAATACTGCGAAAACATATATTCTGAAGGCAAAAACTACTACATAAGATTCATATAAGAACAGAAGGAGGCTCTTTATGAAAACAAGAAAAAAATGGTTAAGAAAAACAACAGCAATCTGTACAGCAGCTCTTCTGGGCACCGCTGTCATTCCATCTACAGCGTTTGCTGCAGACGACTATGCTTCCATTGAAAAAAATGCATGGGCAGCGGCAGTAAAAAATATGGCATCTTCCTATGCAGCCTCTATAGAAGAAAGCCAGGCTCTTGTGTCCGGAATGCAGAGCGATATATCTCTGAAAATCGAAGATTCCGGTCGCTCTCTTCTTGGATTTGTTGCACCATTTGATATTTCCTGGTTAAATGACATCACACTTGCCAATACCGTCTCTTTTACTGATGGAAAAGAGGGGCTTCTGATGAAAGTCCTCCTCAATGATAATCAGATCTGTTCTTTAGAATATTATCTTGATCCGGAAAGTCGGATGTCTACATGCGTATTCCAGAACTCTCCGATAAATATTTTAAAACAAATCTGAAAGAAGCGGCTGATCAACAGGCTTCCAATATTGAAAGTGATATTGAAGAGTTAACTCCTGATGATACAGATGTTGATATTCCAACTGATAATTTTGCCTCAGCATATTCAGACAGTATCAGCCTGTCAGCTTCCCTGATGTCTGATCTGTCATCAGCACTGCCGGAAGCATCTGTAATTGAGACGCTTCTGGACAAGTACGGTTCCATGCTCTTTGATAATCTGACCGAGGGCGAAAGCAGTCAGGAAACTCTTACTGCCGGAGATATCAGTCAGGACTGTACCGTATATGAAGGACAGATTTCATCTGAGGACGCTGTCAAAACCGCAACTGAACTCCTGGAAGCAGCCAAATCAGACAGCGACATCGAAAGCATTCTCAATACCTGGAACGATAAACTCTCCAGTGACGAAAATCTATACGAAAGTTTCACTACTGCTGTGGATAAAGGTCTTAACGCCCTGAAAGACACTGACACCAGTGATTCCGAAGATTCTTACCTCTCCACTAAAATCTGGGTAGATGAAAACGGCAGAATCGCAGGACGCGCACTTGAAATTCAGGAAGGTGACACCACAACACCAATTCTCACCTGGCAGATGCCTGAAAATGGTTCCGATTTTGGTTATCTTCTTACCATCGCATCAGATGATATCAACACTTACTCTTTGTCCGGCTCAGGTCAGATTGATGGAGATAAATTAAACGGAACTTATGAACTCTCCCTCGCTGACAGTATTTCAGCCATTATTGAAGTAAAAGATTATGATACAGTTTCTGCAAAGGAAGGCAATTTAAATGGTAATTATAAGATTACTTTCCCATCTTCCGATACAGACAATGAAGATGATTACTATAGCTCAATACTTGAGAACTTTGCACTTGTTCTGGATCTGAATTCCGAAAAAGATTCCGGTTCTGTTGCTCTCTCAATAGAAAACGCGGGCAGTACGCTTGGTACTCTCAGCATTACAGGCGGTGCCGGCGAAGCTGTTGAGATTCCGGATCTGGCTTCACTGAAAGATGTTTATGATGCAAACAACAACGATGATATGAATGCTTATGCTGCTACACTTGACTTTACTTCAATTATGGATAATCTGTCAAAAGCAGGAGTACCGGATGAGGTCATCACTTATATTCTCAGTGGAGGAAGCGCTACAGAAGATAGTTCCGACACAAAAGCTTCAGAAAACAGCGAAACTTCCGATAATACATCTGATGGCTCTGATACAGATGCTGCAGCCTGATGTCAGATAGGAAACTTGCTTAATTCGGTTACACAATCAGAAAGTAAAATATATAATAGAAGGTCAGATATCGTAGAGGATATCTGACCTTTCATAACAGGGACTGTTGCAAAGATTGATGCAGCAGTCCCTTTCAAACGGATGAGGAAATTAAAATGAATACAACAGCAGATCTTGGCAAAGCTCCGATACGCACCCTGGTGCTTCAGCTTGCCATTCCTTCCATGACAGCCCAGTTTGTCAATGTACTTTACAGCATCATTGACAGAATGTACATCGGTCATATTGCCGGTCATGGTACGCTCGCACTTGCAGGTGCAGGGGTATGCGGCCCTATTGTCACGCTTCTCACTTCATTTGGCACATTGGTAGGAATCGGAGGTTCCATTACCATGGGAATCCGAATGGGTGAAAAAAATACAAAAAAAGCAGAACAGATACTGGCAAATTCTTTTCTTATGCTCAGTATTTTCTCTATTCTGCTGACTATCAGCTTTCTTTTACTAAAAGATAAGCTGCTCATGTGGTTTGGTGCAAGCGAAGCTACTTTTCCATATGCAAATACATATCTGACTATTTATACTGTGGGAACTTTCTTTGCATTGATGGCTACAGGACTCAATTACTTTATCAACTGTCAGGGCTTTCCGCTTATAGGAATGTTTACCGTTCTCATCGGTGCAGGGTGTAATATCCTGTTGGATCCTGTTTTTATCTTTGGCTTTCATATGGGAATCGCAGGTGCCGCTGTTGCAACTGTGATTTCACAGATTCTCTCATGTATATTTGCCATGAGATTTCTGTTTGGTAAAAAAGTCCCTGTGAAGATTACATTCGGACAGTATGATACAAAAATCATGAATCGGATTCTTTCCCTGGGATTTTCGCCCTTCCTGATTCTTGCTACTGACAGTCTCATTCTGATTCTGCTGAACACAATTCTTCAAAAATATGGCGGGAAATCTCAGGGAGATATGTTTATTACCTGCGCAACCATCGCACAAAGTTACCTGCTTCTGATCACCTCACCGATGATTGGAATCAGCGGAGGTACACAGGCAATCCTCAGTTATAATTATGGTGCCAGACGTGCTGACAGAGTCAAAGATGCAGAAAGGAACATTCTGGGAGTAATGCTTATCTTTACCACCATTATGTTCCTTCTCTCCCGGCTTGTTCCCCGGTACTTTGTTCTGTTATTTACATCAGATCCACAATATATCAGTTTCTCTGTCTGGGCAATCCATACTTATACTCTGATGATCATTCCACTGAGCTTTCAATATGTATTCGTAGACGGTCTGACTGCCCTAGATCGTCCTAAAACAGGACTTGCACTCTCCGTAACCAGAAAATCACTCTTCGTTCTCAGTGCTGCCATCCTGCCTGTTTTCTTTGACGCAAAAGCTGCATTTTTTGCGGAACCTGTAGCTGACGGAGTCTGCTCCGTTCTCTCTACGGTTGTATTTTTGCTCCTGATCAACCGTCACCTGCAAAAGCGCTGCCAGACAGTCTGATTTATTTCAGAAGTCAGTTCCAATAGTATTTAATACCGATACATACTACTGCTGCTGTTGCAAGCTCACAGATCCAGAACGCATTCCACACAACTCCTGCTCCTGCAAAGAAGCACAGCACATAAGCTGCCGGAATGATCACGATAATATATCTTAATAAAGAAATCACCAGTGACTGGGTACCTTTTCCCAGTCCTTCCAATGCACCGGAAGCGGTAACCGAAACTGCAGACGGAATAAATCCGATACTGATGATTCTCAGTGCTGCTGTTCCCAGTCTCACTGTTTCCGGATTCTCAGTAAACAATCCCATCAATGGTCCTGAGGCTGCGAAGCAGATAATCGTTCCCGCCAGCATGATCATTCCATTCAGGCAAAGAGAAAGTCCGAATATTTTCTTTACTCTCTTTGTCTCTCCGGCTCCGTAATTATATCCCATCAGAGGACGCATTCCCTGCACGATACCACTTGCCGGCAGATACAGAAATGTCTGTAATTTATAATAGATTCCCAGCACTACTACATAACTTCCTGAGAAAGCGGACAAGATCTGATTCAGGAAAGAAATCAGCACGGATGGAAGTGCAATATTCAGTATCGCAGGAACTCCGACCATATATAACTTAGCATCCAGATTCCTGTTCAATTTCAGATATTTTCTGCTGACTTCTACAGGAAGACTGCATTTCGCATATGCAATCAGATATACAATAACTGTAAACACCTGACCAAGCCCTGTTGCAAGTGCTGCACCCTTAATTCCCATTTTCGGAAAAAATCCTACGCCAAAGATAAGAAGTGGATCCAGGATAATATTGGAAATACATCCTACCAGAAGGCTGATCATTGTGATTTTCATTCTTCCTACTGCCTGGAAAATTTTTTCAAAAGACAGACTGACCATAATCACTACCGAAAATGCAAAGGCAATAGTGGAATACTGTGTTCCAAGCGTAATGACCTCCTGTTCTTTTGTAAACATTTTAAGGAATACCGGCATAAACGGAATACATAACGCGGTGATCACTATGCCATGGATAATATTAAAAAGCATACCATGCGTGGCAGCCGTATTTGCATTCCTTAAATTCTTTGCCCCCAGCTGGAAGGATATCTGTGCATTGATTCCAACACCGAAACCAATCGCAATCGCATTGATAAAATTCTGTACCGGATACACCAGAGACAATGCCGTCATGGCCTCTTCACTGATTTTTGCAACAAAAAAACTGTCTACAATGTTGTACAGTGAATTTACCAGCATGGACACTACCATCGGTAATGCCATAGATGTCAGCAGTGGCAAAATCGGCTTCTCTTTCATAAAAGTATCGTTCACGGGTAAAGCATAGCTCCTTTTTAGTTGGAATGCAGTGGAAATGGCGGGCAAAAACGGCACAAAAAAACCACACAACCACGCGTTAGCGCGGTTATGTGGCGAAAAGTAGCAGTGCTGTAAAAATCCACACCGGGTTTTAGTAGGTATAGAATAGCATACACGGTGCGGGGTGTCAAGGGGCGAGACGAAATGTTTTTGCGCCAGGGGCTTTGCAGGCGGGCGGGGGCGTGGTATAATCAAAATGTTCCAACATTATTATGGCAATACCGCATAATTCTAAGTGCCGATACGGCGAGCGAGGTGCGGCAGA
>ERZ773258.2537-NODE-2537-length-11121-cov-2.581872_pt1 | contig 11121 bp, 8 predicted proteins | sample MGYA00511962_ERZ773258 | MGnify/ENA primary metagenome ERZ773258 (study PRJEB29015, sample SAMEA2737755) | human gut metagenome | biome: human gut; feature: human-associated habitat; material: faeces | place: China | collected 2012 ... | reverse complement strand
TTGCCGGCGTCACGGCGGCCGTGGACACCACCGGGGCCAGAGCCGGAGTGATGGTGAAGTTACCGGGGACAACCGTCACCGTGTAGTTCGGGTTGGCCACGTAGCGGGCATTCAGAACTCCGGTGTAGAACGCGGCGCCCTGCGCGGTGTTCGCGCGGTAGTAGGTCACAGCGCCCAGGTCGTTGGCGTTAACCAAGCCGGTCACCGTACCAGTGAAGATCGGGTCGGCCGTACCGGCCACCTTCGCGGAGCTGCCGACGACGATCACTGCGGGGCGCCGGCTGATAGTCACGGCCACGCGAACCGCCGGGGTGGTGCTGTAGTTGGCTGCGTTGGCGCGCACCCACACGGGGTAGGTGCCGGCGTTGGTGAAGCTGGGGGCCGTCGCCGTCCAGGTCTGCCCATCAAGGGAGTACTCGAACGTGGAGCCCTCGACCGCAGCCGAGGCAGTCACCGTAGCCGGAGCGCCGTCGTAGACCTTCGTCAGCCCGTCGGCGCCGGCGATGTTGACGTTCTCAACAACGTTAGAGCCAGCAGGAGTGATCGTGAAGATTCCGGACACATAGGTCACGGTGTAGTTCCTACCTTGCTCAGCCGCGCCCGTGGGAACGATCGCGTACTCGCCGATGTTCTCCCCGACCTCGCGGGCCACGGAGTATTGGAACTTGAACCCGTCGTTCACGGCGTAGGCGACGGAAGCGCCGAAGCGGTCGGGGTCGCTCGTCCCGAAGACCTTCGAGGCGGGGTTTGCCGTGATGGTCACGGGGCGGCGGGTGATCTCGAAGGAGCGGGTGATCTCGCCCTCGTAGTTACCCCGGCCGGTGATGACGATGGTGATCGGGCCTGCGGTGGTGAGGTCGCCGGTCATCTCGCCGGCCTCGATGGTGTCGAGCGTGGCGCGCTCCAGGCGGTCGGCGAACGCCACGAGGTCGTCCAGGCCGTCCAGCTCGCCGCGCTTGCGCAGCGCACCCGACCACGCGAAGATGGTGGCCACCGAGTTCGTGGACGTCTCCTCGCCGGCAAGGTGCTTGTAGTAGTGGCGCTGCACCGTGCCGTGCGCGGCCTCGTACTCGTAATAGCCCTGGGGGCTCACCAGCACCGACGTCATCATGGCGAGCGACCCGAACGCGCTCGAAACCATGTCGCTCATCACGTCGCCGTCGTAGTTCTTGCACGCCCAGATGAAGCCGCCGTCGGCCTTCATCACGCGCGCCACCGCGTCGTCGATGAGCGTGTAGAAGTACTCGATGCCCGCTTCCTCGAAGCGCGCGGCGTACTCGGCGTCGTAGATCTCCTGGAAGATGTCCTTGAAGCGGTGGTCGTACTTCTTCGAGATGGTGTCCTTCGTGGCGAACCAGATGTCCTGGCCCTGGTCGAGCGCGTACTCGAAGCAGCTGCGTGCGAAGCTTCAGGCGCTGTATGCGCGCGGAAGGCTGAAGCAGGCGGAAAGAGATGCAGTGGCAGACCGCAAGATAGAGGCTTTTCTGAATACTGCCCTTGCCAGAAGAATGGCAAGGGCACAGCAGGCAGGTAAGCTTTACAGAGAGCAGCCCTTTGTCCTTGGACTTCCGGCAAACAAGCTGGGAGAGGATCTCCCGGAAGAAGAAACTGTGCTGATCCAGGGAATCATAGATGTTTTCTTCGAAGAGGACTATATCGTGGTGGCTGATTATAAGACAGACCGGGTAGAAACGGCAGAAGAACTGATCCGGCGGTATCAGGTGCAGCTTGATTATTATGCGCAGGCACTTGAGCGTCTTACCGGAAAGAGCGTGAAGGAGAAGCTGATCTATTCCTTTGCCCTGTCAAGGGAGATCCGGCTTTGATGATAAGGCTGTCAGTCCAGGGATTCTAAAAATTTACGGATATAAGGAAGAGCAGCACCACAGGCAATCGGTATGCCGGCACAGGAGGCAGTGGATATAAAATGCCGGTCAGTTGGAAATGCACTCGCCTTTTGAATCTTTGATAATAATAGATCAATATCATTGTCTGTGATATAAGGAGCAATACTGCCACCGAGAATTACGTCATAATCAATAACCATGTGGAGATTATCTATTGCAATAGTCAGCGCAGAAAGATAAGAGAGCCAGCGTTCTTCATAGCTGTGCTCTTTTTTTCTCAGATGAAGGAAAAAATCCTCAAGAGTTTCATCCCCCTCAAGAAGGGCAGAAACAGAGCAGCAGGTTTCCATACATCCGCGCTTGCCGCAATAGCAGGGCTTTCCGTCTGGTATGATTGTCATATGTTCAAAAACACCACTTTTTAATTCACAACCCTTCAGGAATTTTCCATTTACGATAAGAGCACCACTCAGATTTTCCCGTATATGAAAGAATATTGCATTTTTCTTTTCCGGCTGCTGCCATAGCTCCAGGGTAGCTGCGGCCTCAGCATCATGGATCATTGTGCAGGGAAAGGGCAGATATTTGGAAATGGCACTTACGGTCAGACCGGTACAATTTAGGATTTTTCCATAGGTAACTGTTTTTCCATCCGCAGAGATCAGTCCCTGCAGTACGATACCGATACCCAGAATAGAAGAAGATGGGTATGCAAGTGAAGTCAGGAAATGAGTCAGCTTTTCACCCAGAAGTTCAAAATAATCCGGTGTATTGGAAAAGGAAACAGCGTATTGGATAGTGTGGAGCAGGGTTCCTCTCAGGTCAATAGCTGCCATGGAAAGCGTATGAAGACGGATTTCAATTCCGATGGAAATCCGGGCATCATAGATACAGGATATAATCTGCGCTTTACGACCGCCGGTAGAAGCGAAGGAGCCATTTCTTTCGATCAGACCAGAGGCTTCCAGACTCTGCAGCTGCTGGGATACCGTTGGTAAGCTGAGCGTTAGCTGGTATGCAATGTCCTGCTTGGAAATACGTTGTGTTTTGTAGATCAGCTCATATACCCGCTTGCGGGTTATGGGATTTGGTTGACCATTCATAAGGTAAAAGCTCTCTTTCTAAAAATTATACCAATGCTTTGTTCAGAATAACACATCCTGTTGCAAACAGCAAGCTTTGTGTATAATGCACAAAAAAATATATATTTTTTTTGATTATATGTCATTGACTAATAAAAAATGTTCGTATAAACTTATAACATAAACTTTTGCAAAACGAATTTACAAAAGCAGTTCACAAAAGAAGTTCCAAAAAGGAGGGAAGCAAGTGGATACAGCAAGAGAGTTACCAAAAAAGATGAAAGCAATTGTTGCTTATGCACCGGGCGATTACAGATTTGAGGTCGTGGATACCCCAAGAGCAGGAGAGGGTGAAATGATCCTGAAGGTAGAAGCCTGTGGGATCTGTGCAGGTGATGTGAAGGCCTTCCATGGTGCAAAGAGCTTCTGGGGCGGTGATGGAAATCCTCCCTACATTAAGGCACCTATGATCCCTGGCCATGAGTTTGTTGGCAGGGTTGTGGAAATTGGTGATAAGGTCAAGGGAAACTGGAAAATTGGAGACAGAATCTGTCCTGAACAGATTGTTCCCTGCGGCGAATGCATGTTCTGTAAAACCGGAAGACACTGGATGTGTGAAAAGCACGATCTTTTTGGCTTCCAGAATAATGTAAATGGCGGTATGGCTGAATATGTACGTCTGACGAAGGAAGCACTTCCATATCTGGTACCCGCAGATATGCCTGTTGAGAAGGCTGCTCTGATCGAGCCATATGCATGTGCATTTCATTGTGTGGACAGGGCACAGCCGAAGACGACAGACTTTGTGGTGCAGTCAGGAGCAGGAACACTGGGACTCGGAATGATCGGAGCCCTGAGACAGGCAAATCCTAGGTGCCTGGTGGTTTTGGATATGAACGATGAGCGCTTGAAAAAAGCAAAGGAATTTGGGGCGGATATCGTCATGAATCCGGGAAAAGAAGATGTGGTGTCTAAGATCAAGGAGATGACAGGCGGATATGGCTGCGATATCTATATTGAAGCAACCGGACATCCATCCAGTGTACAGCAGGGACTGGATTGTATCCGTAAGCTGGGACGTTTTGTTGAATTCTCTGTATTTGGAGAAAAGGTATCTGTGGACTGGAGCATCATATCTGACAGAAAAGAATTGGATCTTCTTGGTGTACATCTGAGTCCCTACTGCTATGACACGGTGATCGAATGGATTGACAATGGGAAGCTGCCGACTGCCGGAGTGGTAAGTCATAAATTCCCGTTAGAGAAGTGGGAAGAAGGATTTCATCTGGCACAGACCGGAGAAGATGGAGCAATGAAGGTTGTTCTGGTACCGGGAATGGAGGGATAGTATGCAGAGGATTCTCAATGATCCGGACAATATTGTAGACGAGATGCTGAGCGGCTTTCTGAAAGCAAATAGTGATATAGTAGAAGCCACGGAAAATAAGCGGGTTGTTAAAGCCAGATGCAAAGGCGAAGGAAAGGTTGGCGTGATCACCGGAGGCGGCTCCGGACATAAACCGGCATTCATTGGTTATGTTGGAGAAAATATGTGCGATGCTGCAGCAGTTGGTGAAATCTGTTCTTCCCCTACAGCAGTTGCCTTTCTTGATGCGGCCAAATGTGCAGATCAGGGAAAGGGAGTAGCCTGTCTCTATGGAAATTATTCCGGGGATAACATGAATGTAAAAATGGCTGTGAAAATGGCACAGAAGCAGGGCCTGACGATAAAGACAGTGATTGCCAATGATGATGTGGCCAGCGCTCCTAAGAATCAGAGAGAAAAGAGAAGAGGAGTTGCCGGGGAGATCTTTATGTGGAAATGTGGCGGTGCCAAGGCTGCAATGGGCGGTTCACTTGATGAGGTGATCAATGCAGCACAAAAGGCAATTGACCATACGAGGAGTGTTGGTATTGGTCTGACACCATGTACACTTCCGGCAGTGGGACATCCCAATTTTGAGATCAAGGATGGCACTATGGAGGTAGGGATAGGACACCATGGAGAGCCTGGAATAGAAGTGTGTGAGCTGGAAACGGCTGATAAAATGGCAAAGAGAATGACAGATATCATCCTGCCGGACTATCCTTTTGAAGCAGGTGATGAGGTTGCAGTGCTGGTTTCCGGGCTTGGGGCGACACCGGTAATGGAATTGTATGTATTATACAATGAGGTGGAAAAGCTTCTGCAGGAAAAAGGAATTGCAGTCTACAGAGCATATGTGGGAAATTATTTCACATCATTAGATATGATGGGGGCAACGCTTACATTAATGAAGCTTGACGGGGAATTAAAGGAGCTCCTTGATATGCCTGTTAATACAGTAGGATTGAAGCAAAAAGGGAAGGAGAAGGGATGAAAGCGTTTCATAACAAGGATGGAAAGCCTGTTCTGATGAGGATGGTCAGTGGAATTAAAGAAAATAAGGATTATCTCGGTGAAATTGACGGCCTGATCGGAGACGGTGACCATGGGATGAATATGAATAAAGGCTTTAGCCTGTTTCAGCAGCGGTTTGAAAAGGAAACGTTTGATCTGAGTGAAGGCCTGAGAGAGCTGGGGATGATCCTGCTTAATGAAATCGGCGGTTCCATGGGTCCGATCTATGGAACTGTATTTATGGCAATGGCAGATGAAGCAGACGGAAAAGATGAGATTACAGTTTCAGATCTGTACCAGATGCTGGATCAGGCGAAAAAGGAGCTGGAAGAGCTTGTTGGAGCAAGAACAGGAGATAAAACGCTGATGGATACACTGACACCTGCAGTGGCAGCTTTGGAAAAAGCCGGCCAGGAGGGTGCGGATATGCAGACTGCCCTTGTACAGATGAAAAAGGCTGCAGAGAGTGGAAGAGATTCCACGAAGGATATGATAGCAAAATTCGGACGTGCCAGCAGACTTGGGGAACGGTCAAGAGGTGTACTGGATGCCGGGGCTGTATCCTGCTGTATCCTGCTTCAGAGCTTTGCAGACGGTATAATGGAGGTGATCGGGTGAAACTTGCAATTGGCTGTGATGAAGCAGCATATCAGCTGAAAAAGACGATAATGGAGCATTTGTCTGATATCGGTGTTGAATATGAAGATTACGGAGCGGCAGAGGGAGAAACTGTTTTATACCCGGATATAGCAAGGAAGGTAGCTGAGGCAGTAGCAGAAGGAAAATATGAGCGGGGCATTCTGGTTTGCGGAACTGGAATCGGAATGGCTATTACGGCCAATAAAGTCCCGGGGATACGGGCAGCAGTCTGTCATGACCCGTATTCTGCAGAGAGAGCCAGAAAAAGCAATGATGCACAGATCCTCTGCATGGGAGAAAGAGTGATCGGGAAGGAGCTGGCTAAATGCCTGGTTGATATCTGGCTAAAAGCAGAGTTCTCTGGCGGAGGATCACTTCCCAAGGTGAAACGGATCGGAGAAGTGGAACAATACTATTTTGACAAAGTAAAAAAACAAGCATCTGATTGACATTTTCTGCTGCATGGAATATACTATGATTAAGAAATGAAATTAAATTTCAAATAATGAAATTCAAAAAACAAGTGAGGTGAAGGTATGAATTATCATATTTTGGATTCGCTCGATTTAAGGGCATTTGACAACAGGGAGAAGGATTATGGGGTACATAATTATTTGGAAACGCTTGGGTTTGTTCCAGATGCTGTTACCCTGCTGGAATGCTCTGTAGAACAGGTTCATTCCTATAACGGGATCATTGATAATGCGACAGTGCCTTACCTGTGGACATGTGAAAGAGAAATGCCGGGCGGTAACGTCTGGAGTCAGAGGCAGCTGTACGGATTGGTAGAGGAACTGCATAAGGCAGGAACCAAATTTTTCTTTGGTGCACTTGCCCAGCCGAATATACATGATGAATACAATACCAGAGCAGAATGGCTTATGGAGCATGCAGATGAATATGATATTTTCATCATGACAAGGGATGGCGGTTCCTTAAGGAATAGTACAGGATCCATTAATCCGCTGAGAAGGCTTCCGGATGGACGCTACTATGAAGATGTATTTCTGGAAGATCTGATCAGGTATCTGGAGGATTTTCATATGGATGGCTTTCTGGCAGGGGATGGCTGGTGCGGTCTTGGCGTTATGCTGAAGGATGGAGATTTCCATCCGGATATGATCGATCAGTTTGAAACCTGGTCAGGAATAAAGGTTAAGGGTGAGAAGACGTCTGAACAGGCAGACTTTATTTGGAATGATCCCGGGAACCGGTCTCTTTGGATGAAGTTTTATGCGCAGAGGTGGGCTTCTTTCTTTAAAAAAATGAAACAGGGATTGGAAAAGCATGGAAAAGAATTTGTTTCCATGGATCCCTGGGCAAGAGGAGCTGTAGATGCAATTTATGACTACGGTGTGGATTATAAGCTGTTGTCCGAAAGCGGTGTGGGTGCAGTCTGCATCCAGGCAAGAGAGGAAAACTGGGGACACAGAGGCGGTGAGTGGCTGTATGTATGGGAAGCTGGTGAAATTGTCAGCTTTGTGACAAGCAGGGCATATGCACCGGATCTGCATCTGTACTGGGCAATTGCCACCTGTAATGCACCGGAGCACTGGATTGCAGTTAAGGATATGCCAAATGCGCTGGAGAGACAGTCATTATCACTGCCAAGTACAACCTTTATCAATGAGGAAGGAAATTATATCCGCGCAACAGAGGGACTACAGTTTATTTTTGGAACAGACCTGGAGAAGCAGGACTGGAAATTCCTGAAGGACAGATGGGATATAGGATTCGAAGAACCCATTCTGAAAACAAACGGACCTGTGCTTGTATTTTCAGATGCAGTGTATCAGTATCATTTGGACAGGGGCGAACGGTGGGAGCTGACAGCTCCGGGATTAAGAGCCATTATGGCAGGTGCATCGATCCACTGTGCTGTTAACAGTAAGAATCTGAAGAAAAGTAACGCAGACGGATACGTTCTTGTCAATCCTATGGGAATCACCAACGAAGAGGTTGAGGCACTTCTTGAGAAGAACAGGCAGGGAGCCGGGATCGTTGTGATCGGAAATACCGATAATGAATATCTGATCCGTGAGCTGGGACTGAAAAGAGCGGAAGCGAAGGAAGCTGACTGTCTCTGTCTGGATCAGGAAGCAATAGAGAAATATTGGAAGGGCATTGACTGCGATGCACTGGCCTGTGTAAAGGATGGTAAGTTTGTAGAACAGGTTGTTTCTGTAAAGCCGGTTTATAACACCAAAAGCAGAACGGAAGACAAGGCACTGTTCCAGGCAGTAGATGCACAGGTACTGATAGGGCTTCAAACAGAAGCTGGGATTTATGCAGGTACAACGATAAGGGAAGCAGGGGAGAATACAGGATTACGAATGTATATAAGCCGTTCCTATGAATGGCCAAAGACCCTGGCAAGATGGAATTTTAAATTCACAATGAGGAGCTTTGCGGAAGAATTACCGGATGATGTAGATAGATTGAATGCACATTTAATGAACAGGGTATGCGGAAATATTGCCCATGCGTCAGAAGGACAGATTTATCAGTATGAGATACATGAGGATGGCACGCTGCATATCGGGCTTGGCAATATGGGAAATATGTTTTATGGAAAGCCGGTATTATACGTGGAAGACGATATCTGTTTTCATGATGATTATGCAATTCAACGATATACACCGGGCGGGTATATCCATTTTGACACAACATTACACACGATAAAGGTGGAGGTACCACCGTTAGGCAGTACACATGTGAAGCTTAAAAGAAAATAAATAAAACGACAGTCTATAGGAACTGTCACACAATCAAAGGAGGTATGGTTATGAAGAGAAAAATGAAAGCAGTAGCGGCTTTGTCACTTGCAGCAGTAATGCTGCTTGCAGGGTGCGGCAGCAGTAAGGGTACACAGGATGGAGGAAGCGCCGCAGCAGCAGACACAGCAGCAGACACAGCTGAGCAGCAGGCAGGTACAGAAACTGCAGCATCCGATTCAGGAGAGAAGATAGTTATCCGTGTTGTCGGACCTATGGAAAATGAAAATGATACAACAAATCCTGTTACCAAGCAGACAGTCAGAGGTTACTATGTGATCAAGGAGTTATATGAGGCAGAGCATCCTAATGTAGAGCTGCAGCTGACAGGTATTCCGTGGGACAGCTGGCAGGCAAAGCTGACAACAGTAGCGGCAGCAAACCAGGTTGACGTTGTTGTACATGGTGCAAGTATTGTGGATATAGTAGAAGATCTGACACCTTATGCGGAAAAGGACGGAGAGTTCCTGGATGGACTTTTACTGAAATATTCCTACAGAAGAGCAGATAAGTCCAATTACACAGAATTGGTTCCTACCGGTATCCCGATCACAGCGGCAGCAACATCTATTATGTATGATAAGAAGATCTTTGATGATTATGGACTTGACTATCCTGATGAGACATGGACATGGGAAGATGTGCTTGATGCGGCAAAGAAAATGACAGGTACAGATCCGGTGACTGGTGAGCAGACATATGGCTATTATATTGACGGTGCAAGCAGTGACTGGGTAGGACGTTCCCTGATCGGCTACTATTTTTCAAAGGATACTAAGGTAATTGAATATGCAGACAAGCAGATGGATACGAAGGTGAACTATACTTCTCCTGAAGCACTGAAGGGCTTCGAATTCGTAGATGAACTGGCAAAGACATGTCCTAAGGGCTTCCTGGAAGGACGTGGAGCAGAAAACTTTGGAACAGAAAATAATAATATTGCTATGTGGTATTCACAGAACCTGGTATCCAATTACCAGAAAACAGAAAGCCTTGGTCTGACAGACCGTTATGGTTATGCATATTCCCCGGTACTGGAAAATGGACGTGAGGGCTGGGCAAACTTTACCGGTGACTGGAATATGGCAATCGCAAAGAATGCACAGAATAAGGAAGCATGCTGGGAATTCATCAAATGGATGGCAACAAATCAGGACATTGCAGACTGGTGTTGGGAAAGCGGTAAGATCCCGAATAACAAGGAGGCTATTGAGCGGTTATCAGCTGAAAATATTCCTTTTGCAGATGTATTCTTCAATACACTGGCAGCTACACCCGATAACTTCACTATTTTTGCAAGTGAGTATGATGATGCATTCCTTGGAAGCTCCAATGCATTCAAGGCAAATGGACTGTCTGCGATGTTTGCAGGTGATCTGACACCGGAGGAGGCTGCTGAAAATATTCAGGCTGCTTATGAGGAACAGGCGGCATCCTATCAATAAAGAAACAAAAATGGAGCAGGGCTTTCACCGTGTGTGAAAGCCCGCACATCCCAGACAGAAAGGGAGAGATTGGATGAATAAGAAAATTGGATCTCGGAATTTTGGAAAAAATGTTTATAAATGGAAAAAGAATCTGATCTGGCTGACTTTTCTGTTACCGACATTTATCTGCCTTCTGATTCTGACTTATATCCCAACGATCAAGGCTGTGAATTACAGCTTTCACGATGTAAATGTGATCGGGGAAATACAGAGTAATGTAGGTTTCCAAAATTATAAGGTGCTGCTGGAGAGCAGCGGCTTTCGAAAATCGATACTGAATACATTGATTCTGGCATTGATGTCATTACTGGCAATTCCTTTGGGATTTGTGATTGCCTGTGGTGCAAACGGGGTAAGGAATAAAAAGGCACAAACGGTATTCCGGCTTGGATTCTATATGCCTAATATTATAACAGGAGTCAGCATCGTGCTGATCTTCCAGTACATATTACAGGTAGACAACGGACTGATCAATCTGGCGCTTTCTAATATCCTTGGTAAAAAAATAGAGATTGGCTGGTTATCAGATCCTTCTCTGACAAAGGTAGGGGCAAGCATTATCCAGATATGGACTACACTTGGTTATAACATGCTGATCTGTCTGGCAGGGCTTCAGTCTATCCCTACTGAGCTGTATGAGGCTGCGATGATGGATGGTGCAGGCAGCTTCCGGAGATGGCGGTATATTACGATACCACTTATGCGTAATAATTTCATCTTTCTGTTTATAACAGGTATTATCAGCGGCTTCAGCAGATTTACCGATTTGTATATTTTGTCAGGAAATTCGTCATCCGGTAAGCCGGCAGGATCCTTACAGACGATATTGATGTATATATATCAGTACAGCTTTGAAAATCCGAGCTATGGATTGTCCTGTGCCGGAGCGGTTATCTTATTTATTATTGTATT
>ERZ773258.2536-NODE-2536-length-11122-cov-3.849101_pt1 | contig 11122 bp, 8 predicted proteins | sample MGYA00511962_ERZ773258 | MGnify/ENA primary metagenome ERZ773258 (study PRJEB29015, sample SAMEA2737755) | human gut metagenome | biome: human gut; feature: human-associated habitat; material: faeces | place: China | collected 2012 ... | reverse complement strand
TGCGAACCCAGCTGTATCCGCCGGAGCTGCCCACCTCGGCCTGCACCGGGTAGCACACGCCCTCGGTCAGCTTTCCGCCGTTATAGTGCTTGTCCACCGCATTCACGTCGGGCGCAGTGAACACCTCGCATTTGCCGCTCGTCACTTTCAGAAACTTCATGTCGCTGTCCTCCTTTATATCTCGTTTCCACGGACATCCGCCACCGTCTAACATCTGCACATCCATCCCCAGCCACAGCGCAGCCCATACATCTACCTGCTGCGGCGTGCAGTATGTGCCCTGTGCGTTGCGCACCTGGTATGCGATACTACGCCCCCGGCTCGCCTCAAGGTGCAGATGCGCCCCGAAGCGCCCCGGCCGGCCGCTGCCGAACCCTCCCTCGTCGCCGATCTTCTCGCCTTGGTGCAGCACCTGCCCTGCACGAACGTCCAGTACGTTGTCATGCATCAGCGTCACGGTCATGTAGTCCACGGTTCCGTCGGCGAACTCCACAGGCTCCAGACTTTCAAAATAGGTCTCGTGGCTGGAATCCGTGCGCACACGCACCACGCGCCCGGTAAAAGGCGCATAGACTGCATCGCACCCGGTGTCCTTGCCGCCGAAGTCCATCGCTTTACTGCCTGCGTGGCTCCCGGTATTCGACCCTTGCGTTACCCGCAGGAACTCCATTGGGAATCTTGCTCGTTCCATATACTTGTCCTCCTTTACAGTCCCAGCTTGTGGAGCTGCTCTTCAATGTAGGTGCGCTTTCCGATTTTAAAGACGATTTGTTCCTCGTACACAGCCGGTGTATCAGGCGTTTCGGGCTGAGTCATGACGCTTGTAATCCCACAGGACAGCTTCAGGACATAACCGTCATAGTAATTGACAATCGGGTCGAAATGATCGAACTCCTGTTCACCCGTAGGAACCATTTCGCCTTCCTCATTTTCAGCAAGAACGTCTTTGTAGACCGATATACCTTCTGTGTTGGTCATGACGAGCCCGGCAAGATTATCTTCGGTCAGAAGCACATTCAGCTCATCCAGACCGATTGCGTCACTCGAACAATTGACCGTGAGCGTACGGCGGCTTGAGCCATTGTAGTATTCTTCGGTTTCGAGAGAGTTGAGGTATTCAAATTCTTTTGTACCGACTTTGATTTTCAGCATGTAGAAGCCTCCTTAGAATTGTTAGGATGTACAGGTAACGGTTCGGACCGTAAACCCATATGGAGATGTGGCATCATAGGCGTTCAGGACAAGTACAACGTAGAAACTCCCTGAGATTCCCGACGTGTCTATGGTGTTTGTAATCGGGCCCCATGTGAACGAACCTGGACCGCCCACATTTGGAGCGCGATTCCACCATTTTGAGTAATTCTTATACGCAAAAGAGTCTGGAAGTTGGTTTTGAGGATCACTCGGGATGAACGTCGAGAGGGCAAGTCCAAAATGCTCGATGCCCCACCAAGCAGCGTTATGGTCCGGGCATGTAACCGTACTCGTTCCGCCATAGGTCATGCTTATGCTTTTCAGATCTGTCACATTGACAGCTTTATTTGTGTGAATATAAATCCGACGATTGGAATTTCCGGTGTTACCAATGTAAAGATCCAGGTAATCAGCACCAATAATGCCGTTGGCGGACCCACTTAGAACCCATTTCTTAACGGACCATCCGCCTGTGATCTCGGCGTTGTCACCCCAATTGAACAAATAGTCCGGCGCATCCTTATAGACCAGACGGCTCGTAGTTCCGTCGTTGTCATAGACCTCTTTGATCTGTGAACTTGTCGTGCCATTGTTGTCGTACAGTTTCCCGATTTCGCGACTGGTAGACCCATCAAAATCATAGATTGGCATACGATCACTTCCTCACCATGATAATGAAATTGGTATACTGCAACTGGCTCGCGCTATTTTGAACGCTGATGTTACGAATATAGGCACCAGCAATATTCTCCGTTTTAGCCGCGACGGTTCCGGTAAATGTTCCGCCAGCTTTCGGCATGGCAGCGTTTGCAGTGCTTTGAGCCGCATTTGCTTTTGCGTGGACCTGATTCACCGCACTCGGAGTTGCAGCGATACCCTGACCGGCGTTCGATCCGCTTGCTGTGGCGTCCGAAAGCTTCACATGTCCGAACTGGCTACCAGAGCCGAGACCGTAAGTAGACTTATCTGAAGAATGGGAAATCGGAGCCTTTTCTGCGATGGCTTGACCCTGCTCATTGAGCGTGTCTTCGACAAAGTCAATACGAGACTCGACCACTTTGTCCGCGCTTTTGAATGCGGCTTCCAGTTCACCGCCGGTCATGACGATGAGAGGCCCGGCGGCGTTATCGAAGTCAACAGGGTCCGTGGCGTACACTTCTGGCGTAGCGAGCTGGTAGGCTATTTGGACGGGTGTGCCGGCTTCTTTTTGGGCGGCAAGCCATGTTTTCGCAGTCGCTGTATCTGTAACGCCTAATGCTGTCCATGTATCGGCGATACCAATGATTTGCAAGCGATTCAGCACGTCACGGTTGAAACTTGCAGATATCCCCCCTGTAACGGTCGGAGTATCCCCGGGGTTACCATGTGAAAATTTCAATGCATACCGCGCAATTGCATTTCTGTCTAAATCAAAGCGTATCCGTTTCTGAGTATTTCCGTAGGTATCAAATACGACATCCTCCGTCCCATCCAGCTCCACAAAGCCCGTCTGGTACTTCATCAAGCACACGTCCAGACCGTTTGTGCCGTCGTAGGCGGTGCTTTGATAGTAGACGGTGAGGGGGTGTGCCGAAAGGTAAGTTTTCAATTCTTCTACATTGGTGAACAGAGAATCGTATCTTAAATAGAGCGATCTATCCCAACAACCGATTCCCTGATTTTTGTTGCTGGCAAGAATATTTGTAGACGGGAAGCGAGAAGATATGATCAGGAAGGCTTGATAATGGTCATTCAATAGATCACAAAAAATGTACGGGGCACCATCTCCGACAGCACTCCCCATCTTCCAATCCTCCGCCCCATCCAAAACAATCCGCTTATCATAGACGCTCTTAACCCGCGTCCGGCACACATCCTGCACATCTCCTACACGCCGCAGCGGGCGCGGGATAGGAAGAGGTGTCACGCTGCCTTGATAGGGCTCGTATGGCATGGCTGTGTTGCCGAGATTGAGCATGGGGTAAATAGTCAGATTAGGGGTATCTCCGATCTGGACTTGCAGTGTAGCATAAAGGATATTCTCCTCTTTCTGCTTAGTGAGAGTTCCAGATATCCCTTGTCCTCTATCAACAAGCACATTGCGCACAAACGCTCCACTGGGTGTTTTTTCGTTGATAACAACTTTCACCAGCTGCGACGCTCCAGATAGACACACCACTTGATTGGGCGAGATGGGAATGAGATTGTCCGCATAATTATAAGTTGCTATACCACCAGCGCAAGTACCGGACACAGAAACGCTGCCGTCGGGATTAGGCGTAAAGGTCACGCCGTAGATTGTTTGTGTTTTCGTCGCTTTCGGCAGCAAATTCCGCCCGCCCACAAATACGCTGTCCACCCCCGTGAGCGCCACAGGAGCCTCCGTTGTCCCGCCCTGTGCGTTTTCACCGTAGAGGGTAAGAGAGTCAATGCGATTCGCGCCAGCAGCCTCGATGGAGATAGGATTGCCTTTCATCACGAGCCCACCGCCAAGGGCGGCGTTGTTTAGGTTGTCAACTTGGGTCTGAAGATTTCCCGCAGCGTCCTCCGAAAGCTGGTCTTTCATGTGTTCAAACCATACAAGGAATGAGTTTTCATACTCCGAAATATTTCCATTCGCAGACGAAATAAAGGCCGAAAACCATGCATCAAATTCTTTTTGACTTATATTTCGAAAATTTGTCAAATCGGTTTGAATTTGGTTATATAAGGATTCTGTGTCGATGTGCTCTACCGGGCAGTATACGAGCCCGCACACCTCATTGTCGAGGCGCGTATCCGTTATTTCTGCCTGTGAAATTGATATTGCTCCCGCCGCGACATAGATATCCGCCAGTTTAAGCTCATAAATTTCGCTATTTCGCGTGATGTTCGGTGCAGTCGGCTGCGCGGAGTATGTTCCGTCCACAGCCTGCACCGTAATTTTCCGAGCGTTTGCATCTGCTCGAAGTACAATAGAGGTGTATCGATTTAATTTTCCGTCCGACACCTCTACGGGAATCGTGAGAGCTTCCGTGAGTATGTAAATCCTCCCGTTTATCCACGCTCGGCCCGGCTGAACAGTAATATTCATATCCCCCGCCGCTATAACTCCGAGTTCCGTGTTGTACACGCCATTTTCGATAAATGACGCTACCCATTCCGCGAGAAAATCGTCAGTATATCCACGGTCTCCCTCAATATCTGCAAAGAATCCGCTTTTTTCCACGTTTTAACCTCCAATGCTTAATTTTTCGGGGTATGGTGAGCCGAATGTCGGCGTTATTTCTCCGGCTGCACCTGTTTCCGTTTCAAACACTTCTTCAACTTCCGTTACACGCTCGTCAATTAGAATACCCCATCTGCTTTTATGGCATGTAACTATATCGCCAAGTTCCCAATCCTTCCGATAAACATATCCGCTTTCGCGCGTGACTGAACTCTCAAAGTTCTGCACCTCCGCCGCATCATCGAGCTTTTCATTGCCTCGCTGCGCAAGCTGCGCTTTGTATTGTGCGTCTGTGAGTTCCTTTTGCCGCAGGTCCTTTGCGTCGACAAACATTTCTCTAAGTGCTTCACCGTCGTTTCGCCTGTCTACCGTGATGATTGTCCGGGCGTCCCCTTCTCCCTCTCCGGCCACATATGCAAAATTTTTATACGCTTTCTTGTTTTGGGAATATTTCGGAGAATCAAGAGTTTCCTCAATGTCGGAAAAAACCACGCGCGGATTTTCGGTTTGTTTTGTTGCGCGGTCTTTTCCTTTGTAGGTCTCAAATACCAAGCGCCCGTTCTTTACATCTGCCCTAATCTTGAAAAGTATTCCTGTTGATTTTGAAAGCGCGGAAAGCGTGGTGAGCAAGTTTTTGTATGTAACTTGGGTTTGTACTTTCTCCGCGAAGCCTTGCAGAGTCCCGAGCACAATATTAGGACAGATACGGGGCATTTGTTCCGAAACAAGCGCCCTCATAGCAACTTCCACGGGGCCATTTATGTTATATGTTTTATTGATAACACAGCGTCCAAGAAGCGAATTTCCAAGGCCACCTGTTACGGAAATCGTCTCCCCGGTCTCTCCTTCTGTCCTCAAGTTTCGGCCTTCAAGTACAGCAAATTCTTCATATCCGTCCCGAATGATATAGTTTTCGGGCCGTGTCAGATTTATTACATATTCAACCGCCGCGCAATGCAATTCAAATTCTCCCGCATCAAATACCTGCCTCCGCCAACGCATGGAGGTGTATGCATCTATGCAGCCAAGATACGCGAAGTCGGGTGTATAGACGTGCAAATCCATTTCAACACCCCCAATATGTTTGTGTGTAAAAGATTGTCACGCTTAAAGCATCTATCCCGGAATCCGCATTGTACCGAAACAGGTTATCGCCTTTGTAAAGCTGCGGCCATTGCGGAGGATATGCGATATTGTTTATTACATTTGTTCTATCATTGCCCTGTATAAGCGTAGCCGCTTTCGCAAGTTTTCCCGTCGTTATTTCCACTATCTCTCCCGCATGCATTGTCAATTGCACCGTGAGAATCTTGTGTCTCTGCACATCTACAATAGTAGGGTTTTTAACCTCCCCGGAAGCTTCAAAGCGAATCCGCAGACCGAGCGTAGTGTTTGATCTGTTGTAAATATCCTCCATCAAAGTATTTACTTTTTTCGTCACAGCAAAGGGATTGTGAATGTAAAGCGGGAATCGTATGAGGCCAATCCACGACGAAAGCGTAACGCGCGTCTCTTGGATATCTCTGAAAAGCGGGTCTCCGCATAGCAGAGATATCGTTGTCGCTCTTACAATGCCCGTCTCCGGGCTTTCTATGCTCTCTACGACATATTCAATTTTTCTTGCAATTGAATCTTCGTAGTAGTACAGCGTGCCGACTTCGTTCGGTTGGAAAAACTCAAGCAATGTATTTCTATTTTGCGTAAAGTTCCCTTTGATTTGAACAGCAATAACAATGTTCCGTTCATCCGCCGTACTTCCCGTGATTGTCGTTCCGTCCTGCCCAGCCGCTTTTGAACTGGATACCGTATGCCGTATATCACGAACGCCCTCAATACTCGCAAGCCAGAAAGGTAAGGCGTGCGAAAAGGTCATCCTCCTTCCCTCGGCATTTTCGCAAATTACTCGTTTCATTCCGTACCTCCCATCTTTAGAATGATGGCCCGTACATCGTTACGCGATTTTCGGGCCATTTCCGAGGCAGAAAGAGCCTTCGGCGAGTTATATGTCGGCGCGAAGGTAAAGCCCCCCTTGCGGTCATTTTTTGCCGCCTCTCGTGTCGCATTCACTATTGCGCGTGTCTGGCGCTCCGAAATTGCCGAAAAGGACGGTTCAATTGTGTTTGACGGCATACCTCTTTCAAAAGCTTCTATCGCGCTTTGTGCCGCATTTTCGTAAGTATCTTCCAAGTGCGGGCGTTCTTCTTCTGCGCCTTCAATAGCGCCCAGCATCGAATTTTTTCCATCCTCGCGAAAAACTCGAGACGGCGAATTGATATCCAATCTTGATTTATAGGCTTGATTTGCCGCCGCCGCGAGACTATCATACTTTGCAACAAGCTCACCGCGCATGCCCTCTGCACCGTTAATATACCCTTGAATTGTAGCCGCACCTGCGGCTCCCGCTTCGATTGACACATCCAGTCTTTCCGTCGTTTCTTTAATTCGGTTTTCGAGGTCTGTCATTTTATTGGAAAAATCTGTTTCCATCTCCGCAACGGTCGTTGAAAACTTTTCTTTTCCTTCCTCAACTTGAGCAAACTTTTCATTGAGAGCTTGAATCTCCTTTTCGCCGCCCTGTACAATCGCCGCGAGGATTTGTGCTGATTCTTCCGAGCCGTCAGATAATTCCCTTACGAGGCCCTCATCCACGCCCATTTCCATGGCCCTCTGGATATTCGCCGCGTAAGTATCCATATACTCAATTTGCCCAGACAGCGTGCCAATCAGATTCCCGATGCTGGTTTTTGCGGTCCCGTCGAGAGAATTAAAAAGCCCCAGCTGGCTTTCAATGCTCTCCATTGCCTTTTGCTTTGAATCATCATACGCAATTTGTAGAGCATCAATTTCAGAAACAAGACCATTCACAGTGGCCGTCATTTCGTTTGTCGCCTGGGCGCTGGCCTGTTGCCATGCTCCGTATTCAGATGATGCCTCTTCCAGATTTTTAATCTGTTCCTCGTTCTCAGCCTGCGCCTGCGTAAGCTGCGAAACGCTGTACGCCAGATAATATATATTTTCGCTCCCTATTTGGAGTGCGGCGTTGTATTCTTCCTGTACAGCCGCGAGGCGGGCGTTTATATCCTCCCGCTCAACTTCCAGCTCTGAGAGACGGGCAACCTGTGCCTCGTATTCTTCTTGTTTTGCTGCGCTTTCAACAAGCGCATCCAGTGATTCCGCCGTCATATTGATGGAATCACTCATAGCATCATAGGAAAGCCCCAGCTCCGGGACAGCTTCGTTTAAATCAGCGACCATTGCGAGGATAACTTCTTTTTGTGCCGCGCTTTTTTCCTCGGTCTCGAGTGCATTTTTCAGCGCTGAAACGAGCGAGGCCGTAGACCGCCGTTCCTGTTCCATGCTCTCCGTGAGGTCGTCGTATGCCGCTTTGGATTCCTTGATGCTTTTTGTCAGTTCTCGCGTCTCAGCATCAGCTGAGCCCATGGAAAACGCCAGAAACGTAAGTGCGCTTACCAGAGCCGTTACTCCCGCCACAACAAGGCCCGCAGGATTTGCGAGAAGTACCGCATTCCACGCAGCCGTTGCCGCGGTAACGACCGTCACCCCCGCAGCCAAAACCCCAATCCCTACCACAAGAGCACTAATTGCCGTTACGACCCAGGGATTTTCCTCCACGAACTCCGTCGCCCACCCGAAGGCTTCCGACCCCGCGTCGTACAGTGTATTGAGCGTCGGGGCAAGCTGTTCGCCAATTGCCGCTTTGAGATTTTCCGTCGCAACTTCCATGCGCTGCCTGGCAAATTCAGTCGTGTTCGCCATTGTTTCATATGCATCGGAGGTTGCGCCTGCGCTGTCCTGCATTTCTCCGAGTACAGCGTTGAAATTGTCCGCACCCTTGTTAAAAATAGAAAGTGCGCCGACGCCCGCTTCTGTGGAGCTCCACAGTTCATTAAATGCCGTCGCGTCACCCTCTACACTCTGCCCCAGTATGTCAAGCACATCCCCAAGGGAGGAGCCATTCGCCACGAGACCCGCAAACGATGTTCCCGTCTGCTCTTTCAACACTTTTGCAACTGTGCTCCCGCTATTCCCGAGCTCATTCAAAATCGCTTTGAGGTATGTCCCCGCTTCTGCCGTTGCGACACCATTTGCGGTCAATACCGCATATGCTGCGCCCAAGTTATCCATTTCCACGCCATAAGCAGCGGCAAGCGGTATCACTTTGCCAACCGAAGCAGCAAGCTCATTTACGGTTGTTTTGCCGAGGTTTTGTGTAGTGATAAGGATATCGGATACGCGCTCTGTTTCAGCCACACTCAATCCGTAAGCATTAAGGGCTGTCGTGAGTACATCGACGGCTGTTTGTGATTCGGTGAAGCCTCCTGCCGCAAGTCTTGTGGCCTTTTCCACAAATTCAACAGCATGAGCCGTATCCACACCCGCCGAAATTGCGGAGTATACAGCTTCAGAAAGAGCAACAGAGGATTGCGCCGTCTTGCCAGATAGGGTAATGATCTCGGACGAAATATCCTCAAGCGACATTTTCGACGTGTCCGCAATTGTTGCAATTTTCGCAATTGCCGCTTCAAACCGCGCAGCGGCGTCGGAGCACTCCAAGAGTGTTTGTCCAATTTCTTTCACGGTCGCCGTGATACCCGCCGCCGCCAATGCCGATGCGAGGCTGTCGACCGCGTTTTTTGATTTATCTCCAAATTTTTTGGATTTATTCGCGGCCTCTTCGGTTTCTTTTCCGTACTGATCTATCGACTTCGCGCAGCCGTCCGCGCTTTTTTTGGCCTCGTCAAGATATTGATTATTCTTTGCTATCTCCGCAGATAGGTTGTTGAGGTCTACATTTGCATAATTGAGTTGTTTTTGCCACCCGTTGACACCTTTTTCAGCGGCTTCCTGGTATGCCTTTGCCTCTTCAAGCTCACTGTTCCATTTTTCCAGCTCTGCGGTAAGAGCTGCCTGCTCTTCGCTGGTGTCCCCCGTGCTGTCTTTTAGGGTTTCAAGGGCCTTTTCGCAACGTTCAATGTTCTCTTTTGCCATTGCCACCCGGTCGGAATACCCCGCTTGAGCCGCCTGTGCATTCGCAAGGGCTGCTTCGAGTGCTCCCACTTTCTGCTTTTGTTTTTCATACATAGCAGACAGGGCGTCCCCTTTTGCCGAAAGCGCCGAGATCGTATTTGCCTGTCCTTTGAACGCACTTTCAGTAAGAGCGAGATTCGACTTGAGTGTCGACAATTCCGAATTGCAGCTCGCAATCCCTTTTTTATATTCGCTCTCCCCTTCAACAGCGAGCCGCGTTGAAATCGTTCGTTTTGCCACTTAGTCAACCTCCTTCTCCTTCTGCGGTCTGTTCGCACGAAGATATAGCTCAAACACGTCGAAAAGCTCTCCCGGCGTCATGAGGAGAGCTTCTTTTACAGATATCCCGCATACCGTGCCCATCCGTATATAATGGGCGCGCGTCAAATCGTTTTTTTTTGCCGCAATTCAGCGAGGCCGAGGTCGATCTCGTCGTTTTCTTCGACGACTTCCCGGCCATAGCCGAGCTCCATAGCGGCGGGGATCGCGAGCTTGAGGGCCGCGATCTCGCTCGGTGTAATAGTGGCCCGGATCGTGGCCGCCTCGATGATCGGCCCCTTGTCGTAGCCCAGGTGTCGGCGGGCGAGCTCGCCTTGCTCGGCCAAAATGGCCGCGGCCTCACAAGCTACGGAGAGACCGTCCCGCGTGTTTTTGCCAATGGCCCCAAGGAGTTCCGCCGCGGTGCCGAATTTTTCTTGCAGTTGAAACATGGCCTCCCCGGTATAGGCGAGGTATTGCGTTCTCCCGGCGAGGGTGATTTTTACGGCTTTCATGGTATGCCCTCCAAAGTGTGAAAATAGGGAGGCGAGGGAAATCCCCGCCCCCCTGCGTCAGCTTTAGCCGCCCGCTGTGACGGTTCCCTTGAGCTGTTCCTTAACCCAGGCTTTCGCCGCGGCCTCGGTGGTGAGCTCCTCCGTAATTCTCCAATCATCGGAGTTGCAACGGAAAACCGTAAAGGTCGTGGAGTTCGTACCGAACGTGATAGAGTCCGCCTTGGTGGCGGCGTTATCATTTCCGAGCACGGCCTTAACCCTGGGGTAGAAATAGCCCTTAAAGAGCTTCACACCCTTACGCATAAGGACTTTGTAATAGGCGAGACCGCCCAGCGGCGCGGAGTCGCCCGCCTTGTAGTGGACTTTCTTCTCCTCGACGGTGCACCCGTAGACCTCTGCCGCGACGTCGTCCGTCATGTCGTCGGTCTCCATAGCCACCGATCCGGACGAGAACTCGTCCACGCTCTCGGCGAGCTCGTCGTCGGCGTAGAGCTTGCCGGAGGCAAGGTTTACGGTGAGATCAGCCTTGACGAGGCGGCCAATATTGACCGGGCCCTCGTAGGTGGGGAGGGCGTCGTCCGGCTCGGTCTTGATCTTGGAAAAATGCGGATACTTAGCTCCGAAACTTGCCATAGTAAAACCTCCTATTGAGAATTAAAGTTTTTTGCCGTCCAGGTAGGCGTGATAGACTTTCTCGCCCGCCGCAACGGCTTCTTGTTCTTTTCGCTCGTTCGCGGTTTTGAGGGCAGGGCGGCCCGGTTGGCCTCTTTTGCCGAACTCATTCACAAAGGCGACCTCCGCGTTACGGGTTCCGCGCTTGTTGTGGCCCTGCGGGGCGACGGTGATCGACTTGTCGAGCCCCGTCCGCTTGATCTTGCCCTTTTTGATCGAGGCGGCGGTCGTGCCCGTATAATACGGG
>ERZ773258.2523-NODE-2523-length-11184-cov-3.178453_pt1 | contig 11184 bp, 8 predicted proteins | sample MGYA00511962_ERZ773258 | MGnify/ENA primary metagenome ERZ773258 (study PRJEB29015, sample SAMEA2737755) | human gut metagenome | biome: human gut; feature: human-associated habitat; material: faeces | place: China | collected 2012 ... | reverse complement strand
AATGCGGAGAAAGGACAACAAGATGGATAACGAGAAGAAAATGCCCCTGAACGATCTGATCCGCTCCACAATGGACAAAGTCCACGAGATGGCGGACACCAACACAATTGTGGGTCAGCCAATCTCTACGGCGGATGGCGTGACGCTCATCCCGATCTCCAAGATCAGCTTTGCCATGGCTTCCGGCGGCAGCGACCTCAAGCCGAAGGCAGCCGCCTCTGCACTCCCGTTCGGCGGCGGTGCGGGCTGCGGCGTGAAGATCGTCCCGGTTGCCTTTCTGGTGCTGCAGGGCGAGCGGGTGCGTATGCTCCCGATCACTGAGCCTGCGACCTCGACGGCTGACCGCCTCATCGAGCAGATCCCGGAGCTGGTCGACCGCATCAACGAGATGATCTCGCAGTACCGCGCGGAGAAAAAGGTCGACGTCGACCTCGCATGAACCGCGCCTCGCCGGGCATACTAGGCCCGGTGAGGAAGAATGAAACGAATGCTTCGGGCGGCGGCGCTTCTGATCGCTGCCGCCCTTTTGTCTCCGTGCGCGTCGGCCCTGTCGGCCTGCCGCGCCGCCGTGCTGGACGCGGACACCGGAGAGGTCTGCTTTGCACGCAATGCTTCAGAGCACGCGCTCATCGCCAGCACGACAAAGATCATGACGGGTCTGCTCATCGCGGAGGACTGCGATCCGGATGCCGTTGTCACCGTGCCGCAGGAGGCAGTCGGGATCGAAGGCTCTTCGCTCTATCTCAAGGCGGGGGAGCAGCTCACGGTCCGCGCTCTGCTCTACGGCCTGCTGCTGCACTCCGGCAACGATGCCGCCGTCGCGCTGGCTCTGGCGCACAGCGGCTCGGTCGGGGCCTTTGTGGAGGCCATGAACGGACGGGCGCAGGAGCTTGGCCTGCGGGACACCCATTTTACGAACCCGAACGGTCTGGACGCGCCGGAGCACTATTCCACGGCGCTCGACCTTGCGCGCCTGACGCGCGCAGCGCTGCAGGTCCCGGCCTTTGCCGAGGTCGTCGCCACGCGGCAGATCACGATCGAGGCGCGCAGCTTTACGAACCACAACCGCCTTTTGTGGTCTCTGGACGGCGCGATCGGCGTGAAGACGGGCTATACCCGCGCAGCCGGGCGGACGCTCGTCAGCGCCGTGGAACGGAACGGACGGCGGCTCATTGCCGTCACGCTGTGTGCGCCGGATGACTGGCAGGATCATGCCTGCCTGTATGACGAGGCGTTTGCCGCCTTTTCTGAGCGTGAAGCGGTGAAGGCCGGGGCGTGCGTCGCGTCCGTGCCGCTGCTGTCCGGCGGAAGCGCTGCGCTTATGGCAGGGGAGTCCGTCACTTATGCGCTGCGCGACGGGGAAACCGTTACCGTACGGCCGCTCTGGCCGCGTGTGGCCTTTTCTGCCGGAACGCCCGGCGAACCCGCCGGAGAGGGCGGCGTATTTCTCGGGACGCGCTGCATCGCGCGCATCCCGCTGCTCTGGGGAGAGTGTACCGATGAGGGAACGAATTCAGAAGATCCTTTCTGCGCGCGGCGTTGCCTCGCGGCGCGCAGCGGAGGAGCTGATCCGGCAGGGCCGGGTCACGGTGGACGGGGTGCCGTGTGCGCTTGGCGCATCGGCGGAGCCGGACTGCCGGACCATTGCGGTCGACGGCGTTCCCATCCCGCCTCCGCCGGAGCACGTCTATCTGGTGCTTTATAAGCCGCGCGGCTATATCACAACGCTGTCGGATGAACGCGGCCGCCGAACGGCCGCCTCGCTCGTAGACTGCGGCACGCGCGTCTATCCGGTCGGGCGGCTGGACTATGATTCTGAGGGCCTGCTGCTCTTTACGAATGACGGCGCGCTGGCCGACCGGCTGATGCACCCGCGCCGCGAGATCAGCAAGGTCTATGAGGTCACGGCCCGCGGTCCTCTGGACGGCGCGGCTGAGCGGCTGCGGCGTCCGCTCATGCTCGACGGTTATCGCATCCGCCCGCCGGAGGTCGAGCAGACCGCGCCGGGCCGGTTTCTCATCACGATCCACGAAGGCAGAAATCGCCAGATCCGCCGCATGTGCGCGGCGGCCGGGCTGGAGGTGCTCCGGCTGCGGCGCATTGCAGAGGGACCGCTGCAGCTCGGAACGCTCGCGCCCGGCGCATGGCGTCCGCTCACCGAAGCGGAGCTTGCCGCGCTGCGGCAGGAAACAGAAGGGGGAGATCCTGTATGACGGCAGACATCCTGACGAACATACATAACAAGCTGACAACATTCTCCAAGGGCCAGCGCCGCATCGCGACCTATATTCTGGAGAGCTATGATAAGGTGGCCTTCCTGACGGCGGGCGCGCTCGGCAAGATCACGCAGGTGTCCGAGTCGACGGTCGTGCGCTTTGCGGCGGAGCTGGGCTATGACGGCTATCCCGCCATGCAGCGCGCGCTGCAGGAAATGGTGCTCAACCGCCTGACCTCCGTGCAGCGCATTGAGGTCACGGATGAGCGCCTCGGCGAGCAGGACGTCGTCTCGACGATCCTGCAGGCGGATATGGACCGGCTGCGCCATACGAACGAGCATCTCGACCGCGAGGCCTTCTCCGGCGCGGTGGAGGCCCTGCTGCAGGCGCGCTGCATCTATGTGCTCGGCGTCCGCTCCTCTGCGGCTCTCGCGAGCTCCCTGAGCTATTACCTGCACTATATGTTTGAAAACGTCCGACTCATCACGACGCCGTCGACGAGCGAGGTCTTTGAGCAGCTCGTCCGCATCTCGCCGCAGGACGCCGTCATCGGCATCAGCTTCCCGCGCTATTCCACGGCGACGGGCAAGGCGCTGCAGTACTGCCGCGAGGCAGGCGCGCAGGTCATTGCCCTGACGGACTCCGAAACGGCCCCCATCGCCCGCAGCGCGCACTATCTGCTCACGGCCAAGAGCGACATGGTCTCGCTCGTGGATTCGCTCGTCGCGCCGATGAGCGTCGTCAACGCCCTGATCGTCGCGCTGACGTCCCGCCGCAAGCATGAGACTGCGCAGACGCTCGAGCGTCTGGAGCAGGTCTGGGATCAGTACCATGTCTATGAAAAAGTCCACATTTGACGCCGTGATCGTGGGCGGGGGAGCGGCAGGGCTGTTTGCCGCAGTTCAGGCCTCCGCGCGCGGGCGTAGGATCCTCCTGCTCGAAAAAAACAGCCGCTGCGGCAAAAAGCTCCTCATCACCGGCAAGGGCCGCTGCAATGTCACAAATGCCTGCACCGCCGAAGAGGCGCTGAAAAATATTCCGCGCAACGGGCGCTTCCTCTACAGCGCCATGGCGGCCTTCCCGCCGGAAGCGGCAATGGCCTTTTTTGAGCAGGGCGGCTGCCCGCTCAAGGTCGAGCGCGGCAACCGCGTGTTTCCCGTCTCGGACCGCTCCGCCGATGTTCTGAACGTGCTGGAGCGCGCGCTGCAGCGCGGCGGCGTCGAGCGGCGGCAGACGACGGTGACGGGCCTTTCGATCGCGGACGGCGCGATAAACGGCGTTCTGACCTCGGACGGCCCGGTCGCATGCAGCACGGTGCTGCTGTGCACCGGCGGCGCGTCCTATCCGCTGACCGGCTCGACCGGCGACGGCTACCGTCTGGCGGAGCAGGCCGGGCACACGATCCAGCCGCCGTGCGGCTCGCTCGTGCCGCTCGTGAGCCCGGATGAAGCCTGCGCCGAGATGCAGGGCCTGTCCCTGCGCAACACGGGCGTGCAGCTCCGCGACGAAAAGGGGAAAACGGTCTATCAGGACTTCGGCGAGCTGCTGTTCACGCATTTCGGCGTCTCCGGCCCGACGGTCCTGTCGGCCTCGGCGCATCTGAAGCCGGGGAAGTCCTATTCCCTCGTGCTCGATCTGAAGCCTGCGCTGGACGAGGGAAAGCTTGATGCGCGCTTCCTGCGCGATCTCGAGGCCTATGCCAACCGCAGCATGGAAAATGCGCTGGCAGACCTCTTCCCGCACTCCATGATCCCCGTGCTGCTGCGGCGCGCCGGCATCGACCCGGCGCTGCGCGCCAATTCCCTGACCAGGCAGCAGCGGCGCGCCCTGCTCGAGAAGACGAAGCACTTTGTGATCCCCATCTCCGGCACGCGGCCGGTGGAGGAGGCCATTATCACGCGCGGCGGTGTCAGCACAAAGGAGATCGACCCAAAGACCATGGCCTCGAAGCTTGTGCACGGCCTGTATTTTGCAGGCGAGCTCATCGACTGCGACGCCTATACCGGCGGCTTCAATCTGCAGATCGCATGGGCCACGGCGCATGCGGCGGCACAGGTACTATAATAGAATAATGTGCGTAAAACAGGGACTGTGCAGCGAGCACTGCGCGGTCTCTGTTCACTTTTTTCAGTTTTTCCGCTGCGGAGACCGCAATTTTTGGACGTTTAGCAGGGAATCCGGCACAATTTGAAGTTGACAAGAATTTTATTTTCGAGTATAATATTTCTCAGTATTTGAATGGGAGAGCAGGATCCAACATGGAAAAGCAGCATTACAGCATCGCGATCGACGGCCCCGGCGGCGCAGGAAAGAGCACCATTGCGCGCAGAGTCGCGGCGGAGCTTGGCTTTGTCTATGTCGATACCGGCGCGATCTACCGCGCGGTGGCCTGCGCGGCCCTTTTCCACGGCATCGATCCGTCGGACGAGGCTGCCGTTTCGGCTCTGCTCCCGTCGCTGCAGCTTGAGCTCCGCTGGACGGAGGACGGCGTGCAGCACGTCTGGCTGAACGGAGCCGATATTTCCTCCGAGCTCCGCACGCCCGCAGTCTCCACGGCGGCCTCCCGCGTTTCGGCCCTGCCGGTCGTGCGTCAGTTCCTGCTGGAGCAGCAGCGCGTGGTCGCCCGCACGCATGACGTGATCATGGACGGGCGCGATATCGGCACGGTCGTTCTGCCGGATGCCGATGTGAAGATATTCCTCTCTGCCTCGCCTGAGGTGCGCGCACGCCGCCGCTGGCTCGAGCTGCAGGAGAAGGGGACTCCTGACACCTATGAGGCCGTCCTTGCCGATCTGATCGCCCGCGATGAACGGGATTCCAACCGCGCCATTGCGCCGCTCCGCCCCGCGGATGACGCCGTGCTGCTCGATACCTCCGGCATGACGCTGCAGGAGAGCATCGACGCGATCTTAAAGCTCATTCGGAAGAAGGTCACAGTATGAGCGGTTTTCCGCAGAAATTCTACCACGCAGTCTTCTGGCCCATCCGCATCCTCATGGGCTTCGCGCATCCGATTGTCCATGTCCGCGGTCTTGAAAATATTCCGGACGGCCCCGCCGTCATCTGCTGTAATCACAGCTCGTTCTCCGACGCGATCTGGGTGATCGTCTGCTCTCATCAGAAGCGCATTTTCCGCACGATGGCAAAAAAAGAGCTGTTTTCGCACCGCGTGCTCGGCTGGTTCATTACAAAGCTCGGCGCTTTCCCGGTCGACCGCGAGGCCAACGATATCCATGCCGTGAAAACGGCGCTCGGCGTGCTGCGCGAGGGGGACAAGCTCCTCATCTTCCCGGAGGGAACGCGCGTGCGCGAGGGCGATGTTTCCCACCCGCATGTCGGCGCCGTGACGTTCGCCTGCCGGACGGACGCGCCGATCGTTCCGGTGTTCCTGACGCGCAAGAAGCGCTTCTGGGCGCCCCTGACACTCGTGTTCGGCGAAGCCTATCATCCGCAGTTTGAGGGTCGCCGCCCGTCGTCCGATGAGCTCGAGCACCTGACGCAGGAAATGATGGATAAGTGCTATGCACTCGGAGGCATGCAATGTCCGTCCGCGTAGCTGCTTCGGCCGGGTTCTGTTTCGGGGTCGACCGCGCGGTCGGTCTGGTGGAGCAGACCGTGCGCGAAGGAAAGCGCGCCGTCACGCTCGGGCCGATCATCCATAACCACCACGTCGTGCAGCATTTTGCCGCGCTCGGCGTGCGGGAGATCGCCTCTCCCGAGGAGGTCCCGGGGGGAAGCGCCGTCATCATCCGCTCGCACGGCGTCTCGCGCGCCGTCTATGAAGCGCTGCAGGCGCGCGGGCTGGAGATCATCGATGCAACATGCCCGTTCGTCAGCCGCATCCACCGTATCGTACAGGAGGCTGAGGCAAACGGCCGCCAGCCGCTCATCATCGGCACACCGGAGCACCCGGAGGTCGTGGCCATCGCAGGCTGGTGCAGGCATCCGCTCGTCTTCCCGGACGGCGAAGCCCTGCAGAAATGGCTCGATGACGACCCAAAACGACACGATCTGCCATTTACCATGGTCTCACAGACCACAAGTACGCAGTTTTTATGGGATTCCTGCAAGAAAATCGCAAAAAAAGTGTGTACAAATCTTGAGTTTTTTGATACAATATGCAAAGCGACCGAAAATCGACAGGCAGAAGCCGCTGCGCTGGCTGCGCAGTGCGACGCCATGATCGTGGTCGGCGACCGGAAAAGTTCCAACACCGGGCGTCTGGCGCATATCTGCGCCGCGCATTGCCCGCAGGTCTTCCTTGTGGACAACGCGTCAGAGCTGGACCTGCCGAAGCTTCGGCAGGCCGGAACCATTGGCATCACAGCAGGAGCTTCGACGCCTGCGTGGATAATAAAGGAGGTCAACCACACTATGAGCGAAATCAATACTACCGTTGATGCAGCTGCGGAGGAGAGCTTTGAGGAGCTTCTCGGCCAGGGCATCAAGACTTTAAATACAGGAGATAAGGTGCTTGGCACTGTTACCGCAATCGGAAACACCGAGATCCAGGTAGACCTGGGCACGAAGCATGCCGGTTACATTCCGTATGACGAAGTCAGCGCAGATCCTACCGTCAAGGCGGAGGATATCCTCAAGGTCGGCGACGAGATCGAGGTTTTCGTCGTTCGCGTCAACGATCAGGAGGGCACCGTGCAGCTCAGCAAGAAGAAGCTGGACGGCATGAAGGTCTGGGACGACGTTGAGGCCGCTGCCGAAAACAAGGACACGGTCGAAGGCGTTATCACCGAAGAGAACAAGGGCGGCCTCGTGGCCAACGTGAAGGGCGTTCGCGTCTTCATCCCGGCTTCTCAGACCGGTATCCCCAAGGGCGGCGACATGTCCGCGCTGAAGGGCCAGACCGTCAAGATGAAGATCACCGAGTTCAACCGCGCCCGCCGCAGAGTCGTCGGCTCCATCCGCATGGTCAACGCCGAGGCCCGTAAGGCTGCCGTTGAGAAGCTCTGGAGCGAGATCGAGGTCGGCAAGAAGTATCTGGGCACCGTCAAGTCCCTGACTTCCTACGGCGCGTTCGTCGACATCGGCGGTGTGGACGGCATGGTCCATATCTCCGAGCTGTCCTGGGGCCACATCCGCACGCCGGGTGAGGTCGTGAAGCCCGGTGATCAGATCGAAGTCTTCGTTCTGAAGTTCGACCCGGAGAAGAAGAAGATCTCCCTTGGCTACAAGACTCCGGAGATGAATCCGTGGAACCAGTTCCTCGCGAAGTACTCCGTTGGCGATGTCGTCACCGTGAAGATTGTCAAGCTGGTCGACTTCGGCGCCTTTGCCGAGATCATGCCCGGCGTTGACGGCCTGATCCACATCTCCCAGATCTCTGACCATCGCGTCGAGAAGGCTTCTGACGCCCTGCAGGAGGGCCAGGAGGTTGAGGCGAAGATCATCGACGTCGACACCGACCGCAAGCGCATCTCTCTGTCCATCCGCGCTCTGCTCGTTCCGCAGAACGACGAGGACTAAATTATTCCAATATCGCATTATATTTGGTGGAGCAGGTTTGCCTGCTCCACTTTTTTTCAATCGGGAAAGCCCTTCGGCCTTTCCCGGCAAAGGGATGCAGTCCGCTGCGCGCACGGCTGTCCGCTTTTGCGAACGAGCCGCACACTGACGGACTGAGCTGTATTTTCTCCGACGTACACGCCGCCGGAGAAAATGATTCCACTTGATTCGCCGCCTGCGAGCGGCGAACTCTGCGAGACTTTCGGACAATACAGGCTAAGCAGGTGAGCCTGCTCCACTTTTTTTCGTTTTGACGGAGAAAGACATGGATAATTAACCACGATATGCATCTTTTATGAGCCAACCGTGCGTGGAATATGCAGCTATCTCTGTGCAAAATAGACAAAAGTATAAGTTTTCTGTCCACATAGCAAAAACAAATGTACCAAAAAGAGAAGCCCTGTATTCCAGCTTCTTCCAACCGACGCTTGACGAATGCATGCGCATATGCTACACTACAAACGTACCACGAGCGGCCTTGTGCCCTCGGGGCATTCAAATTCCTGCCGGTGAGGAAGCCGGCCGGAAAATACTTTCAAAACAAAACCAGGGGTGGCATTATGATTCAACTTCATGAGAACAGCATCTATCTCGTAGACGGCCGTCCGGAGGAGAAGGCGTCCATTCCCCAAAACGAAGCGAGAAAGCAGACCATGGCATGGCAGATCCTGCAGGCGCACAACACGTCCGGCGACCCGGAGCGCCTGAAGATCCGCTTTGATGCCATGGTTTCGCACGACATCACCTATGTCGGTATTATCCAGCAGGCGCGCGCCTCGGGCATGAAGGAATTCCCGATCCCGTATGCGCTGACGAACTGCCATAACAGCCTCTGCGCAGTCGGCGGCACCATCAACGAGGACGACCATGTCTTCGGCCTGTCCGCCGCGAAGAAGTATGGCGGCATCTATGTGCCCGCCAACCAGAGCGTCATCCATTCCTATGCCCGTGAAGAGCTCGCGCGCTGCGGCGCGATGATCCTCGGCTCGGACTCCCACACGCGCTACGGCGCGCTCGGCACGATGGCAGTCGGCGAGGGCGGTCCGGAGCTTGCCAAGCAGCTGCTCAAGAACACCTGGGACGTCAACATGCCCAAGGTCGTTCTCGTATACATGACAGGTGCGCCGCGCCGCGGCGTCGGCCCGCACGACGTTGCCATTTCTCTTGTGAAGGAAACGTTCGCCAGCGGTTTTGTCAACAACTGCGTGCTGGAGTTCTGCGGCCCGGGCATCGCAAATCTGCCCATCGATTTCCGCAACGGCATCGACGTCATGACGACGGAGACGACCTGCCTGTCCTCCATCTGGGAGACGGACGAGATCACGCGCGGCTTCTTTGAGACGCACGGCCGCCCGCAGGACTATGCCGAGCTGCATCCGGGCAGAGAAGCCTGGTATGACAAGATGATCACCATCGAGCTGGACAAGGTCGAGCCGATGATCGCCCTGCCGTTCCATCCTTCGAACGCCTATCCCATCCGGGAATTCCTTGCCAATGCGAAGGAGCTGCTGGAGAAGGTCGAGCAGGATGCTGCCCGCCGCTTCCCGAAGGCCCATGTCAAGCTGACCGACAAGCTGCATGACGACGGCGTCTGGGCAGATCAGGGCGTGATCGCGGGCTGCAGCGGCGGCCTGTTCGACAATATCACCGAGGCTGCCGACATTCTGCGCGGCGGCTCGACCGGCAACGGCGAATTCAGCCTGAACGTCTATCCGACGAGCGTCCCCGTTTCGCTTGCGCTCACGCGCAACGGCGCGACGGCACAGCTGCTCGAGGCCGGCGCGGTCATCAAGCCGAGCTTCTGCGGCCCGTGCTTCGGCGCAGGCGACGTCCCCGCCAACAACGGCCTGTCTCTGCGCCATACGACGCGCAACTTCCCGAACCGCGAGGGCTCGAAGCCCGGCGAGGGGCAGTTCGCGGGCGTGTGCCTGATGGACGCGCGCTCCATCGCCGCAACGGCTGCCAACGGCGGCCGCATCACGCCCGCGACGGACATGGACTATGTTGCGGAGCCGCAGCCCTATCACTTCGACCGTGCGGTCTATGACAACCGCATTTACTACGGCTTCGGCAAGGCCGATCCCTCCGTTGAGCTCGTCATGGGTCCGAACATCACCGACTGGCCCAGAATGTACGAACTGGGCGAACATCTTCTTCTGGAACTTGCTGCTGTCATTCATGACCCTGTGACCACAACGGATGAACTGATTCCGTCCGGCGAAACGTCGTCCTATCGCTCGAATCCGCTGCGGCTGGCGGAGTTCACGCTTTCGCGCCGTGTGCCGGATTATGTGCCGCGCGCGAAGAAAATTGCCGAGGAAGAATCCAAACGGAGATCCGGCTGTGCATCAGAGACGCTGCGCGCTGCGCTGGCGCGCTTCGGCGATGCGGACACACTTCTGAGCGTTACACAGCTTGGCTCCTGTGTCTTTGCCAACAAGCCCGGCGACGGCTCTGCGCGGGAGCAGGCTGCGTCCTGCCAAAAGGTCCTGGGCGGGCTTGCAAATATCTGCTATGAATTTGCCACCAAGCGCTACCGCAGCAACTGCATCAACTGGGGCATGCTGCCGTTCACGCTGGATGCGGATACGCCGTTTGATCATCAGCCGGGCGACTGTGTCTTCGTGCCGGACGTGCGGAAGCTGGTCGGGCAGGGGAGTGAGGACTTCCCGGCCATGGTCCTGCGCGCCGACGGGAGCAAAACGCCCCTCGTGCTGCACGTCCGGGGCCTGACCGATGACGAGCGGGAGATCCTGCTCGACGGCTGTCTGATGAACTACTACGCCAAGCGCGGATAAGGAGAATCGCATGGAAAAGATCCAAATGAAAACGCCGCTCGTCGAGATGGATGGCGACGAAATGACGCGGGTGCTCTGGCGCATGATCAAGGATGAACTGATCTGCCCGTTTGTTGATCTCAAGACCGAATATTATGACCTCGGCCTGCTGCATCGCAATGAGACGCGTGATCAGGTCACGGCTGACGCTGCGCTGGCGACCAAAAAATACGGCGTGGCCGTCAAATGCGCGACGATCACGCCGAATGCCCAGCGGATGGCCGAGTACCCGCAGCTGACCGAGATGTGGAAAAGCCCGAACGGGACCATCCGTTCGATTCTGGACGGCACGGTCTTCCGCGCGCCCATTCTGCTGGACTCCATCAAGCCGGTCGTGCGCACATGGAAAAAGCCCATCACCATTGCCCGCCATGCCTACGGCGATGTGTATAAGTCCGTAAGTTTCGAGACGGACGAGCCCGGCGAATGCACCATGACCTTCAAGGGTGCATCCGGCAAAGAGCAGACCGTTCTTGTCCAGAAAACCGACGGCCCCGCCGTCTTCCAGGGTGAACACAACAAGGAAAGCAGCATCCGCTCGTTTGCGCGGGCCTGCTTCCAATATGCTATTGATACGAAGCAGGATCTTTGGTTCTCCACCAAGGACACCA
>ERZ773258.2506-NODE-2506-length-11257-cov-2.996251_pt1 | contig 11257 bp, 10 predicted proteins | sample MGYA00511962_ERZ773258 | MGnify/ENA primary metagenome ERZ773258 (study PRJEB29015, sample SAMEA2737755) | human gut metagenome | biome: human gut; feature: human-associated habitat; material: faeces | place: China | collected 2012 ... | reverse complement strand
TTGCCGGGGTCGAGATCCGCCAGGCAGGAGACGGCCACGGCCCACGGCGAATGCAGGTGCACCACCGCGAGGTGATCGGGGTTGGCCTTGTACCACGCGAGGTGGAACGGCGCTTCCTTGGTGGCCTTGGGGCCGCTGACGAGCGCGCCCGTTTCGTCCAGCAGGGAAAGGTTCCCGGGCGTCAGCTCGCCGAAGGGGATGCCCGTGGGCGTGGCGAGGATGCCCCCCTCGACCCGCAGGCTCATGTTTCCGGCGGAACCGCCGGTTAGGCCGCGCTGGAAGACGGAGCGGCAGGCTCCGGCAAGCAGGTTCCGGCCGGTTTCGCAGTCAGGGCAGGTACTCATGGTTTCTTCCTTGGTCTTCCTTGCACAGCGGCGTGCGCCCACGGGCGGGGACGCCGGGGCCTTCCGGCAAGGCCGCGCGATTCCACTTCCGGGGGAGGCGGGATCGGCGGCCCGGCCCGGTTACGGCCTGAATACGATCTTGATGGCGGCATCGTCCTTGTCGGCGAGGTCGAACCCGGCCTTGATGTCGTCCAGCTTGAATTCGTCGGTGATGAGCGGCTTGACGTCGACGAGCCCCTGGGCCACCGGGCGCAGGGCTTCCGGGCACCAGACATAACGCTGCTGCCAGGTGTGGTGCACGAGGCAGGTGTTGATGAATTCCAGCCCGTCGTCGTGCCAGCGGCTGATGTTCAGCGTCACCGGGGTGGTGACCCAGCTGTAGAACACGAACTTGCCGTTGTGTTTGATGATCTCGCTGGCGGTGTTGAAGGATTCGGCGGTTCCGGCGGCTTCGATGCTTCCGGTTTCTCCGACATCTTTGGTTCCATGTTCGGCCAGGGTGCCGGCGGCAATGGCTCGCGCATCCGCTTCTCCACTTCGGGCGGCGGCCCCAACAACATCAACGACATCTTCTCGATGTTCGGCGGTGCTGCAGGTCAGGGCGGCCAGCCGTATGGCGGCTACGGCCAATCGCCGTACGGCAATGCCGGCGGCTATGGCTATGAGGAGGCCCCGCGCCCCGAAAACGGCGAGGACCGCAACTCCAAGATCAGCCTGACCCTGCGTCAGGCGGTCAAGGGCGCTACCGTGTCCCTGTCCGTGGACGGCAAGAAGTTCAAGGCCCACGTGCCTGCGGGCGTCAAGGACGGACAGAAAATCAAGCTGGCCGGCAAGGGCAAGCTAGGCATCAACGGCGGCAAGGCCGGTGACCTGTACCTGCACGTCACCGTCAAGCCCGATGCCACATTCTCGATGCGCGGCCATGATATCGTCATGGACCTGCCCGTAACTGTGGGCCAGGCCGTGGCCGGTGGCAAGGTCGAGGCCAAGGATATCGACGGCAATCCCGTTACCTTCAAGGTGCCGGCAGGCTCCAGCTCCGGCGCGGAAGTCAAGCTCACGGGACTTGGCGTCCAGCGCAGCAACCAGCCGGGCGATCTGATCGGCCGTGTGCAGATCATGGTCCCCGCCAAGCCGGGTCTGGCCGTCAAGCACGCCGCCAAAGAATTCGACGAAAAAGCCGGCGACTATCTCAGCCTGTAATCAGGAGGTGAACAATGGCGCGGTTAGCCAACCAGATGAAGCAGTTGTACGCGATGTGCGCAACCGCGCTCGTGATGGGCAGGGCCGATCTCGACGGAGCCGATGACGTCGGCTTCGACATCGAACTGCCCATCTTCACCGTCGGCCAGACCGCCGAGTTGGCCAACATTCACCCCCAGACTCTCCGTCAGTACGACCGCCTCGGTTTGGTTCGTCCGCAGCGCACCGATGGCGGCGCACGCCGCTACTGCCTGCGCGACATTGCCCGCCTGACCCGAGCTCAGCGCCTGAGCCAGGATGAGGGCATCAACCTTTCCGGTATCGCGCGCATTTTGGTCCTCGAAGAAGAGAATCGCCAACTGCGCCGCGAAGTCAAACGCATGCAAACCGGCGACCAGGAGAGCGTTTTCGCCGCAGGCCGTGACGGCAATATCGTGGAGATACAACGCTCCAACCGCGCCCGCCTCTGGCGCAACGCCATCCGCCGCGAAACCCGCGAACTGCCCGGCCGCGATACTGCCGCCGATATCGCTGCCGGCGCCACCGGCGACTCCAACTACACTCCCGCCGACTCCAAGTCCATGGTCCTGTGGGGTTGGTGAGTCTGGCCGCATTGCTTCGATTCCTTCTCCATTCGTAAAACTGTTTGTTATCTCACATCGGGCAGCTGCCGAAAAGCACGAATCTTCTTGACGGAGATGTCAAGGTTTGTTACGGTGACGTGCGAAAACCGATTCGTAAGGGGTGCTTTAGGCTGAGACGGTATGTGCCGAACCCTTCGAACCTGTGAGCTAACACTCGCGTAGGGAATGCGACGGTTGAACTCCTCTGTTCGGCTCGGCATCCCATATGCGCGTTGAGAGAGAGGAAGCGTATGTCAATACGCAAGGAGCTGACCGCCCAGAACGTACTGCTGGGTTTCCAGCATGTGCTTGTTTCCAACGTCTGGCTTGATCCGGTGTTTGTGGCCGGAGCAATCGGCTTACCTATTGCCCTGTCGTCGAACATGATTAACGCCATCTTCATCGTCTCTGGTCTGGTTACTTTGGTTCAGGCCACTCGGCTGGTTCGCCTGCCGGTGGTGCAGGGGCCGTCAGCCGCGTTTGACGCGTTGATGATCGCGGCAGGTACGGCCGGCATGCTGGGGGCGGCGAGTTCGTCCATTCTCATCGCTTCGCTTGTGTTCCTGTTGCTGTGCCTGACCGGTGTGATAGAGCGGATGCGGTTCCTGTTCTCTCCGATGATTTCGGGCGTGGTCATCTTTATGGTCGGTGTCTCGCTGTCTGGATTCACGCTGAGCGAGTTTCTAGGCGGGGCTTCCGGCGACAAGACGTTCGCCGATCCGCACATCCTGACCGTGTCGATTCTGACCACGGCGATTGTGCTTGTCCTGTCGTTGCTCGGCAAGGGCCTGCTCAAGTCGTTCTCATTCCTCATCGCGCTCGTCGTCGGCACCGTGGTCGCCGCAGCATTTGGCATGGTGGACTTCTCTCCTGTGGCATCCAAGGGATGGCTGGGCCTGCCGACCTTCCTGCCCTACGGTCCGTTCACATTTGACTGGAAGATCTTCATCCCGTTCTTCATCGCCTACATGGTTGCCGTCATGGAAGCTCTCGGCGTCTATCAGGCGGCTTCTGAGATTCAGGGCACGCCCCTCGAACGCAAGCAGGTGCGCTACGGTCTTGCCGGCGAGGCGGCCGGTTCAGCCATTTCCTCGCTGATTGGTGGATTCACCACCACCGCCTACCCGCAAAATGTCGGCCTGCTCAACCTGACCGGCGAAGGCAAGTTGCGCACGCGCACGCCTGTGATCATCGCCGCTGTGCTGTTGCTGATTCTGGGCTTCGTGCCAAAGGCGGGCGCGTTGCTGTCCGTCATTCCCTCGGCAGTCGTCGGAGGCATTTTCCTGCCGGCTGCGGCCAGCCTAATCGTGACCGGCCTGCGCGCCCTGCGCAAGGTCGCTGATGACGAGCGCCGTCAAACGGTCATCGGCATGTCTCTGTTGCTCGGCATCGCCCTGCCCAAGGCGCTCTCCGGCCTGACCGGCGGCGCAAGCGTGTTCTTTGGCAACAACATCATGGTCGGTGTATTCAGCGCCATCATTCTCAATGCGCTTTTCGTCGCTCTTCCGGATTTGGTGGCGAAGCATCGTGCGCCGGCGTCCGTGGATGTTCCAGCAGCCGATCCGGCGGATGGGACTGGCGCTGCGGCGTACGATGAACGATAATGCTGGTTGATATTGGATATTGACAGGAGCGATGCAATGACTGATGTGATGGATGACGCGCGTCGTATCAAGCGCGGGATTCTGGATTTTATCCATACCTATGGCTGTGAGCAGGCCCCGGAAGAGGCGTTTGGTGCGTTGGCGCGCGACGTGTTCATCTATCAGTACACGTATGATCTGCCGTACCGTCGTTACTGCGCGGCTAAACGCGTCACCCCCGCAACGCTCAAGGATTGGCGGGAGATTCCGCCGATGCCGGTGGACGGGTTCAAGCACCTTGACCTTTCGACCATACCGACCGAGCAGTGCGAAGCCGTATTCATGACGAGCGGAACCACGCATGGCGGCAAGATGCGTGGGCGCAACTTCCATCCCGATCTTGAGGTGTGGGATGAATCAATGATTGTGCCGTTCCGTCATTTCATCATGCCGGATCGAGAGCGTATCCGCATCGCCGTGATTTCGCCGGCATGGGACATGAACCAGAACTCCTCCCTGTCGCGCTACCTTACCAAGGCCGTGGAGTGCTGCGGCAGCGAAGGCAGCGGTGTGTTCTTCGACGAGCATGGACTCAAGTTCGATGAAATCATCGCCTTCCTTAACCGTGCGGTGTCTGACGGTGAACCGGTGATGCTGATGGGTGTCTCGTCGTCCTATCTGTATCTGCTCGATTACCTGCATGAGCATGATCTGACGTTCGCGCTGGCCCCCGATAGCCGGTTGTTCGACACTGGCGGCTTCAAGAGCACTAAGCGCGACATCACCGAAGACCAGATGCTTGATGAGCTGGAACAGACACTGGGGGTGCCGCGCCACCACTGCGTCAACATGTATGGCATGACCGAGTTGAGCTCGCAGATCTATGACCAAAATATTCTGTCGTGGTATACGGATGGCACCAGCAACTATCTCAAGGCGAACCCCGCCTGGGTGCGCACGGTCTTCCTCGATCCGGAAACGCTGACTCCCGTCAAGGATGGTGAGACCGGTGTGATAGCCCATTACGACCTTGCCAATTGGAATTCATGCATCGGTATTCTGACCGAGGATCTCGGCCATCGGACCCCGGACGGATTCCTGCTGCAGGGCAGGGCGAAGGGAGCAGAGGCTCGTGGGTGCTCAATCGCGGTAGACGAGGTCATCAGTGCCAACCGTTGATGAATCCGTGAGTCAGGCCATTGATGTCTTCCACCTGCCCTCGGGAGTGGATGTTTCGGATTACGAAATCTATGAGGTCGCCACATCGGATGGGGTGAAGCGTTTGCGCTATCCGCGACTGGATGGCCCAAAGGTGACTTCCCTTGCCAAGCAGCTTGCCGATGTTCGCAACCGCACGCTTGCCGCGATGAGTGTCAACGATATTCTCGACATCGTGGCCGACGCGGCCCAACTATGGGCCGATCCGGATTTTGAGCTGCGGCGTCAGGCTGAACTGCTGATTCCCGCAATCACCGGATATGAGCCTGACATGGTGCGGATTGAGCTCAAACGGTATATGCGCCAGTTCAGGCGTCGTGAACTGCTCCGGTTCCTTGACTCCGAAATCGGTCAGCCGTCTATGCTCGACGAATTCCGGCCGAACAAGGCGGGGGGATACTCTAAATATGTGGGCCCAGCGCTCACCTATCAGGTGTTCTCCAGCAATGTGCCGGGGATTCCCGTGTGGAGCATGGCGATGACCCTGCTGGTCAAAGGCGCGATTCTTGGCAAATCTTCATTTTCCGAGCCGGTGATGCCTGCGTTCTTTGCTCGCAGCATTGCGATGGTCAATTCCGACCTCGCTGATGCCATTGCGGTGGTTCCATGGAAGGGCGGCTCGCAGCAGCTCGAGGATTCAGCCATCGATGCGGCCGATGCCGTGATTGTTTACGGTTCTTCGCAGACTACCAAATTGATTGCGGGCAAAGTCGCCGGGTCCAAGCCCTGTCTAGGTTACGGAGCAAAAGTCGGGTTGGCGTTCATTGGCCGAGAGGCTTTGCGTCCTGATACCTATGCCGATACCGTGCATCGTGTGGCTGTTGACATCGCCACATATGACCAGCAAAGCTGCCTGGCTCCGCAGACCGTGTTCGTGGAGACTGATGGAGCCCTCACCCCTCGTGAAGTGGCTCAGCTGCTCGGTGGCGAGCTTGAGAATCAGCAGCGCAAATATCCGCGCTCCGTATTGAGTGACGCCGAGAACGTGGCCATTCAGCGGGCGCGCACCGACGCTGAGATGAGAGCCTTGATGGGCGGGAAGGCCGCGGTGTTCGCCAGTGGCCATAGCACGGCATGGTCGGTGCTGTATCGAGAACTTGACGGTAGCGGTGCCGACGAGGATGTTGCTTCGCTGATGTCGCCGTTGAACCGCACCGTCAACGTGGTGGCGGTGCCAGATTTGTTGGACGCTGCCAGAAGACTGACTTCCTGCCGTGGCTGGCTGCAGAGCTGCGGTGTCGCTGTGGATTCAACCAGACTGTTTGGTCTTGCAGATACATTGGCCGAGGTCGGTGTGAATCGCATCTGTCCGCTCGGTGAGATGGATCGGGCGAAATCCGGCTGGCATCATGATGGGGGCTTCAACCTCATCGATCTGTTGCGCGCGGTGGATGTCGAACGCGGCAGCGACGCGTACAGCGATTCGTTCGATATGGATATGGAATAGGCCTGTGCTGTTGCGGGCAGCAGAGGCTGGTAGCAGGGCGAAAGGCAAGGGTAATGACAGAGCAAAGCGATATGGCACGGCGTCCAATGGTGAATCTGGATGGCAGAACAGCGATCATCACCGGTTCCGGCAAGGGCATAGGAGCGGCTGTGGCGAAATGCCTGGCATCGCACGGAGCCGCTGTCGTCATCAATTACGTACATGACGCCGCCAGCGCGCAGCGCACCGTTGAAGACATCCACTCGCTGGGAGGCTTGGCTATAGCTGTACAGGCGGATGTTTGCGATGAATCGCAATCTTCCAAGCTAGTGGGTACCGCTGTCGACTCATTCGGCGGCGTGGACATCTTAGTGAATAATGCTTTCGGACGCTTCTCCTTTGACCCGCGTCGCCGTTCCACTTTTGCTGGAGGCGATTGGGATGAGTTTAGCGCACAGATCGAGGGATGCCTGCATGGTGCATATCTGATGTGCTCACATGTGGTGCCGCTGATGCGAGCCCAGACCTCCGGGCGTATCATCAACATCTCCAGCAATCTGGTCGATTCGCCCATCGTGCCCTACCATTCGTATATCACTGCCAAAGGCGGCTTGGTCGGCATGACCCGCTCTCTGGCCCAGGAGCTGGGCGGCTTCGGCATTACCGTTAATGCCATTGCCGCAGGTTTGACGGCCGGAACCGCATCCAGCGCAGCCACCACCGAGGATGTTCGTGAACGAATCATTGCCATGACGCCTCTTGGCCGCCTTGCCCGTCCCGATGACATCGCCGGAGGGGTCGCGTTGTTGGCGTCCGACATGGCCGGCTTCATTACCGGACAATGTCTGCACGTCGATGGTGGGCTGACCATGCGCTGAGGCGCAGGGGCGGTGTGCTGACGCGCTATGGTTGTCGCATCCGATTGGTGCAATGGAATGCAGCAAGAGTAAAGGCGCCAATTGGCGTGCGGGCATGCGGACGGAGGTAACTATGCTGCTCAAAGCCGTGTTCTGGGATTTGGACGGTACTCTCATCGATTCTGAGCCGCTCTGGCATGACGGTGAGATTGAGATCGCGCACAACAATGGCGGCGAGTGGAACGAGGACCTCGGTTGGGAGTGCTCCGGCACTCCGGTGCCACACGTGGCAGAGGTCATGATTGCGCATGGCTGCACATTGAGCGTTCCCGAAATCGACAAGCAGCTCAAGGATTATGTGTTCAAGGCGGAGGTCGAACGTCTGCCGTGGATTCCTGGTGTGCAAGACGTGCTGCGTTCGCTCAAGGAAGCCGACATCCCATCCATGCTGGTCACTACTTCGCCTCGCCGCATGGCCGAGAACATCATGAAGCAGGCTGATGGATTGCTTGCCGGCTACGTCTGCGGCGATGATCCGTACGAGCACAAGCCGAGCCCTGCCCCATATCTGGCCGCGGCTGAGAGACTCGGCATCGCGCCTGAAGACATGGTCAAGTGCGTGGTAATGGAAGATTCCTCATCCGGTCTGCGCTCCGGCGCTGCCTCGGGGGCCACACTGATTGCGCAGACTGGCTGGATTCGCACCGACACTTCCGGCCTTGGCCAGTTTGCCTCCATCGACTCGTATGAGGGCATCGATGCGGCCGCGCTGGACGCCTTTGTGCGGCAGCGTTTGGGGGAGTAGAAATTTCGTTTGTATTGCGGAGTTTGTGTGGGAAACCCCAGTCGACCTGATGTTATAGGCCGGCTGGTAGGGTATTTGACGGTTTGCATATAACTGTCGTCTGGTTCATTGGGCTGGCAGCTCAATACAAGATTTAGGACTCATAGGAAACACATGGGCTTCGTTAATTTCATCATCGAACTGCTGAAGGATCCGCGTGCCGCGATTGCCGGTTGGATTGCCATGGGCGTGGCACCGACCCTCGGATTCATCTTCCTCATCGTATTCATCGAAACGGGCGTGGTGTTCTTCCCGTTCCTGCCCGGTGATTCGCTGTTGTTCGCGGCCGGCGTGTTCGCAGCCCCGGATGCTGCGACCGGCAAGGCCGCGCTGCCGCTGTTCTGGTTGCTGCCGGTGGTTTGGTGCGCGCCGATTATCGGCGACCAGTGCAACTACTTCATCGGTCATTTCTTTGGCCGCCGTATTATCCAATCCGGCAAGGTGAAGGCGCTGACTCCTGAGCGACTGGCCAAAACCGAGGGCATGATTGAAAAGTGGGGCCCGCTGGCTGTGTTCCTGGGCCGCTTCTTCCCGTTCATTCGTACGTTCATGCCGTTCATTTCCGGTATTTCCGGTATGCGTTGGAGCCGTTTCACGCCGTTCTCAGTGCTCGGCGGCCTGTGCTGGTCCACGTTGTTCACGCTGCTGGGCTACTTCTTCGGCAACATTCCGGCCGTGCAGGATCACTTCGAACTGGTGATCGTGCTGATTCTGCTGGTTTCGCTCGCCCCGACCATCATCGGTCTGCTCAAGGCCAAGTTCGGCAAGAAGAAGCCGGCCAAGGTGACCGATGCTCAGTTGGACGTCATGGAAGACGGCATCAAGAACCTCGATAAGTAAGCAAGAAATGTAGATTACCGCATAAGGAATCGTCGTGAAAATGAAGGCCCTGACTGTGCATATGAGGTCAGGGCCTTTTCTGCATGAGATGGGCGTGAAACAGCAGCGTGGTTATCCACATTTGTCGTGGACGACATGCCGGGGTGTGGATAACTCAGCAAGCTAGAACCACAATGGTCGATTCGTGTTGAGCATTGAACTCGGACACGTTTCAATCGGCTTATGAATAGCAACACCACACCCCGCGTGGCGCGTAGGATCACCTCGCCAGCGGTAGCACCTCCGGGCATTCCGCTGCCCACGGACGATGCGCCGATTCCAGCGCATCGCTACTACACTCCGCCGCCCAGGCCGTTGGCCTCATGCGAACGGCAGAGATCGGGCGAGGCTCCGGCACTCGCCCTAACTACAGACACCAGCTTCCATAACATTGTGACGATGACGTCAGGTCATGGAGGCGTGGGGTTGAGTGTCATGGCTTCCATGCTTGCATGGACATTGGCGAGACGTGAACACAGCTGCGCTCTCATAGACGCTGATTTCGTGGCCGGATGCCTTGACCTGCTGCTGGGTGTAGAACGAGAGCCGGGTTTACGATTCAGCCAAGTCGACGCACCCCTCGGCCGCATCGAGGGCGATGCGATGAACCATGAGCTGATGATGTGGGAGGGTGTGCGAGTACTTCCCTATGACCCTTGGAGCGCGCGCCAGCCTGACTGGTGGGAAGTTCAAGCGGCCATTCGAGCCTTGGCGGAAACGAACGACGTTGTCATCGTAGATGCCGGTCAGGGTGGACTCATTGAGACCGTACCCGATCTGCGCAGTGGCATGCAGGTGATTGCCGCGGAATTGTCGGTGATGGGGCTGGCCAGAGCCAAGTCGCACCGGTCCAGACTGGATTCATGGGGCTGTGAAGCGCCACATATCGTCGGCGTGGAACCACGTGGCGCTCCACGTGGGAGAGGCCACGTGGGTATTGGTGAGGCGCAGGACTATTTGACTGCCACGGTATTGGGGCCTGTCAAACCAAGTGTCAATCTGTGTGGAGACGTACTGGAAGGCCTCGGCATCAGATCGGTGACCAAAGGCAGCCGCAAAGCCGTGAGCTTGCTTGCCGATCTTGTCGAGCAGGCCATTCGCCCGGTTTCGGGAGCTTCTTGCAAGGACCGGTGATGCGGTATGGCTGCCGTAATCACTCGGGCTGATGAGCCCGGCGCAGTGCCCAGAACTGTGTTCTTCGGTCTATTGAATGATGTGGCATCCGACCCGCAGGTTACCGATCTGGCGGTGACCTGTGATGGCCGCGTTTGGGCGGACCGCGGCAACGGCATGCGAGAAACAGTATTGCGTGTGCCGTTTCGCTCGCCGCAAGTAGTTCGAGAATACGCCGTCCAACTGTGCGCGCAGCTTGGGCGCAGACTGGATGATGCCTGCCCGATAGCGGACGCCGCCAGTCCAGACGGCATCCGCGTGCATGCGGTGATTGCCCCATTGGTGCCACAAGGTGCCGCAATCTCCATACGGTTCCCTGACAGGACCATGGCATCGTTGCGACATCTGAGCCAATTAGGTGTATTCCCGGCTGCTTGGCTGCCGATGTTCGTGGGACTGGTGCGCAGACATGCCACAGTGCTGATTACCGGCGGAACAGGCGTGGGCAAGACCACCTTGCTCAAGGCGCTGCTGGCGCAATGCGATGTGAACGAGCGCATCGTCACCGTAGAGGAAGTTCGTGAACTGGGAGAACTGGGGCGTGGCGATCATGTGTCGTTGGTAACGCGCGAGGCGAATGTGGAGGGCGTCGGAGCCATAAGTCTGACGGACTTGGTCAAAGCGACGTTGCGAATGCGCCCCGACCGCGTGGTGCTGGGCGAATGCCGTGGCGCGGAAATCGTCGACCTATTGCGCGCGTTCAATTCTGGTCATCACGGTGGCATGACCACTGTGCATGCGGACGGCGTGAACCGAGTACCGTCCAGGCTGATTTCGCTTGGATTACTCGCCGGAGTCAGTCCACAGGCGTTGGCCATGCTGGCGGCAGGCGCTTTCGACGCGGTGGTGCATTTGGAGCGAGTGAACGGACAGCGGCGTATCACGCAGATCGGCGAACTGCGTGTAGCACATGGTGAACTGGCAGGAACACCGCTGGCGGTATGGAATGGCTGCCATCCTCCTCGGTATGCCGCCGAATGGGGGCACTTCATTGAACGATGGGGCATCGTTCCCGGGCCGAGTGGTGGTGGGTGATGATGTGGTGTGCTGTTCTGGTGGCGCTCGCCGTGCTGGAAGGCTTCAACGACGTCCATGACGTGATTGATT
>ERZ773258.2498-NODE-2498-length-11305-cov-3.086400_pt1 | contig 11305 bp, 9 predicted proteins | sample MGYA00511962_ERZ773258 | MGnify/ENA primary metagenome ERZ773258 (study PRJEB29015, sample SAMEA2737755) | human gut metagenome | biome: human gut; feature: human-associated habitat; material: faeces | place: China | collected 2012 ... | reverse complement strand
CGCCATGAAAAGATTGGTGAGGGTTCAATCGGAACGGAAGCTTTTGAACGGATTATCAACCACCCGATGTTAGCGGATAAGCCGTTCTTTCTGGAAACACCGAATGAATTAGATGGTTATGCAAAGGAGATTGCGCTGTTAAAATCCCTGCGCAGAAAGTAAAAACAGTAAAATTAAAAGAAGAAAGCACCGACAGAAAATGACATGTCAACAAAAGTGTAACTTTTGGGACATAGAATTCTGCCGGTGCTTTTTAAAGCGATAGTGTTACCGTCTTATTGATACAAATTATATCTGAGGCTGCATTTGGGTCTGCGCTTTCGGTGCGGTTTCATGCTGACGGATAATTGCGCGGATTGTGGTAAATAAATACGGCTTAATCGTTTCGATATTTGCCGGTTCTTCGTAGAGAATTGCGCTGTAGCAGGTGGAGCTGACAAGCTCGGTAATTAAAAACAGCATAATTTCCGGTTCTTCGATTTCGTATTCGGCACAGTCAATCATGGAATAAAATACATCTTTGAAATTTACATCGTCTTCCGCAATGTTACTTGTCAGGGCTTCCCTGAAAATTCCCCAGCTTAAATTTTTGGAAATAAAGGTGAGCAGGGTCTTATCTTCATTTAAAGCATTGATAATGTGGTCCGCAATAAAAATAATTTTATCTTCAAATCCCAGTGTCAGATTATTCTTTAAACAATACTGCGTAAGATTGGCGGCTGCATGTTTAAACAGCTTGCTGGATTCATGCGAAACCAGTTTATTGCGGATATCATATTTATCTTTAAAATACAGATAGAATGTACCCTTGGCAATGCCTGCATTTTTAGAAATCTCTGCAATAGAGGTCTTGCTGACACCTTTGGTCGTAAAAAGGTTAAATGCGGTATTGAGCAGAGAGGTCCGTTTTTGCAATTTATTTGATTCTAACTTTCCCATAACGTCTCCTTATCTGCAATTTTTTATAAATTACGTTTGTCTTCCATGCATAATAGAGGTTTTTTATCCGTTTGTCAATAAAAAATGACTAAAAGTCATAAATTTTTATAAACTATATTGACTACTGGTCATTTTGTGCTATAATGACAATCGCAAATGAGAATGACCAACGGTCAATAACAATTTTGAGTATTAAAAGGAGGAATAATAATGGAAAAGGTAGGAAAAGCGATAGTTAAGCTTAGAATTCCAATTTTGATTTTAAGCGTATTGCTGCTCATTCCGGCAGGCATCGGATATGTCAAGACAAAAGTCAATTATGATATTTTGTATTATCTGCCCGGTGACATTGACACAATGAAAGGGCAGGACATTCTGATGGATGAATTTAACAAGGGTGCGTATGCCACGGTCGTTGTTAAAGGAATGGACGCTAAAGGAATTGAAAAGATAGAAGATAAAATTGAAAATGTAGAACATGTAACAGATATTATTTCTTATAACAGTATGGTAGGTGCAGAAGTACCGACTGAAATCATTCCGTCAAAGTACCGCAGCTATTTTGAAAATCAGGAAAGCGGCTGTACGATGTTTATGATTTTCTTTGATGATACAACATCAAGTGACGGCACAATGGCAGCGATTCAGGAATTAAGAAATATTGCTGACGGACAGTGCTTCATCAGCGGTATGTCAGCCGTTGTTACAGATACAAAGAACATCACACAGCAGGAAACGATTGCATACGTTGTGATTGCCGCAGTCCTTACAAGTATTGTACTGGCACTGTTTATGGATTCTTTCCTTGTACCGGTATTCTTTATGTTAAGTATCGGTATGGCGATTGTTTACAACTTAGGCTCTAATGTTATTATGGGTGAGGTTTCTTTCCTTACCAAAGCACTTGCAGCGGTATTACAGCTTGGTGTTACAATGGACTACTCCATTTTCTTATGGCACAGCTATAAGGAACAGAAAAGCGAGTATCCGGATGACCATAATAAGGCAATGGCAGTGGCTATCGGAAATACCATTACTTCCGTAGTCGGTTCTTCCATTACAACAGTAGCCGGATTTATCGCACTGTGCTTCATGACATTTACACTGGGCTTAGACCTCGGTATTGTTATGGCAAAGGGTGTTGTAATCGGTGTTATCGGCTGTGTAACGATTCTTCCTTCCATGATTCTGACATTTGACAGGGCATTGGAAAAGACAATGCACAAAGAAATTATGCCGGCAAAATTCGATAAGCTTGCAAATTTCGTTGTCAACCACGCATGGCTTCCGATTATCGTTTTCCTTGTATTATTATTCCCGGCAATTTACGGATATAATCACACAAATGTTTACTATAACTTAACAGATACATTCCCTGAATCTACAGCCTGCTCACAGGCAAATAAGATTCTGGAAGAAAATTTTGATATGAATTCCGTCTACATGATTCTTGCAGATACGAACATGACAGCAAAAGATGCAACGAAGATGTTAGACGAACTGGAAAATGTTGAGGGTGTTTCTTTTGCATTAGGATATAATTCCCTTGCAGGAACAACCATTCCGGACGAACTTGTTCCGGATGACTTAAAGGATATGTTAAAAGGTAATAAGCATCAGATGATTGCAATCGGTTCAGATTACAAGCTGGCATCCGATGAAATCAACAATCAGATTTCTACGATTGATGCGATTGCAAAGAAATATGACCAGAACTCCATGGTTATCGGTGAAGCACCGTGTACAAAGGATTTGATTACCATTACAGATAAAGATTTTAAGACTGTAAGTGCCGTATCTATTGTGGCAATCTTCATTATTATCTTCTGTGTATTTAAGTCCGTTTCATTGCCGATTATTCTGGTTGCGGCAATTGAATTTGCTATTTTTATTAACATGGGACTTCCGTATTACTTAGGAACGACACTTCCGTTTATCGCATCGGTTGTAATCGGTACGATTCAGTTAGGTGCAACGGTCGATTATGCAATTTTGATGACAACAAGATATAAGAAGGAACGTAATGAAGGCGCAGGAAAGAAGGAAGCCATTGCAACGGCTCTTTCAACCTCTATTCCGTCTATCATCGTAAGTGCCTTAGGCTTCTTTGCCGCAACATTCGGTGTTGGTGCTTACTCAAGCGTAGATATGGTTGCTTCTCTTTGTAAGTTAATGTCAAGAGGTGCGATTATCAGTATGTTTGTCGTTATCTTTGTATTACCGTCATTCTTCGTTGTATTTGATAAGGTGATCAGATACACAAGTATCGGATTCGGACAGAAAGATAAGAAAGAAAAAGCTAAAAATGTGGCTTATGCTTCAGCAGATACTTACAGTAAATAGTTCTGACGGCAGATGAGAAATGAGAATTAGATTGTAAAAGCCGGATTACGGCGGAAATGGAGAATTATATGATTAAGAAGAAATTATTCAAATATGGTTCAGTATTTATGTGTGCAGCATTAATGGCCTGCTCTTTCGCAGCCTGTGGAACAAATACATCATCAGCAGTTCAGAATGAAGTTGCTGCAAACGAACAGGATACAGACACAGAAACAATGATTGCAGATGTCCTGACATCACAGCTTTCTTCAGCACCAAAGGTTGCAACCGAAGCAAAGACCGATTCAAAGGAAGAAACCGTTTTTGTATTTACAAAGGCTGACGGACAGCAGGATCACGTTATCGTCAATGAAAAATTAAAGAATGTAACAGGAAAGTCTTCTATTACAGATGTTTCAAGCTTATCAAACATTACTAATTTAACAGGTGATGAAACAAGCACAACCAACGGAAACAGCCTGACATGGGCAGCAGACGGCAACAGCATTACGTATCAGGGTACAACAACACAGACCGCACCTGTCAGCATGAAGGTGACTTACTATCTGGACGGCAAGGAAATTTCAGCAAGTGACCTTGCAGGAAAGAGCGGTAAAGTCACAATGCGTTTTGACTATACAAACAATGCGAAAAAGACCATTACCGTAAACGGAAAGACAAAGACGGTTTATGTTCCGTTTACAATGGTAACAGGCATGCTTCTTCCTTCCGATAACTTCTCAAATATCGAAGTAACAAACGGAAAGATTACAGAAGTCAACGACAGCAATGTTGTATTCGGTATTACAATGCCGGGCTTAAAAGACAGTCTGGATATGAAGTTTGACAATGAAAAACTGGATTTAGATGTTCCGGAATACTTTGAAGTCACAGCCGATGTGACAGATTTTGAACTGGATATGATGATGTCTATGGCAACCAGCAACTTCTTATCTGACATTGATACAGATGATTTAAGCATTGATAACTTAAAGGATAAGGTCAATGAATTACAGGATGCGGCTGACCAGCTCACAGACGGTACGAACCAGCTTGCAGATGCAACTCCGAAGCTTGTAGACGGAAGCAAGGCACTGGCAGACGGTACACAGCAGTTAAATGACCAGGTTCCGACATTAACAGACGGTGTATCCCAGTTAGACAACGGTGCAGGACAGCTCTCAGACGGTTTAAGCACAGTAGTATCTTCTATGCCGGCATTAACTTCCGGTATTTCACAGTTATATGACGGTTCAGGCAAGTTATTTGACGGTGCTAAGACTTTAAATGACGGTGTAAACCAGTTAAAGGCAGGTACATCCCAGCTTGCAGATGAAACAAACGGACTTCCAGCATTACAGGCAGGTATCAGCCAGTATACAGAAGGTGTTGCAAGTGCGGCAGACGGTTCTGACGCACTCGCAAGCGGTTCCGCACAGGTTGCAGACGGACTGGCGCAGTTACAGGCACAGCTTTCAGGTGAAAACGGCCTGATGGACGGCATGGTAAAATTAGCAGACGGTTCTGCACAGGTCAGCAACGGACTGGCACAGTTATCTGACGGACTGACAGCTTCTATCAGTGAGTATGAAAGCAATAAGACAAAGTTAAAGACAAGCGCACAGGCACTTGAAGCCGCAGGCACACAGTTAAACGGTACACTCTCAGCATTAGGAAATGACAACCTGATTATCCAGCCTGCTACAGATATGTATTCAGAAAGCGGACTGACAACGGCAGCTCAGACAGCACTTGCCAATAAATATATGGATGCATATTCATTTGTAACAGCAAATGCTTCTAATCCGGTTGTAACAGCTTTAAATGCCGGTATTGCGGCAAACGCACAGCTTGCGGCAGCAGGTATTACCGATTTAGCTTCTATTTATAAGAATGAAATGGTTATCCTTGTAAATACGGCAGCCAATGAAAGTGCCGGTAAGGTAGAAAATACTGTAAACAGCAGCGTGGCACAGCTTGCCGCAGGCGCAGCACAGGTTAACGCAGGTTTACAGAGTGCCGTTGCAAAGAAGGATACATTAGAAACAGCACTTGGACAGCTTGTAGCGGGAAGCAGCAGTGTTTCTTCAGGAAGCGCCCAGTTAAACAGCGGACTTTCACAGTTAAAGAGTAACAACGATACGTTAAACGGCGGTATTGCAAATGCTGTATCCGGTGCAAAGCAGCTTGATGCAGGTGCATCACAGCTTACAGCAGCATCCGGTGTTCCGGCACTCGTATCCGGCACATCTGATTTAAAGAACGGTATCGGTCAGCTCTCTGAGAGCAGCCCGGCACTTGTAACAGGCATCAATGCTCTTGATGACGGTGCAAAGCAGTTAAAGATTGGTACAGCACAGTTATTACAGGGAGCAGGTGCATTAGCAAGCGGTGTAACCCAGTTAAATGACGGCGCACACGAATTAAGCGACGGTGCAGAACAGTTAAATGACGGTGTGGTTGAATTAAACAACGGTATGATTCAGTTCAACGAAGAAGGAATCAGCCAGATTACATCTCTTGTAGGCAGTGATGCAGACGATGCAATTGATACAATTAAGAAGGTTATCAACCTTGGAAAAGATTATCAGTCCTTTGCAGGAAAGGCAGATGACATGGACGGTTCTGTAACATTTATCTACAAGACAGAAGGCGTTACAAAGTAATTTGATTTTGCGGCTGTTACAAGTAGTGCAAAATATATTTTAATAAAATAAATCAAAATCCGCCGGTTGGAATGACCGGCGGATTCTTTGTTGCGTTTTTAGCAGTTGCAAGGCATGGAAAAAATGTGTATGATGAAGAAAACAGCGTGGACAAAGGGGGATGGCATGGAAATTAGTAATATATTAATGAGGGACGGATTATCGTTAGGAGTTTTACAGAAATTGTCGTTTGAATCAAAGCTAGGAATAAATTAAAAAAAGAATCTTCATTATTTCGATAAAGAAAGTCTTTTGGAAGAACTGCAAGAAGCAAGTAAATGGTACGATGAATTAGAAGTGCTTCATGAACTTGCATTAGATTATAGAATAAAAAGTATACAATCTATTAATATGAAATATAATAGATACTACCCAGACCATCAGGCTAGAAAAGTATTTGACGATTTATTAGGATTCCGGTCGTTGTGTAATGATTATGATGATATTTTGCAATTAGAAAAACTTCCGAATTTTAGAGTAGCCAATATGTCTTTTGGCAAAGCAAATGACGATGGATACAGGGGAGTACATGTATATTATCAACATTCAGGAATCCACTATCCGATAGAAATACAATATAATACTTATTATGATAGGCAGTTTAACAACTGGCTTCATAAATACACATATAAGAAAAATTATCCGGACAAGGTGGGGCGGGCATTGAGATATTGTTATGAAAATGGTAGAATTACAGCGGAAAAAGAATTTAAGGAGGTGCTTTTAAATGTGTTATCTAGTAGCGAAAGATGTAAATAAAATAGGAAGTATTGCATGGCAGACAACACACGGAAAGCAGCTTGCCGAGTTTAAGAGCGGTTTAATAAAAAAATTTGGTTATGACAGGATTCAATTTGTGACAATCAGCAGACCGTCTGCATATGGCGAATATGAACCTTATCAATTTGTTCAGACACAAAAGGAATTTGAACAGGCTGTTGAAATGCTGTAAAGGGGTGATTCTATGATAAATAACACACTTGCAAAGAAACGGATTATAGCCGCAGTGGCAGTGACCGTAGTTTTGATTGCGGCGATAGTGGCAGTGCCGGTAATACGGCGTGAAATTTGTTATGGGACAGTTGTGGGCGAATGTGACAATCAGGAACTGGTTGAGCGCTGGCAGCAGTATGGAGAGGCTTATGCGATAGGTGCAAATAAAGACGGAATGCCTATTTTTAAAGACAGAAAGGCAGCGATGAAGCAGGCAAAGAAGGATTACGGGCTGGGATTTGAGTATTTAAGGGAATACCGGAATTTTCCAAAAATATCAGATAATCCAAAGGTCTGCCAACAGTATAAAATGTTAGGCTGGCAGACTGTACCGCCGATGACGGTGGAAAATTATGAGGAAATCGGAAGACAGTGTGGTATGGTATCTAGATTTCTGGATATTTACTGCAACAGCTTTGGGGAGGATGGATAGTATACCGGCTGAAATACAAGGAAATGAGGAATATACAGATGAAAATGAAAAAAACAACGTTTATTACGCAGGGAGCGGTCATTGCGGCAATTTATGCCGTGCTGGTATTTGTCTTTGACTACTGGAGCTTTGGTCCGATACAGTTCAGGGTTGCGGAAGCACTTACAATTCTTCCGGTATTTACACCGGCGGCAGTGCCAGGACTTTTTATCGGCTGCCTGATTGCTAATATTACAGGCGGCGCGGTTATCTGGGATATTGTTTTTGGCAGTCTTGCGACACTGATTGGTGCAGTCGGAACCTATATGCTGCGCAAACACCCATGGGCAGCGCCACTGCCGCCGATACTTGCAAACACTGTTATCGTGCCGTTTGTATTAAAATATGCGTATGGCACAGAGGGCATGCTGTGGTATTTTATGCTGACCGTGGGACTTGGAGAAGTGATTGTCTGCGGTGTATTAGGCAGTCTGCTCAGAGTGGCATTAAAGAAGTACCGCAATACACTCTTTCATGAATAAAAAAAGCTGCGTTTATAAGACGCAGCTTTTTAATGTTTATCTGTCCACTGTCCGAAAAATGTTTCCAGACGTTTAAAGGTCTTATTTAACACAACGGCTTCATCTTCGCTTAAATCCTGCATAATGCTGTCAATCATACTCTTATGGAATTTCATGTGATGATGATATGCGGCAATTCCTTTTTCGGTCAGCGAAGCGTATACGATACGGCGGTCGCGGTCACTGCGGTTGCGGACAACGTAGCCTTTGCGGACCAGTCCGTTGATACCGGTTGTCAGTGTGCCCATTGTGACACCGAGGGATTTTGAAATCATAGACATGGTACGAGGTTCTGCAATACCAATCGCTTCGATAATGTGCATATCCGTTACGGAAATATCTTTAAATTCTTCTGTAATTAATGCCTTTTCTTCGATATTTAAAATGTCGTTGAAAAGCTTTACCAAAATGGAATTGAGTGTTGCAAATGTATCCATATTATGTACCTCTTAAATCCTGTTCCGTGTGAAAATTTCGTAAATTTATTATAGCTTACACGCAGATAATATGCAACAAAAATAGCAAGGATCAAATGATACAAAAAACCACAAAATATAATATTTCACAATTGACAAAAAATACAGAGGGGGGGGGTATAATGGTACTATAGTCATATCTGACACGCATAGCGGGAAAGAAAAATGACAATTAAATAACAATATAAAGGAGGAAGTGTATGAGAAAAAGAACTTGGCTTGCAGGAGCCGCAGCCGCAGCAGTTATGCTCGCAGCAGCATTTGGACTGAATGTCAGTCAGGTAAATGCACAGGATGGAAGTGCGGCAGAGAACCTGATATTTGAGGAGGTCGGAACCTATGATGGTCCTGCGATGGCTTCTGACAATTACACATGGTTAGGCAATAAAGATGAAACAAAGTACACGGTTATTGGAAGTGACGGTACAATGTATGATGTCGATAATTCCGATGGTAAATATGGGGAAATTCCATTTATATCAGGATACAGTCCGGACGGATATATTCCGGCAGTATATGATGCAGGGATTAAGCTTTATAATCTTGACGGAACAGAAGCATTTGGCGGCAGACTGCTGTCAACAGAAAATTACTGCGACAGCGGCAGTGCCCATGTATTTGAATTAGATGGCAAAAAATATGCGTGTGGTCATTCTGAAGATGGGTCAATTGTAGTCGATGAAGCAGGAAATGATATTACATCTTATTTTTCAATAGATGGATTGAAGCTGAGTGGTGTCTATAGCATTGATTCACAGCATGTACAGGCAAGCTATAGTGATGATTCCTATCACACTTCAGTGTATATCTATGACAGCAGTTTTCAGCGCGTAGATATTGCATCTCCTGACAATTGCGGTATTTATAATATAAGCAAAAGTGGAGATTATTATATTATTACTTTTAATGATTATACTTCAGATATCTATGACAGTAATTTTAATAAAAAGGATATTCAGCTGGGACAGTCAGAAGATGATGCCTTGAGTTCATTCTATGAAATAGATGGGGGCTATATTTGTAGATTTTATCAAGCTATATATGATGAAAATGGAAAATATTCCATGTACTACAAATGCTACATCTGTGATGAGAATCTGAATCTGACTGACAAAGGACAGATAGAAGGTTATCAGTTAGCGGACTTTAGTGAGTATGATAACTATTACAGATGCGACTATCAGGTAGGCAGCATGGAATATGTATACAAATTCTTCAATAAGGATTTTACACCGTATTCCGCACAGCTGCCATCACAAACACCGGATGCACCGGCAGTATATTCACGGACATACACATCAATGTCCAACCTGTTTAATGTTGATACATTCAGCGGCAGTAGTAATGCTTCTGACAGAGGTACTTATGAAGCACCGCTTGCAGACGGTTATACAATGACTCCTTCTGGTTATGCAGGACAGTGTAATGGAGCCTATTTATATGGATATAAGGTATATACCGGATATAAGTTGGTGAACCAGACAGAAGAAACAGATGGTGACAGAGTATATGGATATAAGTATTATTCTATAGCATTATTTGATGAAAATGGCAATATGATTAAGGAATTGGCAACTACGTCAAGTTCTTATAGTTTAGGCGGAGCGGTTTCCATTGGGGGTGGCTGTCATGCAGCAACTGATTTAAGCCGTGGTGATAAGCTTGTATTCGGAGGCAGGATTATCAAGGTCAGCAAAAAGGCATCTGAAAATACCGATACAGTCAACGGACTGGTATGTGACGGTGACGGAGTATGGCGCTATTATGTAAATAACCAGGTGGATTACGGATATACCGGACTTGCAGCCAATGAATACGGCTGGTGGTACGTAACCAACGGAACGATTGATTTTAGTTATACCGGACTTGCGGCCAATGAATACGGCTGGTGGTATGTAACTAACGGAGCGATTGATTTTAGTTATACCGGAATGGCGGCAAACGAATACGGCTGGTGGTATGTAACCAACGGTGCTTTGGATTTTGGTTATACAGGTCTTGCACTCAATGACTATGGCTGGTGGTATATGAGAAACGGTGCATTAGACTTTAGCTACACCGGTCTTGGATTAAATGAATACGGCTGGTGGTATGTAACCAATGGTGCATTGAATCTCGGCTACACCGGAATGGCAGCCAATGAGTATGGCTGGTGGTATGTAACCAACGGAGCGATTGATTTTAGTTACACCGGAATGGCATTAAATGAATACGGCTGGTGGTACATGACTAACGGCGCATTAGATTTTGGCTATACCGGAATGGCATGTAACGAATACAACTGGTGGTACATGACAAATGGTGCATTAGACCTGACATATACAGGTCTTGCAGTTAATGACTATGGCTGGTGGTATATGACAAACGGCTGTCTGGATCTGACATATAACGGAACAGCTGATAACGAATATGGTACATGGAATGTTGTAAACGGTCATGTACAAAACTAAGAGAAAAAATTAAAGAAAAATAAAAGTGCTGCTGCGCTCAGAATAGGATTCGTGTATAATTATTCTGAATGTGGCAGCTTTTTTATATGCCGATGATGCGTACTCGTATGAAGCTGTAGTTTACCGCAGGCGGCTGCGCCTGGCGCGAGAATGTGCTTTGCACATTCTTTATTGTCAGGCAGGTGAATGGGAATGGAGGAACTATGAAAAATGAAAAAGTACATTGATATGGCAGTCAGATGGCTGGTATACATTTATATCAGCATACTGCCATGGATTATTTTCAGAAAAGAACTTTTGTTTAATACGGAAGAAAAAAAGATCATGCCGGTTAAAACAGCCGGAAATACAGATTATTTTTTATACGGGAAAGCAGCTTTTACGATTGCTGTTGGAATTCTGCTTTTCATCCTGCTGTTTGTTGAAA
>ERZ773258.2491-NODE-2491-length-11336-cov-3.237656_pt1 | contig 11336 bp, 10 predicted proteins | sample MGYA00511962_ERZ773258 | MGnify/ENA primary metagenome ERZ773258 (study PRJEB29015, sample SAMEA2737755) | human gut metagenome | biome: human gut; feature: human-associated habitat; material: faeces | place: China | collected 2012 ... | reverse complement strand
TGTCTTGGACACCATGCCGCCCTTGATGGGGAAGTACTTTTTCAGGTGGTTGACCATCAGGATATACTGGGGATCATACTCCACGGGAGTAAAATCGTTTTCGATGACAAGGGCGGATTTTTTGTTTTCTTTGACGCCCTTACTCTGGGCCTGATCCTTGGCAAAATCACCGGCGGCCTGCTTCTGAGTTTCCTTCAGGTCGTCCAGCACCTGGTCGTCCGTCTTGCCTGCTTTCCAATGGGGCATCCTTATTCACCCGCCTTTCCGTTGTCCGCACCGCCGGACATCTCTTCCTCAACGATCTCTTCCAGATCGGGCCGCTTCCCGTCATAGTAGCGGTAGCAGCTTACCTTGTGAGTGGGGCTGAGGCTGACCTCGCCGGGGTAATCGCCCGAGCAGCCCTCTACGCACATCTCGCAGCGGTCCTTGAAGTAGCAGTAATCCGGCATATTGATGGGGTTTGGAACCTTGCCGGGGATGGCGTACAGCTTATCCACCTGCTTGCCCACCACGGGCTTGGACGCCATCAGGCCGATGGTATAGGGGTGCCGCGGCCGCTCAAACACTTCCTTTGTCTTCCCTACTTCCACTACGTTGCCGGCGTACATGACGTATACTCGATCGGTGATCTTTCGAATGGCACCCAAGGCATGGCTGACCAGGACCAGGGATTTTTTCTTCTCACGCACCAGCTTGTCCAGCAGATCCAGGATTTGCTCCTCAATGGTCACATCCAGGGCTGTGGTGGGCTCGTCGGCCAGCATCAGCTCGGTATCCTTCATCAGGGCCATGGCAATGCATACCCGCTGCCGCATGCCGCCAGAGAGCTGGACCGGATAGCTGCCCAGCACCCGCTCGGGCGCAGGCATGGATACCGAGTCCAGTGCGTCCAACATCATCTGGCGGTATTCCGCCTTACCTTTGCCGGGAAATTGACTTTTTAAGATATCAGTCATCTGCGTCGAAATTTTCAGTGTAGGATTCAGGGAACTGGACGGATCCTGAAAAATCATGGACACGTTCCTGCGCACACTGCGCACCCCTTTCTTACCGTCCACCGAAAGGCCGCACACCTCAATGGCATCCTTGTGGACAATGGCCGGAGGGCTCTGCAGCACGGCGGCGGCGGATTTCAGCACAGTGGTCTTGCCGCATCCTGCCTCCCCGATAAGGCCCACCCGCTCGGCCTGATTTACATGCAGGCTCAGACCTGGGATTACCTCCAGCACACCTTCGTACACCTTATATTTCACAGACAGGTTCTGAATCTTTAGTGCGAGATCTTTATTCTCCATGTCACTTCTCCTCCACGGACAGGACGTCGTTCAAACCGTCGCCCAGCAGGTTGAAGCCCAGCACGATCAGAACCACTACGGCGGCGGGCATTACCGTCAGCCACCAGAACTCGGGCAGATAAGCGATACCGTCGGACACCATAGCGCCCAGAGAGGGCTCGGGGGGCTGCACGCCCAGGCCCACAAAGCTCATACTGGAGGCTGTGAGGATAATACTGCCCATATCCAGACTCATCTTTGTCACAATGGAGGAAGTGATATTGGGGAGCATCTCGCTCAGGAGAATCTTCAGTACCTTGACGCCGGACAGCTCCGTATAGACAATATACAGCTCATTGGACAGGGATGTCACCATGTTATAGGTCATGCGGGTATACCAGGGCCACCAGGCAACCGCGATGCCGATGGCCGCGAAGAGGTAACCGTTGGTAAACATCGTGCAGACCACCATAGCCAAAATCAGAGGTGGGATCGCCATGAAAAGCTCGGTCACCCACATGATGAGCTTGGAGATCAGTTTCCCCTTGTAGTACCCGGCGATAAGGCCCAGGATAACGCCCAGAGGCACCGAGATGGCAAGTACCAGCAGACCGATGACCAGAGAGGAGCGGGTACCGATGAGCATACGGCTGAATACATCCCTGCCGTACTCGTCAGTACCTGCCAGGTGAGAGGCGCTGGGCCCCTGGAAGGCCTCAACAATGTTGGTTGTCAGTCCGGCATCCTCCGGATAGGGAACGATATACGGCGCAAAGATAGCCACAAAGATAACCAGCAGCACTACAATCAGGCCCAGCATGGACAGTGGATTGCGGGAAAACTTGTACCAGCTCTTCTTCAGCGACTCAATTCTGGGATTCTGGCCCTGCTCCATCGCCGCGGTGGCTTTCAGTTCTTTTGTCATCATACGCTATCACTCCGATGTGTTGATGCGGATTCTCGGATCCAGGAAAGCAACGCCGATATCCACCAGCGCATTGACTACGGCAAAGATGATGCCGAATACAAAGGTGACGGCCACAATACCGTAAGGATCCTTGTTCTGGATCACGTTCAGACTGTACTGCGAAAATCCTGGATAGCGGAAAATTACCTCGATGATAAAGGCATTGCCCATCAAAGAGGCCACCTGCAGGCCGTAGATTGTCAGTGTGGGAATAAAGGAGGGCTTCATCAGATGCTTCATAACCAGCTTTCCGCGGCTGACACCCGCCACCTGTGCAAAGGCAATATAGTCTGCATTGATATTCTCCGCCATGGCACCGCGGTGAATACGGGCCATATAGGCGATGCTGCCCAGGGAGAGGCTCAGGCAGGGCAGCACCATACACTTGAGCACCTGGCCAAAGAGCGCGATGTCTCCCACCAGCAGACAGTCCAGTCCCATCATGCCGGTACGTACATAGTTATCCGGAATTGTGGGCATTCCTCCGATTGGGAAGAGGCCAAGCGTAAAGCTGAAAACCAGCAGCAGCAGTACGCCTATGGCGTAGGCCGGTGTACAGACCCCCAGATAGGATACAAACCGGATCAGGTTGTCCAGCCACGAATTTTTAAAAATGGCCGACAATGTGCCGACCGCCACTCCCACAACCAGGATAAGAATGGCGCAGTAAAAGACCAGCTCAAGGCTCTTGGGCAGGTACTGCTTGATGTCCTCAGACACATTGCGGTGCGTGAAGAGTGACTCGCCAAAGTCGCCCTCCGTAATCACGCCCTTCAGCCAGTGGGCCCATTGGATCGGAAGGGCGCGGTCAAAATACAGCTCGCTGCGCTTCTGTGCGATGGTCTCCTCCGGCGTCATAGGTCCCATGGAGATCTTGACCGGATCGCCGGGAATCAGACGAATGAAGGAGAACACCACAAAGGAGAGCACCAAAAGCAAGACAACTGTATGCAGCAGCTTTTTTAAAATGGCAATGACAGTCTTTCGCATAGTGGCTCCTTACTCGTCAGGGCCAGAAGCACCCGCCTCTGGCCCTGACGCATGTCTTCAATAGATGGAGTTACTTCATGGTATAGTCGGCATAGTAAAAGTTGTATTCGGTAGCGGCGTGGTAGGAGGGCCACTCAAAAGCGTTGGCATTGTAGATGGGTTTGATTACCGAGGCACAGGTGTAGACAGAGGGGACTACCTCCTCCACCAGATACTTCTGCATCTCACCGTACAGCGCCACGCGGGCGTCGTCATCTACTGTGCCCAAAGCCTCATTGAGCATGGTGTCGTACTTCTCATCCTGCAGCCACTCGTTCTGATTCCAGTTCCCCACCGTCCAGGAGGCATATTTGAACTCCAGAATGGAGCCCGCCTCAGGATAATTGGCCGTGGCGTAGGCGTTGGTCACATTGGGGCTGGTAGAGATATCTGCCTCATTGTTGCAGAACTGGACCCAGGGGGTCTCATTGATAACCACGGTGAAGCCCAGGCTCTCCAGAGAGGAGGCCAGCAGATAAACCAGCTTGCCGGTGTCGCCGTTGCCCTCGATATAGTCCAGCTGAATGGGATAGCTGGCCAAGTCGGCGGCGTATTTCGAGGCGGCAATCTCCTCCTTCGCCTTTTCCAAATCGTAAGTAAACCCTGTAAAGTTTTCCACATAGCCGAAGAGATTGGTCGGCACGGGACCGCTGGCGTCGGGCGCGCCGCCCAGAATGGACTTCATCTGCTCATAGTCGGCGGCATAGGAAATGGCACGGCGGATATGCACGTCGTCAGTGGGGGCCTTTTTGGTGTTCATCATAAAGTAATTCAGGCCGGTCTCCTGAAGTTCAGCTACCTCAATGCCCTCGTTGGCGGTCAGAGAGGTGATGGTGGTGGAGTCCTGATGTCCATGGACAAAATCCAGATCACCGCTGCTCATAAGCATTTTGGTGGTAGAGGCTTCGGTCAGTTCCTGAATTTCAACGGTATCCGGTGCAGTCTCGGGGACGCCGCCGTTCCAGTAGCTTTCATTCTTGGCCAGCACCATGGTATCGTGTACGGAGAAGGAACTGATGACATAGGGGCCGGATCCTGCGGAGTGTGTCAGCAGATAGCCGGTACCATAGTCGCCGTTTTCACCGTACATCCCCTCCGCAACAGTATTGGCCTCCACAAGCGCGCTGTTGACAATGCGGAAGGAGGTCAAGGCGGAAACGAAGGGGCCGAAGGTCTTGTTCAGCTTAAACTCCACCGTGTACTCGTCTACCGCCACCGTTTCAGCCAGCACATCCTGCAGGATATAGGCAAAGCCCTCGCCCATGGTCATCATGCGGTCAAAGCTGTATTTGACATCCTTGGAGGTCATGGGAGTGCCGTCGGCAAAGGTCACGTCCTGGCGCAATTTAAAGGTATAGCTCAGACCGTCCTCACTGGCCTGCCAGCTCTCGGCGAGCTGGGCCTCGGGACTGCCATCTTCGGCGTTGGGCACCACAAGGCACTCGTACAGATTCACATAGAGCATCAAGTCATTTTCACCGGTTCCCCGGGCAGGATCCACCGTCTCGGGAGTTGTGGTGCAGGTGCCCCGCAGCACAGTAGCGCCTGCGGGGGCGCTGGTTCCGGGATCTCCCGTGCTGGGCGTACCGGTGCTGGGTGTATTTCCTCCACCGTCCGTAGTCCCGCAGGCGGCCAGCGCCAGCAGCATTGCTGCGGCCAAGATAGTGCAGAGCAGGCGTTTCATCTTCTTCATTGCAGTCTCCTCCTTTAGTTGGTCAGTTCATGGACGGCAAAGCCATACATCACCGTATTCTGGATGATGTTTCGTCTTAACGTCCGTTCATTGGGAGCATGTACGGTCAGCTCCTCCTTTGGATAGACCGAACCAAAGCAAACACAGTTGGAAAAGGCCCGGGCATAGGTACCGCCGCCAATGGCCGAGAGCACGGCCTCTTCTCCCGTTACGGTCTCATAGACCCGGCATAGCGTCTGGATAAACTCGCTGTCTGACGGGACGTACAGAGGATGCTTGAGATGCTCCACCTCTGCCCGGAATCCCCTGGCTTCAAATGCGCCGCGGACTTTTTCAGCCACCTGGTCCAGGGAGACCGTTACCGGAGTCCGCACATCCAGCTTGGCCCGCAGAACCCCGTCCTCCAGAGAGAGCATCCCCAAATTGGTGGTCAGGGCTCCGGAAACCTCGTCGGCACAAGAGATGCCCATGGCCGTTCCATCCGGCTGCTTCCCCATCAGTCCCAGCAATTCCCCGGCGGCCTCCCGCAGTGCTGCGGGCGCTCCGCTGCATGCGGCCACAATGCACAGCAACCCAGAAATGGCCGAAGCCCCTTTCTGCGGGCTGTGAGAGGGCGCGTTACGGCCCCTGCAGCTCAGTGCGGCTCCTCCATCCTCCGCAGCCACGGTAAAGCTGACTCCTTCGGGTAGCGTACAGGAGGCGGCAGCCTCCTGTACGGCTTCTGGCTGGCATGGCAGCCAGGCCCGAGCTCCGGCAGGAACCAGATTGCCGGCCTCTCCGGCTTGAATCACAGCTGTCCCGGTATCCACGCACTTCACAAAGTCCGCGCCCAGGATGCCCTTCTCCCGATTCACCACAGTATACATACCGTCTGGTGAGAAGCTGTACGCCGGAGGCTCCAGATGCTTTTTATAGTAATCCATGCAGCCCCAGCCTGTCTCTTCATTGGTGCCGATGATCACCCGTATTTTCTTTTTGGGTACAAACCCAAGTTCTTTGAGCGCATACATCCCGTAGAGGCAGGAGAGCAGCGGTCCCTTGTCATCCGCCACCCCCCTACCCTGCAGGAAGCCGTCCCGCTCTGTCAGGCAGAAGGGGTCACTGTTCCACGCGCTCAGATCGCCGGGAGGCACTACATCTACGTGGGAGAGGATCCCCAGCACTTCTCCTTCGCCCCACTCAATGGTGCCCACATAGCCCTCATGGTTCTGCACATGAAAGCCCATCCTCTCGCCCAGGGCCAGCACGTGCTCCAGCGCACGGGCCACATTGGGGCCGAAAGGGGCGCCGACAGCGGCGGGCGCCTCCACGCTGGGGATGGCAATCTGTTCCCGCAGGCTTTCTATCAGTTGATCCGCCTGTTCGTCCACTTTGGCGGCCAGCGCCGTCAACACCCCGTCCATCATCTTAGTACCCGGCCACGCCCAGCTCTTTGCAGATGCGGGCGCACTCGGGATCCACATAGAAGCCATTCTCCTCGATGGCCACACCGTCGCAATAGATGGAGGGGTTGAGCATAATACCGTCGGTGTGGTTGGCTGCTACCCAGCTCTTGCCGCCCAGGCCCTCTCCCTGGGTACCCAGACCAATCTCCACGCAGCCGAAGATGCGCTCGTCCTCTTCGATACGGCCGGTGGGCTCGGGAATACCGGGGTTGAAGCCGCAGGAGATGTGGGCCACCCAGTACATCTTGGGATCGTTCCAGCTTGCCATCCACTTTTCAAACAGATGGGCCTCACGGCCGGGGCCCTCAATCTTGGTGCACACGCCCTTTTCAATGGTCAGCTTGACGGGGTTAACCTGACGGCCAATCTCCTGGGGCGGGAAGAGGCCTCCGTCGAAGACAATGGTGCCGTTGATGGTCTCCTCGACGGGACACATGGAGGTCTGGCCGGAGAGCATAACCGAGGTGCCGGGGGCGGCATAGGTGCCGGACTGGTTGCACAGGCGGCCCTCGCAGGAGAAAGTCAGGTCCGTGCCGCCGGGGCTGGTGATGCGCATCTCCTTGGCGTCGTTGTGCAGCTTCACCAGGCGATCGCCCAGCTCCACAATCTTCTTGTGGTCGAAGCGGCCGATAACATTGAGCATCATGTTGATGTCCATTGAGGCGGCGGTGATCTGGCGGGTTCCGCAGTCCATGGCCTGCTTCCAGCCGCGGGTGTAGAAGAGCTGATAGTCGTACTCAATCCACACATCGGCGGCCTTGATAGCCTCCAGCACCGGCTTGGTGGGCTCGATCATGATGGCCTGATCCAGGGATGCAGGGTACTGCATCACAATGGGATAAGCGCCCATGGTCAGGGCAGCGGCAGCGGTAGCGTTGACCACCCGCTCGTCATTGGTGGTGTCGCAGGTAATAAGGACGGTCTCGCCGGGCTTGACCAGCATGATCTCCCGCAGCATCTTCTCGGCCGCCTTCTGCAACTCCCAATTGAGGTAATAAGTACGACCTTCAGCCTGAGTGGTAGCTTTCATGTTGCATTTCTCCTTTTTTCATTTCGTTTTATATTCATTTCCGGGTTTACCTGTGATAGCGGCGCAGCGCGTCGGCGATGCGCTGAAGGGCCTGCTCCGACTCCTCGTCGCTGCCAAGGCAGCCGTTGATGATGCGCAGGCAGCCGTCCCCTTGAGCGCCGTAGTTTTTTCCATCGTTTACCGCCACGCCGGCTTCCCGTACCAGATAGTCCATAATCTCCGTTGAGTCCCCTAATTCAGACACATCCACCCAGCAGAAGAAGCCGGACTCCGGAAGCTCGATCTTCACCCCCGGCACTGCGCCCAAAATGCGGCAGGCGTCTCTTCGGCGGCGGTCGTAGTGACTTTTGTATGCCTCCATAAAGGAACTGTCGCGGAAGGCAGCGATGGCCGCCAGCTGAGAGGCCGTATTGGTCGCCCCCAGTACGTTGACCGCGGCTCCGTAATAGACGTCCATAAAGGCGTCGCAGGCCACGATGTAACCCACCCGCAGTCCCGACAGTCCCATTCCTTTTGAGATGGAGCATACGGTCACCGTCCGCTCCCACATACCTGGCAGGCTGGCAGGTGATACAAACTCTACGCCGTCAAAAATCATATCCTCAAAGGCCTGATCTACCACCAGAATCAGATCGTGCCGAATGACAAACTCCGCCAGTGCCTCCAGCCCCTTTCTCCGGAAAACAGTGGCGGTGGGGTTGTTGGGGTGGGTTAAAAGCACCATTTTGGTCCTGGGCGTAACTGCCTGCTCAAAGGCCGCCATGTCAAACTGATAGCCATTTTCCTTGTCCAAAGGGACCGGGACCGGAACCGCCCCCATCAGCTTTGGATTCAAAAAATTGCTGGGATAACTGGGATCGGGCACCAGCACTTCATCTCCAGGGTTGAGAAAGACCGTCATAGCGTAAAACAGGCCCGAGTCAGATCCGGGCGTAATGATAACGTTCCGCCGCGGATCCACTTCCAGCTTGTTATACGAACTGCATTTCTTTGCAATTTCCTCCCGCAACTCCAGAGAGCCAATCGGCATGGTGTAGTGGGAGGCAAAGCCGCTCTCTGCAGCCTCTATCAGTGCTTTTTTTACCGTCTCAGGCACTGAGGGATCCGGGTAAAACGGGTCGGCCCAGCCCATGAGCACTACCTTTCCCGCCATGGAGGCAAAGCTGTCTCCCACATCGGCCTTGGTCACCTTGGAGAAGAGTCCCCCCTCCACCCCCTGAAAGCTGCGGGCAATTTTATCTCTTGCACTCATCGGCTTATAGGGCGGCAATGGCGTCGATCTCTACCTTCGCTCCCTTGGGCAGCGCGGAGACCTCCACCACAAAGCGGGCGGGCGCCTCTTCCCCGAAGAAGCTCTGGTAAGCCTCATTGATCTCTCCAAAGGCCTCCATATCCCTGATAAACAGGCCGCATTTCACGATATTTCTGCTGCCGCCGCCGGCAGCCTCCACCAGCGCCAGTACGTTCTTCATAGACTGCGCCACCTGGGCCTTTAAATCCTCCGGCATGGCTCCAGTGGCCGGGTCGATGGGAAGCTGTCCCGATACATACAGCGTACCGTTTCCGATAACCGCCTGGGAGTACGGCCCAATAGCCGCCGGCGCCTTGGCTGTACTGACAATTGCTTTTTCCATTTCCGTCTTCTCCTTTACCTTGCGGATCTCACAAGTCAATTTCCGCTCCAAATGCAATATGTCAGGCAGGACATTGCATTCGGTAACAAAAATGGACGCAATGAGCCGGGTACCTGATGCACCTTTGCTCGTTACGTCCTGCCTTCTACATGGCCTATTATAAATGAACTTTTTTTTATTGTCAATCCTAGAGAGTGAAAAATATTAATTATTTTTCCAATACGCTAAAATTTACGCCCAACTTTTTTGTCTGAGGCACGCCATTTTTTGTATAGTCTTGCATTATGGAAAATATTGTGGTAAAATTTATTTCAGTATTTGCAACACCTTGTCTGCTTTCAGCTTTAAACTTTACAATTTGGCACGAAATGATTTTCTTTCTGTAGATACTTGCAACCAAATCACAGGAGGGCTCCGATGGAACAAATTGCTGTCACACTTACAAGAGAGGATCATATGATTCTGGAATCCTATAAGACTCTGGCTGAAGGGCTCAGCGATTACCTCGGCAGCAGCTATGAAATTGTACTGCACAGCCTGGAGGATCTGGACCGTTCCGTCATTAAAATTTTAAACGGCTATCACACCGGCCGCAGGGAGGGCGCTCCTATCACTGATTTAGCGCTCGAAATGCTCTCCCGTATTGGAGAGAACGGCGGTACTCCTTACGTCTCTTATTTTACAAAGAACAAAAAGGAAGAGCCCCTCAAATCCTCTACCATTGCCATTCGCGGAAAAGGGGGACGGGTTATCGGGCTGCTGTGTATAAACTGCTATTTGAATACACCCCTAGCAGATATTATCAGCTCCTTTACCCCCCGCGCCGCCCACAATACCCAGAGTATACCTGAGACTTTTTCCGATACCAGCGGGGATATGATCGAAAATACGGTGCTACAGGTTCGGGAACTAATCTCTGCCGATCCTTCCATCCCTCCCAGCGCCAAAAACCGCGCCATTGTAACCGCACTCTATGAGAAAGGAATTTTCAACCTCAAAGATGCAGTCGTTCGCACGGCCACACTATTGGGTATTTCCAAAAATACAGTCTACCTCCATTTGAGGAATCTCTCTGTGCGGCCGGCTGGCTAGAACCCTTGGCCGTCCCTGCCTTCTCCTCCTAAAAAAGCGCCGGCGCTTCTTCCCGCTCTGAACCGCTCCAGTAAAAACGGACAGTGACAAAAGGCCCCCAGATGTAGGAAAATAGACTACATCTGGGGGTCTTGTCATGTGGAAATGGAATTACACACACGTTCAAACACTGTTGCCTGAGATTAGAGCCATGCTGGCAGAGGGGAAAACGCAGCGAGAAGTTGCGGAATACTACGGTTTTCGGAATAAACAGGTGGTAAAAGGGCTGCTTGAGCGTGAGCGCAGGAAAGAACGCAAACTGGAGGCGGGAATTATCCCGCGGCCCAAGGGGGCAGGCCAAGGAGGGATGCCCCTCCCAGAAATATCGTGGCAGAGCAGGCGTATGAGATCCAGCGTTTACAGATGGAGAACAAGCTGCTGCGGGATTTTCTGCGGTCCACAGGAAGGAAGTGAGGGCAAAGGTAAAATACCACATCATATCTCGACACAGAACAGAGTATCCCGTGGCAGTCATGTGTGAATTCTTTGGAGTATCCAGAAGCGGCCACTACGCCTTTGTCCGCCGCCTGGACAGGCCGGAGAAGGATGCAGCTCTTGCAGAAGTGATCGCGCAACAGCGGGAACGCAGCTTCGGCACCTATGGCTACCGGCAGATGTGGCTGTGGCTGAAGAGCCGGGGTATTTTCCGAAATCCCAAAACTGTGCTGCGGGTCATGAAGAAGTATGGCCTGCTGTCTGGGATTCGCCGCCGCAGGAAATGGCAGCAGGTACACAGGTACAAGAATCTGCTGAATCGGGAGTTTCATGCGGATAAGCCCAACAGCAAATGGGTAACGGACATCTCCTACATCCACACCAAGCAGGGCGTACTGTACCTGTCCATGAGCCGGGACCTCTATGACAACAGCATTGTGGCGTACAAAACCGGAACACAGCAGACGGTGAACCTGGTCCTGCATACCATCCGTCTGGCTATGAAAAGAGAGAAAAAGAGGGGCGCTGCAGAGTTGCAGCTCCACAGCGACCAGGGACTTCAGTACACCCCACAAGCATACTTTAACCTGATTCAAGCATACGGCATGGTATGCCCTCACGTCGCAGAATACTCAGAATTCCCCTTCGAATCCCTTTGGCTGCGCCCTCTGCGGTCCATTTGACAGTCTGGGGTCCGC
>ERZ773258.2489-NODE-2489-length-11345-cov-4.014880_pt1 | contig 11345 bp, 10 predicted proteins | sample MGYA00511962_ERZ773258 | MGnify/ENA primary metagenome ERZ773258 (study PRJEB29015, sample SAMEA2737755) | human gut metagenome | biome: human gut; feature: human-associated habitat; material: faeces | place: China | collected 2012 ... | reverse complement strand
CCTGCCCCAAATATTTGTCTTACGCAAAACGCCCCTGCACTGCCAAAAATACCACAGTACAGAGACGTTTTCCTTCCCGTTGCTTAAAAACTTTCTATAATAAATTTTCCTTTTTCTGATACGATTCCTGTTCTTTACGCTCCGCGTTCTGCCTCCCGCTCTTTGTAGTGATGAGCCTCTTCAAGCATCATATCCTTCACCTTCATCAGGCGGATCTGCGTGCTTCTCTCATTTTCATCCAGCTTCATCGTGATATATTTGATATTTTTGCGCGCCTCCGGAATAATTACGTGTTCCAGCGCATTGACTCTCCGGCGCGTTTTCTCGATCTCGGCTGCCATGAGCTGGCAGGCTTTCTCTGTCTCGGACAGCCGCAGCATATCCGGCAGAATGTCCGCCAGCGACTTGACTGCCCCGTCCAGATCGCTCGAAGTAAACGCAAATCCATACGAGTAAATATCGTTCTCATCCGCCGTCCGGGTCTTATAATGGAACACCGGAATATCGACGCTCATTACGTTTTTCTTGTCTGCTTCCAGATAAACCGCCTGTTTCGGCGCGGCAAGCGCGGTATTTAACGCCTGCTCGGACATCCCGGCTTTAGCGATGACGAAATTCACATTCGCACTCCGGATGCCCGCCTCCACTTTCTGGCGCAGCGCCATATTTTCCCGGACCAGATCCAGGAACTGACGCATCAGTTCGTCTCGTTTATCTTTCAGAAGTTTGTGACCTTTTATGGCTGTGACCAGTTTCTTCTTAGTTCTGGTCAGTTCCATACGGGTAGGGGTTACCTGGGTTGACGCCATAGTATCACTCCTTTCTATACTTTATATATTGGACGCCATGCCGGCTAGAATCCGCTTCGCTTCTTCTCGCTGAGGGCTGACGCCCTATGCATCTTGCCAGATATGGAATCGCAGGTTAACCTGCATTCCATATCTGATCAATCTGCGCATGGCTTACTGCTTACCATAATACTCGTCCAAGAACTTATCATCAATTCGTTTCAACTCTGATCTTGGCAGCATAGACAACAGCTTCCATCCGATCTCCAGTGTCTCTTCAATCGGTCTGTCGGTATCGTATCCCTGTGATACATATTCCTTTTCAAATGCATCTGCGAATTTCGCATATACCAGGTCAATATCAGTAAGAGCTGCCTCTCCTAAGATAGTCATTAATTCTTTCGCATCTTTTCCTCGCGCATATGCCGCAAATAACTGGTTCATGGTATTTGCATGGTCGGCTCTTGTCTTACCTTCTCCGATTCCCTTATCTTTCAGACGGGACAGGGATGGCAATACATCGATCGGAGGCTTGATACCTTTGCGGTACAAGTCACGGCTTAAGATGATCTGGCCTTCGGTGATGTAGCCGGTAAGGTCCGGGATTGGATGCGTCTTGTCATCTTCCGGCATGGTCAGGATCGGAATCAGTGTGATACTTCCCTTCTTGCCATTCTGTCTTCCGGCTCTTTCATATAACGTTGCAAGGTCGGTGTACATATATCCAGGATATCCACGGCGTCCCGGTACTTCCTTACGTGCGGCAGATACTTCTCGGAGCGCATCTGCATAGTTGGTAATATCTGTCATGATTACCAGTACATGCATGTCTTTTTCAAATGCCAGATACTCGGCTGCCGTCAGCGCCATTCGAGGTGTGGAAATACGTTCGATCGCCGGGTCATTTGCCAGGTTGACGAACAGTACGGTTCTGTCGATAGCACCTGTCTCTTTGAAAGATTCTACGAAGAAGTTCGACTCTTCGAATGTGATACCCATAGCGGCAAATACTACGGCGAACTTCTCATTGCTTCCGCGTACCTTTGCCTGCTTTGCAATCTGTGCTGCCAGATTGGCATGTGGAAGTCCGGATGCCGAGAAGATCGGAAGCTTCTGTCCACGAACCAATGTGTTCAGTCCGTCGATGGCAGAAATACCGGTACGGATATAGTTTCTCGGGTATTCCCGTCTGACCGGATTCAGCGGAAGTCCGTTTACATCCCGCTTCTCAGCATCTGTGATCGGTCCAAGGCCATCGATTGCTTCCCCGATCCCGTTAAATGTACGGCCCAGCATTTCCTCTGACACGGCAACTTCCATCGGATGTCCCGTAAGCCTCGTGTGGGTATTATCCAGCGACATATTTTCCGTTCCTTCAAATACCTGGATCACGGCCTTATCTTCATCCAGCTCCACGATACGTCCCATTTTCCTCGTATCATGATCTACAATAAATTCCACGATCTCATCGTAAAATGCATTTTCCACGCCTTCCAGTACGACGAGAGGGCCATTAATGCTGCTCAGTCCAAGATATTCTATTGCCATCTTACGTCCCTCCCTTTACGCATTCTTCTCAATCACGCGATGGTAGAAATCATCAATATCCTTTTTATATAGATCCAGCAGCTGCAGATTGTCATTCGGCACATCATACTTGATCGCAATGACCTTCTCAAATATACCTTCTGCCTTTAGCACCGACATCGGCATCCCCATCGCCACCAGTTTCCGGCTCGTCTTATACAGATACAGAATAACATCCATCATCTTGAACTGCTTCTCAAGTGATACACACGTATCATCCTTATGAAATGCATTCTGCTGCAGGAATCCCAGACGAATCACCTTCGCAATCTCCAGGATCAGCTTCTGGTCATCCGGAAGCACATCCGCGCCGATCAGCTTTACGATCTCCATTAAGCTGCTTTCCTGGGTCAATAACGCCATCAGACGGTTTCTGTCACTTACAAAGTTCTTATCTACGTTATCAATATACCAGGATGACAGGTCATTTACATACTCTGAATAACTGGTCAGCCAGTGGATAGCCGGGAAATGCCTTGCATAAGAAAGGTTCTTATCCAGTCCCCAGAAGCAGCGTACAAAACGTTTGGTATTCTGGGTAACAGGCTCAGAGAAATCACCACCCTGAGGGGAAACCGCACCGATAATGGTAACAGAACCTTCTGTACCATTTAAATTGCGCATCATGCCTGCTCTCTCGTAGAAAGAAGACAGACGGGATGCCAGATAAGCCGGGAAACCTTCCTCTGCCGGCATCTCTTCCAGACGGCCGGAAAGCTCACGCAGCGCCTCAGCCCAACGGGAAGTAGAGTCTGCCATGATCGCTACATGATAGCCCATATCCCTGTAATACTCTGCCAGTGTTACACCGGCATACAGACTTGCCTCACGGGCTGCAACAGGCATGTTGGAGGTATTTGCGATCAGTGTGGTTCTGTCCATCAGGGGATTTCCGCTCTTTGGATCGATCAGCTCTGAAAATTCTTCCAAAACCTGGGTCATCTCATTTCCACGCTCGCCGCAGCCGATGTAGATAATAACATCTGCGTCAGACCATTTTGCGATCTGATGCTGGGTCATGGTCTTTCCTGTACCAAAACCCCCTGGGATCGCTGCTGTACCGCCCTTTGCCAGTGGGAACATGGTATCCAGGATACGCTGTCCGGTGATCAGAGGTCTGGTTGCAGGATAACGCTTTGCAGAAGGTCTCGGCACACGGATCGGCCATTTCTGGGTCATAGTCAGCTTCTTTTCTGTTCCGTCAAGTAACTGCAGCGTAAGAAGAGGCTCATTAATGGTATATTCCCCGTCTTCCACTACGTCTAATACATAGCCCTCTGTATCCGGCGGCACCATTACCTTATGGACAATGGCTCTGGTTTCCGGAACTTCTGCGATGATAGTTCCCTGAAGCACCCGGTCGCCTTTCTTTACTGTCATATGTGTTTTCCATTTTTTGGAAGTATCCAGAGAATCTACGCTGATGCCACGGCTGATATAGTAGCCGCTGCGCTCTGCGATCTTGCTTAAAGGACGCTCAATACCGTCAAAAATGTTATCTAAAATACCAGGGGCCAGTGTAACAGAAACCGGTGCTCCTGTTCCTGTTACCACCTCACCAGGCTTTAAACCGCTGGTCTCCTCATACACCTGGATCGTTGTTTTCTCTGAGGTAAGCCCAATGACTTCGCCTACCAGATTTTCCTTACCAACGTACACCATTTCGTTCATCTGAAATCCGGGATCACCGGCCAGAGAAACTACAGGTCCGTTGATACCGTAGATCACACCTGTCTTAGCCATTTACTGCTTACCTCCCAAGTCAAACTTAAATTCATGGCGCGCTTCTTCCAGTTTTGTCTTAAAGGAACTGTCGATCAGGATATGTTTGGACGGGATCACTGCGCGGATACCGCCGTCAAAGGAATATTCACTGATCTTCACTGTTACATTGTGGTGCATGGCCAGTCTGCGGGCCTTATCCTCATCTGAAGGATCCATATACACGATCATGGCCTCATCACCGGCAACCTTTTTAGCTGCCCCGATCTGTTTTTCCAACAGATCCAGATACTCTCTGGTTTCCATGAAATTCGCCAGTTTATCTCTCACTTCTACAAACAGTTTATCCTTTAATTCTTCCTGTCTGCGGCTTACTTCTCTTCTTAAGTCCAGCTGTCCGATGGAAAGCTTTTTGTTGCGCTCACGCCCTAACTTTTCCGTCTCAGCCTCTTCCTGCATTTTCGCCCGCTTCCTGGCATCCTCTGTATGCTCCTCATAGGCCTTATCAAGAGTTTTTGCGTAATCGTCCAGTATTTTTGCACTTTTTTCCCTTGCATCTGTCATACAGATCTCCTGAAAATGCTTCAGCTTTTCCTCTGTTGTCAAGCTCTTCACCTGCTTTCTATAGTTTCAGTCCAATGGCCTCGTTTACATAAGAGGTGATAAAGTCCGGCTTGCGGCCGGTTCCGTGGCGGTCCGGGATCTCTACGATCAGCGGCAGCTTCCGCTCCAGCTTTACATTGTCGATGATCTCCGGAAATTCCCTGCCAAACTTTTCAGTTAACAGGATAATACCAATGGATTTATCGGCCAGAACCTTATCCAGCTCACGTTTCAGTTCGTCCCTCTCATGTACCACAGCCCCGTCAACACCTGCCAGGCGCATGCCGGTCCAGGTGTCGATGTTATCGCTGATGAGATACATTTTCATATTAAAGCTTACCTAAGATCATAAAGGAAATGATCAGACCATACAGGCACACACCTTCGGCAAGACCTACGAAGATAAGGGATTTACCAAGAATAGAGCTGTCTTCACTGATAGCGCCCAGTGCTGCACTTGCTGCTGCAGATACTGCAATACCACCGCCTAAACAGGAAAGACCGGTTGCAAGAGCCGCTGACAGATAGCCCATTCCGGCTGCGCTGTTAGAAGCAGCTGCTGCTGTTTCCTCTGCTGCAAATGCATTTCCTGAAAACATGAAAGCTGCTGCTGCGATCATGGTACCGAAGAATAAAAATACGTTTACGCCAAGAGCTGTTTTATAACGTCCCTTTGTCTTTTCTCCTGCTGCAAATGCTCCAAAAGGTACACCGATGCTTAATACTAATGCTGCGCTTAATGTCATTTTAACTAATAAACTCATGATTGATTTCTCCTTTTTCTCTTCATTCTGCTAATGCTTGCCATACGGCTCAAATGCCCGTCCGCTTCCTCTGTAGAACCGGCTGAACAGCTCATAATATTCCAGACGAAGTACCTGGATACCTACGATCAGGCCTTCCATACCGCATACAAACAGGTTTCCCCCGATAACAACCGCCCAGTTAGGACTTCCGGCCTCTGCGCCTGCAAGCATTAAAACCACCTGCATCATGGCTGCATGGCTCACTGCGAAAGCGCCTACACGGACGAAAGAAAGGGTATTGGAAAAATAGCTTAAAAGCACTTCAAACAGTTCAAATACGCCCTGGGTAATGAACATTCCCACGCCGCCTTCCATTTTCTGTGCCTTCTTCTCTACCATTGCTGACAACGGTTCCTTAAAGAACATAAGCAGTAACGGGATAATAAATAATACAGTCAGTACAATAGTCGCCGGAAGCGCATTTCCGCTCATATACAGGACAATGACAGTTGCCAGTGCAAAGTAAAATACCAGTCCCACAGCGCCGTTGGTGTCAAACCATGTTTTCTCTGTGTTGTGCTCCTTTACGCTGTTGATGATATTTAAGATCATGCATAACAGGATAATGCCCATACCGATGGCAATAGCAACTACAAATACAGTGTTTAATTTTCCAATAAATGGAAGATCTGTCATGGCTTCCTGAGGTCTTAACCACACTGCGTCAATGATATCCTCAAATCCGAACACACTGCCGAACAGCACGCCGAATATGGTAGAGAAGAAGCCACAGCAGGAAATAATGCCTGCCAGACGCATTTTTTTGAACTTATACAGTAAAAATCCACCGATGAGAAGGCAGAGTCCCTGTCCCGCATCTCCAAACATAAATCCAAATAAAATAGAATAGGTGATACCGATGAGGATCGTAGGATCGATCTCATTATAAGAAGGCAGACCATACATCTCCACATACATTTCAAATGGCTTAAACAGCCCCGGATTTTTCATTTTCGTAGGCGGAGTGCTCATAATGTTGTTGTGGTTATCTTCCATGATGCAGAAAGTATCTGCGTCAGACTCAATCTCTTTCTGGAACTTCTTTGCATCTGTTTCGCTCATCCAGCCGCAGAGAATGTAGAAAGTATGATCTCCATGCTTGGTGCAGGCTGCCATTTTACGCACATCAAAGTTGACGGAGAAGCGCTCCAGTCTGGTACGGGCTGCTGCCAGCTCTTTTTTATTTTCATCCAGTGTCTGAAGGATCTTTCCTTCCACTTCCTGTTTTTCAGCCTCTAACGCCTTGATCCTGTCATCTAACACATGTTCCGCTTCCATCGGAGTACCTTCATACTCATCCGGCAGGAAACACCGTTCAAAATGCATGGACGCGTAAATGGCATCGATCTTGTCTGCCAGCTTCTCCGGCACGAAATAGACGATCCAGACATATTCCGCATCTTCCAGGCATTTAAACATCACCGTGTCAATGGTCTCGTACACATAGCTGTTGAACTTGTCAAAGTATTCCCTGGAAATACGGCCAAAGCGGAACTTGATGAACTGGAAGCCCAGGATCTCTTTTACGCTGTAATTTAACTCTGTAAATGGTGCTACCTGGTCTTTAGAGCGCTTTAAAGTCTGGATCTGCGCCTGAAGCTCTTCTTTCTTATCATTTAATTCCTTTAACCGGCTGTTCAGATCATCTACCATCTTTGCTGCTTCTTCCTGTGTAGGAAGTTCCGTCTCTGAAACCTCTGGCAGCTGTCCGCCGATCTTTTCTGCCAGTTCTCTGGCAATATTCAATTTTTCCTTATATGGATTGGTCTCAATATAAGGTCTTAAGTCTTTTACCGTCTTTAACTCTGACAGGGCATTTTCCAGATGGATCTCATATCTGGAAAGATAGGTATCCACCACCCGGTCAATGTCTGCCTTGGGGCCGGTAATGCTTAAGAACTTCATCTTCTCTATCACTTCACATTAACCCCCTTATGTCCTTGCTGTCATCCCATAACGTATCTTTTCGATGGTAGTTATGATCTGCTCAATCTCTCTTTCTTTAAAATAAAGATAAGAGTTTAATACTGCTGCTGAATAAGGCTCTTTCCTGCTGGTAAGCTCATAGATCTTATCTGTAAGCTCCTTTGCCGCATTTCCAAGGCCCTGATCCATCAGCTCTTCTATATTCTGGCATTTGTACCAGCTGTTTTTGATCACCCCGTAAACCTGTTCCATGTTTTCCGCCTGAGCCATGGTCTGGATCTCTTTTTTGGTAACATGATACTGGATCGGAATGATCAGCGCATAAATATCACCTTCCGACAGGTTATAATATTTTTTCGCCCTGCAGATCCACTGAAAATTCAACATATCCATTTTCGTGCCAAAGCACTGGGCCAGCATTTTTGCCTCCGCCTTTGAAAGATATTTATCCTTTATCTTCCAGATAGTCTTGAAATAAAGCATATCCATAGCCGTTTCACAGGCCGGAAGCGTTGCTTTTCCCTGTTCTAAAAGCTTTTCTAATGGCTCATAGTAAGCAGAACCTTTTAACCCGCGGATCACATCTTCTATGCTCCTGCACTGGGACAGCTGCACCAGATCCATATCCGAATGTTTATCAAAAAATTCCTTAAACCCCGTAAGATCCTGGGCACTTTCTCTGTTTCCCGCTGCATTTCTGAGACAGGTTTTTAATATATCGATCTCATAGTGCATGAAATAAAGGTCCAGAAAACGCCTCTGCCCTACATTTGCAAACCGGTACAGCTTTGCAAAATCATGGTATTTGCTTAAGTTTAACAGCTGCTCGATCTTTCCGCGGTGAAGCTCATCCTCAGAAGCTTTGGAAAATGCCTTTTCATAAGAGGGATTACTCCTTAAGAACTGAACCGCCTCAGGCACAGATCCCAGGTCTGCCATTGCCTCAAATTGCTCCGGGCGGATCCTGAAACGCTCCATAGCCTTCACCTTGGTGGAAATGCCGCTGTAACTGATCAGGCTTCCCATGTTCTCACTCCTTTATCATATTTTTAAAGAGAGCCTGCGCATATTCCTCATGCCGGTTTTCGTAGGTGGCCTTCAGGCGCTTCATCGTAGCTTTGGCATCCTCTGATTGTTGTCTTAACTCCTGCTGTAATTCCTCTTCCATTTTGCTGCGTATCTGGGAAATGCGATCCTGGTTTTCTTTTTCCAGCTGTGCATCAAAAGCCGCCGTTTTCTCTTCCATTTCACGGGCCATCTGCTTTTTTCGCTCACTGGCACCATCCATCACAGAAACGGCGGCTTTCTCAATATCAGACAGCCGGTTGATCACTGTATCCATGTCACAGTCCTCCCTTTCTTTGTTCTTTTTTTAATGCAATTTGCTTTTTGCATTTTTTTATCATACTACTTTTTTCAAAAATTAACAGAGCGAAATTGTACATAAATTAAAAATTTAACGAAATTTTTAAGCGTTATGCACAAAAACAAGGAGAATGGGACCTTTTTATGGGTCTCATTCTCCTGTTTTGCACAAAGTTCTCAATAACTCAGCCATACACTGACCAAACCAGCGACACTACTGGTTTGCTGCAGTCTCGCCTTCAGCGGCTGTTTCTGCTTCTGCCTGGGTCTCTGCAGTTGTTTCTGCTTCCTGTTTTGCTATATACTGGCTGGAAACATAAGCTTCCTGACCATCATAATTGATCACAGTCCAGTCATTATTATAACGCTTTACATAAGTAACTTCTGTTCCGCCTTCCAGCTGTACTAAAATACGGCCATTGGTAGACGGTTCTGTACGTACATTTACTTTATTTCCTGTAACTACATATACATCAGCCGGTGGCTGGGTCTCTTCCGGAGTCGGTGCTTCTGTCTCTGCTGATGTCATTTCTGTGGACATGGTCTCCGGCTGGGTCGGATCTGCTTTCTTCTTTCCCGGCACCAGAGTGCGGATCGCTACTACCAGGACTACGATCACAAGGATCGGGATCAGGAATTTTAATACCATTGCCACAGGTGATGGTCTGTGTTTTCTTCTGCGAGTCCTTCCGCTGCGGGAAGATCCGCTGTAGGAGCGGTTGGTACTTTGGGAATTTCTGTTTCTGCTGCCTGTGCTGCTATTGCTTCCTGCCGTTCTCCGGCTTCCGTTTGCTCCGGAACGACTGGAAAGTCCCTGCAGTTCTGCACCGGAGCGCGGTCCATTTCCTGTACCGTTAGAGGTTCTGGCTGATGTCTGGGATCTCGGGGATGTCTGACTTCTTACAGATGACTGTGCTCTTGAAGCTGCAGTCTGCCCTGCACCGGTACCTGTACGCGGCCTTGCCCCGCCTGTCTGACCATAGGATGCACTTCCTGCACCTGAACTGCCAGTGGTTGCACCTGTTCTGGCATTTCGCACCGGTCTTGTATCTGTTACCGGTACTGTAAAGGTCTTTGCCACCTGAAAATCATGAGAAAACGCATAAACCTGTTTGGTTAGAAGCTGATATGCCTGATTTGCATTATAGGCCGTATTATCGTTTTCATGGACCGCCTTATTTCCCAGAATACGGATGGTATGATAATCGTCCTTGGTCGTCTTGTCGATCCAATGTCCCTCATACAGCTGATCTATGGTATCTGCCAGATCTCCATCTACAAGACACGCCTTCTCAGCCAGACACCGAACCATACACTCCAACGTCTGTCTGGCCTTCACCATAACAAGATTGTAATCTTTGCTGACGATCAGGCGCTCCGCTTCCTTCACCCCCTGCTGGATCTGCTGCCAGCTGGTAGTACGTTCAAAGTTTGACATCGCCCTTCCTCCTTTGTATGTAATTTTCCCCCCGAAATCACTTATTTATAAACTTAAAAAGAGCAGTCTTCGTGTTTTTGGCAAAACACGAAGCTTCGGGCGCTGCCCGAATATTCGGAAACGAAAGCAAGCGCTTATGCAAGCAAGCTTGCAACACCCTTGTTTTCACTCCCGACTGCTCTTTTATCTGCTAACGTAAGTATACTAAATTTTCCTTCACCTTGCAATCACTAAGCACTATATGATATAGTTACTAGCAGATATATTTTCACCATATATCCGTATTTTCCGCAGTTGCGGAAGATACTTTTCACCATATTAAGAAAGAGGACAATATCCATGCGTTTAAGACATATACGCGGGGCAGAAGAGACTATTGCTACCAGCCCCTATGTAATCCAGGAACCAGAGCTTCACAAAGGCAGCTGGAACCAGGTTTTTGGCAACGACAACCCCATCCAGATCGAAGTAGGTATGGGAAAAGGACGTTTTATCATGGAACTGGCACAGCAGAACCCTGATATCAACTACATCGGCATTGAACGCTATTCCAGCGTACTTTTAAGAGGACTTCAGAAACGTGCCCAGTTAGAATTAAACAATATTTATTTCATGTGCATCGATGCCAAAAACATGGCAGACTACTTTGCACCGGGAGAAGTAGACAAGATCTACCTTAACTTCTCCGATCCATGGCCAAAAGACCGCCATGCAAAGCGCCGTCTGACTTCCCCGGATTTTATGGCCGTATACGACCAGATCTTAGCTGCTGACGGCACAGTCGAATTTAAGACTGACAACAAAGGCCTTTTTGATTACTCCCTGGAAGCAATCCCTGAAGCTGGCTGGACCATTACCGCCCACACCTTCGATCTGCACCACGATCCGGTCATGTGTGCCGGAAATGTAATGACAGAATATGAAGAAAAGTTTTCCTCTATGGGAAATCCTATCTGCAAACTGATCGCTATGAGAGAGCCTAAAGAAAACAAAGAAAAATAAACCACCGTATATGCACCCAGGTCCCGGCATACCAATCCGCCGGGATCTTTGCATTTTAAATCCATTTATCTCATTTTATCCACATTCATCCACATATTATCTCTTTTT
>ERZ773258.2486-NODE-2486-length-11351-cov-2.862783_pt1 | contig 11351 bp, 7 predicted proteins | sample MGYA00511962_ERZ773258 | MGnify/ENA primary metagenome ERZ773258 (study PRJEB29015, sample SAMEA2737755) | human gut metagenome | biome: human gut; feature: human-associated habitat; material: faeces | place: China | collected 2012 ... | reverse complement strand
GAAAAGATCTACTACACTGATCACAGAAAGAACGGAGGTATCCTTGATATTGATGATCAGGTTGTTGCCGATCTGGGGCAGGATATTCCGGAATGCCTGCGGCAGGATGACATTGATCATCGCCTGTACATGAGTCATGCCGATCGCCTTGGCTCCCTCCATCTGACCGGGATCTACCGAAATGATACCGCCTCTGACTGACTCTGCCATATAGGCTCCGGTGTTGATCGATACAACAAGGAATGCTGCCTGCCACATGCCAAGCTGCACATTGCATACCTGTGCCAGTCCGTAATAAATGAAAACAGCCTGTACGATCATGGGAGTTCCACGGAATACTTCTATATAAATTCGAAGAATCACATTTACGATCCCAAGCAGAACGCGCTTGACAAGCGGATCTCTCCTTTTGTCAACCGGGATCGTCTGGATAATACCGGACAAAAATCCGATGATACAGCCGATAAACGTGGATACCAGTGCGATCACCAGTGTCGTTCCCGCCCCCTTCAGATACGATGTCCCGTATTTCTGTAAAATGTAAAAAATTCTTTCAATAAAACTCATATTGGAAATCATTCCCTGTTCTCCTTTTCTGTCTGAAAAAGGCCGGACATACTCCTAAAAGTATCGTGTCCGGCCTCTATCATCTTCTTACTTCCCAGAATCTGTCAGTTTCATTTATTCTGCCAGCGGCTGTACACTGATTGCTTCCTGCATCAGACTGTTGAAGTCATCTACAGTCATCGTTTCCAGTACGCTGTTGATTCCGTCAAGCAGCTCTGTGTTTCCCTTCTGTACAGAAATACCGATGTTTACTTCCTCATCAGATACGGAAAAGTCATCATCTGTACCGGAAAAATCATCGCCTTTTTCACATATTCGAATTCATCATGACAGCTAAGTACGATCACATAGATGTCCGGATATTTTCTCCGGATTTCCCGGATCAGTTCGATCCCGTCCATCAGCGGCATTGCAATATCAGTAACAACCAGATCTGTTCTTCCGCTTTCCAGTGCTACCAGCATAGCCGGTGCAGATTCCTGCGCGGGCTGGATGTTGGCATCCTCGATCTGGGAAAGGCAGTTGTCATACCAGATCGTACCAAGCTGTGATGTACAGGTGGCTCCCTTTAAATCTGCAAGTCCTGCTGCATTTGCATATGCACTGTCCTGTTTTACAAGGCCTACAACAGTAGCATAATAATAAGGCTTGGAAAAGTCAACCATTTCTAATCTTTCAGCTGTTGTTGACTGACCTGCGATAACGCAGTCAACAGTGCCTGACTGTACCGCAGGGATCAGTGCATCCCAGTCAAGCTTCACGATCTGAAGTTCGTAGCCCAGTGTGTCTGCGATCTTCTTTGCGATCATAACATCATATCCATAAGCATAATCAGAGCTGTCGTTGATCGGAACGGCTCCGTTTGCATCATCAGGCTGCGTCCAGTTGTAAGGAGCATAGCCGCATTCCATGGCTACCTTTAATACCTTGCTGCCCTCTGCTGCATCAGCTTCTGTACCAGAAGCCTCTGTTGTCTCCTCTACTGCACCTGCTGCTTCCTCTGTTGCTGCTGTCTCCGTGCCAGAACCGCAGCCTGCCAGTGTCAGTACCATAGCTGCACTTAACAGTACACTTAAAAGTTTCTTTTTCATAATTATCTCCTTCCTGTCGGCGCTCTGGCAGAATCACTCTGTCATAAAAATAGAGAGAAAGACCCCATAAAGCCTTCCTCTCTGAATCGCCTGAGACTATATTATATGGAATTTGAAAAATTGTCAACCGCTCCATTTGGAGAATTCATAGATAATACATTTTTATTTTTGGAATACGATATTATCGAACTTTCCTTTTCCATCCTGCACAAGCAGTCCAATTTCATATTCTGAATCCCGATAGCACCTGAATGTAAATGTAACCTTATCATCTATAAACATTTCCATGATTCCATTATCCACAACAATATCCAGATTTATAGCCTGATTATTTTCAATGTTAAAAGATTTCTCACATACTCTTGGTCCATCAACCTCAGCCATTGAAAAATCTTTTACTGCAACGGAAGCTGCAGCCCAATATGGATCCATTGGAACAGGAAATTTAGTCAGGGAAACCCGCTGCATCGGGAATTCCAAGCTAAGCAGATAATATTCGGATAGTTCTTCATTTGATTTTAAAATTATGCCAACCGAGTCTCTGCAATCATCCATGGTAAGTGTACATCTAAATCTATACTTTGCTTCCTTAATGTCAAAGAAGCCAAATGACATCTTGCCAATAGAATCTACTGTTATTGATCCATCGTTAATATTGATATCGCCTTGTTGTCTTTTAAATAACGAATCAACCCTCTCCGTGAAACATTCATTAAATTCTTCTGGCATTTTAAAGTCCAGCTGTCCATCTGTTCTTTGTACAATTTCATGTGGAATACAGAAATCTCCTCCCCAACACCAATGATCCTTATCATCCGGTGTTGCCCTTTCATGTACCCATCCAAAATAAAATCTTCTTCCCTCATCATTAGCTGCTGATTTTGCTGCATAAAATCTTCTGCCGCCTATACCATCATATTTTGGTGTTCTCCACGGACCATATGGTGATTTCGAATACCTGTATACCGTTCCCCCGGATTCTGAAAATCGCGAATGGCTTATGTACCAGTACTCACCCATTTTAAACATTTCAGGACATTCTGTCACATTTGTATATCCAGGATCGTAAATTGGTCCGTAATGCTTCCACTTATATAAATCCTGAGATTTATATAACACAATACATCCTCTGCGTGTATCCGGACCATTATTTTTTCTACCTGCTATCAAAATCCAATAACATGCATCTTCCTCATTATAAAATACGTATGGATCACGCCAATCAACTGTTTCATAATAATCAGCATCAGCTACGATACAAGGTGTCGTCTCTTTAACAAAAGATATTCCATCATCACTTACTGCATGTACAATTTTCTGTTGGTATTTTGAATCTAAATCGGCTGCTGTATAAAAAATATGAAATTTCCCATTTGCATAAATCGCAGATCCGGTCCAACACCCATCTTTATCAATTGCATTTCCTTCTCCCGGGACAAGCGCAGGTTCAAGCTCCTGCCAATTTATCAAATCTTTTGTTATTGCATGCTGCCATGTTGTTCTTATTCTTTCCGGCCAATTAACAGTATTGGGGGGAGATGTCAGATAGAAAATGTGAAATACTCCATTATGGTAAAGTGGAATCGCATCCCCTGAAACAAGTCCCTCATGATTTCTGCGAAATATATTCATATTCATCCTCCTTTTAATTATGTTTAAATTTCTTTTTAAATACATCACTATGTTTAAACCAATCAATTAATACAGCTGCTAATATAATAATTCCCTTGGCAACAAGCTGCCAATATGAACTTACATTTAGCAAATTCAATCCATTATTGATGATTCCAATAACCATAACGCCAAGCACTGTTCCCCCAATAGTACCAACTCCACCACTCATTGACACTCCACCTAAAACACATGCTGCAATCGCATTTAATTCATGTCCATCACCAACAGATGGTTGTCCCGAATACATACGTGCTGCCAGAACAATTCCAGCAAATGCAGACATAAAACCAGCAATCGCAAATACTGCAATTTCAATCTTCTTTATTGGTACACCTGATAATCTGGCAGATTCTCTATTTCCACCAATGGCATAAATATAGGTTCCAAATTTTGTCTTATTCAAAAGAAATGCAAAAATCAGAACAAAAATTACCATATAGATAACAGGTATAGGAATCGAGCCTATTGTTGTGTTTCCTATTCTTACAAATGATTCATCCATAACTCTGACCGTCTTCCCACCGCAATATATATATGCCACACCTCTGGCAATATTCATCATAACAAGCGTAACAATAAATGCCGGGAGTTTAAATACTGCCACTATAGTACCGTTAAATAATCCACAGAATATGCCAAGTAATATCGTCACGCATATAGCAAGCCAGATTGGCATACCCTGCAAAACGATAAATCCAGCACAAAGAGTTCCCGTCATAGCTACCAATGCTCCGACTGACAGATCGATTCCTCCCAAAATAATAATCAATGTCATACCAAGTGCAAGACACATATTATGAGAAATCTGCTTTAAAACCGTGATCAGATTTTGGCTTGTTAAAAAACATCCGATACCAGTGATAGTGTAATCATCAGTACCATTAAAACTATAATGATTCCTAAATTTCTTTTTACAAATGAACCAATTATATTATCAGACCAGGAAAATTTGTATTTAGTTTTCATCTTTATCTTCACCTTTCGTTGCATATTTCATAATATTGCTTTGTGATAATTCAGTTTTTGAAAGCTGTGCTGTAATATTTCCTTCTCGAACAACACAAACATTATCACACATATTAATTATCTCCGGTAGTTCCGAAGAAATCATGATTATTCCCATTCCTTCAGCAGATAATTTGTCAATAAGACTATATATTTCCTGTTTAGCCCCAATATCTATTCCTCTTGTAGGCTCATCCAGGATCAATACTTTAGGATTGATTGCTAGCCATTTAGCCAGAACAGCTTTTTGCTGATTCCCACCGGAAAGATTCTGAATAATCTGATTAGGTGAGGACGTTTTCACATTTAGGGTTTTTATATACCTTTTTATAAGTTCCTTGCACCGATTTTTATCAATTACAGAATGTCTGCACAGGCTCTTGATATTTGCTAATGTGATATTGAATCCCACAGTATTAATAAGAATAAGTCCCTGTTTTTTCCTATTTTCAGGTACCATTGCTATCCCATTGGCAATAGCCTGTCCCGGAGATTTTATTTTGACCGGTCTCTTTTCTAAATAAATCTGGCCGCTGTCATATTTATCTGCGCCAAAAATGGCAGACATGATTTCGCTTCGTCCAGCTCCAACAAGTCCTGCAAATCCTAGAACTTCTCCCCGGTGCAAAGTAAAATTTATATTTTTAAACACACCATTTTTTGATATATTTTCAATTCTTAGTACTTCATCATCCGTAGGCACTGATGTTCTTATAAATAAACGTTCAAATGACTTTCCTACCATCATGTTAATCAAGTCATCAACATTAGCGCCTGCTGCTTCACATGTTCCAACATATGTTCCATCTCTTATTACCGTAATTCTATCCGCAATACGAAATATTTCTTCCATTTTATGAGAAATATATATTATACTAACACCTTGCTCTTTTAGGTTCCTCATTATAGAAAACAGTGTTACTACTTCGTTTTCTTCCAATGAGGAAGTTGGTTCATCCATCACCAGTATCTTTACATCAAAAGATATTGCTTTTACAATTTCTACGATTTGTTGTTTTGCAATAGACAGCTCTTCTACTAATTGTTTGGCATTTATATCAATTCCCAGCTTATCTATCATTGCCTGTGCTTCACGATATATTTTTTTTGTATCCTTTATTCCCAGCTTTGTTACCGGTTCTCTACCAAGAAATATATTTTCTGCTACACTTAAATATGGAACTAAAACTATCTCTTGGTGTATAATTCCTATTCCCTGTTTTTGTGCATCCTGAACAGATTGAATATTAACGAGCTTTCCATTTATCAGAATCTGTCCTGCATCCGGTTTATAAATTCCTCCAAGCACTTTGATTAATGTGGATTTACCAGCCCCATTTCCTCCTAATAGTGCATGTATTTCTCCAGGTTTTAGAGAAAAATCAATATTTATTAATGCTTTAACACCAGAAAATTGTTTTTCTATCTGATGCATTTCCATTACGAATTTTTCCATATTACCTTCCTCTGCCTTATACTGTATGTGATTGCCATATTGTATGGCAATCACATACTTCTAAATTACTGCCAGTCATCAATAGTTTCTTTTGCCTGCTCCATCGTAAGCGCATATGATGGAATCAAAATCTCTTTTTCAATTTCTTTGCCATCAAGATATTCAAGTGCTTTATCAAAAGAAGTTGCCGCTATTACCTTCGGGCACTGGGCAGCTACACCTTTAAGGGATCCTTCTACCATTTCTGCCTTATTATCAGGTGATGCATCTATACAATATACCCCAATCTTGCCGTCCAAATTATGCTCTTTCAATGCGGCTACACATCCCATACCAGATGTACCATTTACGCAGAATATAGCATCAATATCCGGATTAGCCATAACAATATCTTCCGTAATCGTAAGGGACTGATCCAGTGCGCTTCCGCAATTCTGACGTGCAACAATTTCATATTTGTCTGCCGATTCTCCTAATCCTGCAAGGAAACCGTCAACACGTTGTACAGCACTGTCATTTTCCGGATGCTCTAAGAGAGCAATTTTTCCTCCATCCGGATAATCAGTCAGCAGCTGTTCTCCCAGTACCTTACCTGCTGAATAAGCATCTGTTGCAATACATGTAACAATCAGATCCTTATCAGCTACAGGTGTGTCAACATTAAAAATAGGAATACCTGCATTCTTTACTGCTTCAATACCCTGACGTTCACTTTGTGAATCAGCCGGAATAAGGAAAATAGCATCATATCCCTTATTTGCTGCATCTTCTAACTGATTGATCTGTAAAGAAGCATCATAATCACAATCAAATGTTACAAAGTCACATCCCATCTCCTTACATTTTGCTTCATATGTTTCTACCATGGCATTATGGAAGGTATTGTTTAAAGTGTTTGTAAAGAATGCGAAACTAAGCTTTTCAGTTTCAGCAGCAGTTTCTGTTGTTTCTTCATTTGCCTGATTATTCACTTCTGCAGAATCTGATGATGAGGCACTATTTGATTTTCCACATGCCATAAGTCCAAACATCATAGTTGTCATTAATAAAGTTGCTAAAATTTTCTTCATCATAAATAAATATCCTCCTTTGATAGTAAATTAAAATTATACTCATTTTATCTACAAAGCCATTACGTCTATCGTGTACATTCTTCCTCCTTCATTCATTTTTAACATAAATGGTTTTGTAAATTGTTCTTAAATATTGCAGTGAAAGGTACTTATCTGTTTAAAAATTTCATACTGCTCATCGTAAATGGCAATATTATTTTTATCTGGCTCTGTTATAAAATCATTGTATTTAACATTTATACTGCATGCTTCATCAAATGAATTATATACTCCAATCCCGACACCTGCTGTTATAGCTGCTCCCATACAGGCTTCTTCTCTGCAAAGTGTAGTATATATTTCTCGTTTAAAAATATCTGCCTGAATCTGAAGCCATTCCTTGCTTTTGGCACCTCCACCAGATGCAATTATATAATCACTTGTTATTTTATATTCATTAAACATTTCAAGCGCATTTCGTAAGGAGAATATGATTCCTTCCATAACAGCTCTTGCCAAATGTTTATAATTGTGGTTTAATGTCAATCCATGTATTGTCGCTTTTGCCCTTGAACTAATAAAAGGGAATCGTTCCCCCGCTAGATAAGGCACAAATATCAATCCATTACTTCCTGGTGATACTTCATTAACATATGTATCAATATCCGCATAGGTACATCCATGCAATATATTATCCCTCAGCCATTTGAGAGCCACTCCGCCATTAAGTGTTGCACCTAGAAACGTCCAGGTATTTTCTGGAACATGGCAAAATGTATTGCTGCTATATCGCATATCATTTATTGGCTTTGTGATTATTGTTGATAATTGGCTTCCTGTTCCGATATTGCTGCAAACGATTCCCGGTTTTATCATTCCGTTTCCTACTGCCTGCATAGGATTATCACCACCGCCAACAACTACTGGTATACCCTCCTTTAGTCCTGTTTCATCAGCACATTTTCTTGTTATCTTTCCAGCCACCTCATATGATTTATATACATCCGGCAAGATCGATACAGGAATATCCAATCTTGCTGCCAATTCTTCAGCCCAGCATTCTTCAACTGTATTAAACAACAAGGTTCCTGATGCATCAGTTATATCTGTTGCAATTTCTGAACACATTTTATATCTGATATAATCTTTAGGTAATACAGCCTTCCTAATACTATAAAAATCCTGTTCACATTTTTCTTTCAACCATAATAATGAGGTCAGATAAAATCCCGTTCCTGGGGTATTCAATGTAATATTACGTATTTTGCTAATCAGATCATCCTTCTTTAATTCATCCATTTGAGAACTTGATCTTCTGTCCAGCCAGATAATAGCTGGCCTTATTGGTTTATTATTTTTATCGAGTGCAACTATTCCATGCATTTGCCCGGAATACCCTATTCCTTTACTATTTGCCGGATCAACATTACTTTTTTTCAAAAGTCTCCGTATGGTATCTGCCACTAGGTGCCATAATAATTCCATATCCTGCTCCGCATATCCCATAACAGGTGAACTTACATTATATTCTGTGGCTTCTAACGCAATTTGCTTACCACTTGTATCAATTAATAAAATCTTTGCACTTGATGTTCCTAAATCAATTCCAAGTAAATAATCTGCCAAGTTTATCCCTCTTTTCTCTAGGTTTATTAATTGTAATTATACATTTGATGAACTAATTCATCAATATTTATATTTAACAATTTTAATCATTTCGTTTTGTGCACTATATACATTTTTTTATATGTAATACCATATCGTTTGTTAATTTATTTCATTTCTACATTTGATTAAATCTTGCAATTGAAATAATAATCGTGTATTATTAAAATTATCAGTTTTATAATCATTTAATTTATTCAGCTTTTCATTTTATTTAAAACGGAGTGCAACTACTATATATGGGATATCAATTGTCTATCAGAAATCTTGAAGAAGTACATGAAACAAATTTAAGCATGGTAATTAAACTACTGCAAAAACGGGGATTATGTTACAGATCTGAATTAGCAAAAGAATCAGGATTAAAACAATCTACTATAACCAATATAATAAATGAGTTAATTTCCTGCGGTCTTGTTGAGGAAGTAGGAAGTATTGAAGGAAAAAAAGGTCGGCGTTCTATTGGAATTCAACTCCGCTATAATGCATTCAAAATCCTTGCTCTCCGTTTAACCAGACACTCCTTTACAATCAGCAAATTCAATATTGGTGGAGATGAAGAGAAGAGTATTACTTCAAACATTAATATGGATCAAAGTGCAGAATATACATTAAACATTATAACAGACCATATCAGAAATTTAATTGATGAATCAGACGATAAAATACTTGCAATTGGCATTTCTGTTCCAGGTCCACTATTTATTGATAAGAATGAAGAACATATTGTAATGCTCAGCGGTACTTCTGGATGGAATAATATTAATATAAGAAAGCACTTTTCTCATAAAATTTCCATACCAATTTACATCGAACACGATGCCAATGCAGGTGCTTTAGCAGAATGGTGGTTTGGTAAATATAGAATGCAAACAGGCGTTAATATATATGTTGCTGCAGGGCAGGGAATTGGTGCAGGTATCGCCATAAACGGCAATATTATTCATGGTTCTCATGGCATGGCCGGAGAAATTGGGCATATCAGCATTAATTATGCTGGTCCAAAGTGTCAATGTGGCAATCGCGGCTGCCTTGAAAACTATTGTTCGGTACTTGCATTACAAAATAAAATTAAGATTGGTATAGCGTCTGGACAGCCCACAATTCTTTCCCCTGACTGTTCTCTCAGCGATATAAAAAATGCTATATTGAAGGGTGATTCTTTAGCCGTTACATCATTTGAAGAAATAGCTTGGTTTCTAGGCTTTGGCCTCTCATCCTTAGTTAATACTTACAATCCAGATATGATAATTATTGGAGATGAATTATCATGTATTGGAGAACCTCTACTAAATATAATATCTAAGGTAATAAAAGAGCACACTCTGCCCATAGCCTTTGAAAAACTTCAGATCAGATTAACATCCTTTCATCTAGATCCTGCATTAATTGGTGCGGCTGCTCTGGCAATTGAAAAACTTCTCAATAAGCCGACCCTGATACTTAAGAGTCTGACAGATACACTCACATAAAATATGTTTTCCCAACGAAAGGAATACTATAAATAATATTGCTCTCATTATTTTCTATCTCTCATTCAGATAGCGGCAAGCTTTCCGAGCTCTGACAGGCATATTTGAGCCTGCTTCATGAGCCCGGAAAGCTCCGGCAGCTGTTCGCGTTCCTTCTTAATAGCTGTCTCCAGATAAGACGTCTGCATTTTCCGCGCATCAGAAATATTTTTCCTGATCACATCCGTATCCATCATGCCGCCCTCTGCTTCCAGAAGCCGCAGCGTATCATAAAGATCCTGGTTTCCGTTTTCCACCATGCCCTTTCCCCATGTATCTGCGGTATTCTCTGTTACCTGCAAGACAAAATATCTGCAGGTTTCCCTGCTGAAATATGATGCATAATAATTGTAATCCACAGCCTCCAATGCCGATATCACTCCAGCCCTGTTTGCTTCTGTAAGCTCCCTGTCTGCCCTGTCCAGCAGCTTAATATTATCCACATATCTCTGATGGGGTACCAGCATCCGGTCATTCCAGTCAAATTTCACATAATTCTGCATAAGATATTTAAAAATTTCATGCAGGGCAAGATTGGTGTCTTTGGCTGCCTCTTTTAATGCCTCTGTCTGCCGGACTGACCGCAGCCTGTCATTGATATCTTCTATACTGGTGTGGATATCCCCTGCCAGAGCAGCCAGCTTCTGGAACTCTTCCTGCCCTTCTGCATATCCCTCCGGCATAGTATCAGCGATTTCCTTTATCCGTATGGTAAAATCAACAGGTCTCACTGCGAGCCGGTCAAGCTTAAGGATCAGCTTTCCAAACATGGAATGAATGATACGGAACAGCTCCTCATCAAACCCGGTCTGAAATCCAGACCAGGAGGAATGCAGTACAGTGCGGTCAGCAAGACATCCATCATAGGTTCCGGCAGCAAAGCTGGGAATCCCTGCAAGCTCATAGCTGAAATCCTCTGTCAGAGTGGTTAATGCCGTATCTGCCTCGAATGTGTATTTCGTATGCTCCGTATAGGGCAGGATACTTTCCTGTACAAAGCCATATAACTCCTTACAGCATGAAATATTGAATTTCGTTTCCCCGGTGCAGGCATAGCCCCCGTCCATATTCACAACAACAAAGCCCTTCTTCTTCCACTCAGGCCGTATTCTGTGGATCTGTTTAAATGCACCGATCGCCCAGTCATATTTATTGTCAATAAGTCCCCATTCTTCTGATGCATGCATCACAAAACGGATTGTCCGGTACGGCTTATATCCGGAATCTATAAATGCCCTTGCTACCCCCATGGCCCATCCGACTCCCTGTACATCATCAAAAACGGTTCTGTAATACGCATCATAATGGTTAATGACTATGATTGTCTCAT
>ERZ773258.2485-NODE-2485-length-11358-cov-15.069716_pt1 | contig 11358 bp, 7 predicted proteins | sample MGYA00511962_ERZ773258 | MGnify/ENA primary metagenome ERZ773258 (study PRJEB29015, sample SAMEA2737755) | human gut metagenome | biome: human gut; feature: human-associated habitat; material: faeces | place: China | collected 2012 ... | reverse complement strand
AGCCGCGAGTTCTGGTGGCAGGAGGGCCACACCATCCACGAGACGGCCGCCGAGGCCGAGGCCGAGACGGAGCAGCAGCTGAATTGCTACGCCGACGTGTGCAAAAACGCGCTGGCCATGCCCGTGGTGAAGGGCCGCAAGACCGACAAGGAGAAATTCGCCGGTGCCGAGGCCACCTATACCATCGAGTGCATGATGAAGGACCACAAGGCCCTGCAGTCCGGCACCAGCCACTTCTTCGGCGACAAATTCTCCCGCGCCTATGACGTGACGTTCACCGGCCGGGACAATACCCTGCAATATCCCTTCCAGACCAGCTGGGGCGCGTCTACCCGCCTGATCGGCGCCATCATTATGACCCACAGCGACAACCACGGTCTGGTGCTGCCCCCGGTGATCGCTCCCACCCAGGTGGTGGTGATCCCCATCGCCCAGCACAAGGAGGGCGTGCTGGAGGCCGCCGCCGGTCTGCGTGACCGCCTGACCGCCGCGGGCATCCGGGTCAGTATGGACGACAGCGACCAGTCCGCCGGCTGGAAGTTCGCCCAGTATGAGATGAAGGGCGTGCCCCTGCGTGTGGAGATCGGCCCCAAGGACATGGAGAAGGGCCAGTGCTGCATCGCCCGCCGCGACACCGGCGAAAAGACCTTCGTGCCCCTGACGGAGCTGGAGAGCGCCGTGAAGCAGCTGCTGCAGGACGTCCACGACAACCTGTACGCCATGGCGGAAAAGAACCTGGAGGACAACACCTTCGATATGACCTCCTGGGAGGAGGTCAAGGAGATGGCCCAGGGTAAGGGCGGCTTCGCCCGCACCAAGTGGTGCGGCAGTCTGGAGTGCGAACTGGCCATGAAGGAGAAGGCCGGCGTGTCCAGCCGCTGCATGCCGCTGAAGCAGTCCGGCACCACCGGCAAGTGCGTGGTGTGCGGCAAGGCGTGCACCACCGACATCTACTGGGGCGTGGCGTACTAAGAAGAATCAAAAAAGAACAGTCGAAAGGCCGCCTGACACAAGAAAACACACGGTTTTGCCTGTGTCTATCCGGCTGAAATCGACCGAAAAACGCCCACATGCGTCAGCATGCGGGCGTTTTTGCAGCCAATTTCAGCTCGAATTTACTTTGGCAAAACTGCTTCGCACCGAAAAAGAGCGCGTTTTGTGCAGAGCCGAGGCGCGCCGCCGCAGGCATACTGGATGTCTGTCAAGGCGGCGCAACGATGGGGCTGCGCGAAACGCGCCTTTTGCGGCGTATGTTTTCTTATGCCAGGCGGCCTAAAGGGACTGTTCTTTTTTTGCTATGCTTTCTCCCATTCCGCGGTGAGGGTGACAGGGACGGTGGTGCGCCAGTCGGTATCGCCGTCGGCGGTTTTGGCAAAGAAGGCGGAGGCGGGCAGAAGCTCCACCCTCTCCCCTGCCGCGTTCAGCCAACCGGCGAAGCGATAGCCGTCGCGGGTGGGCTGCGGGTAGGCGCACAGGTACACGTTGCCGCCGGAGGCCATAGGCACCGCCGCCTCATAGGTGATGGCAGTGACGCCGTCGTCCAGCGTCAGGGACCAGGGGTAGCGGCTCTGCTCCGTCAGCCGCCAGGCGGCGCGGAGCACGATCGACCTCTCCCCTGTATCTCCGGGTCTGATGGACGCCGCGAAGTCCGCTGTCAGGGGGTCCGGCACCGTCGTCCAGACCTTTCCGCCGGCGGTGTCATACCGGCCCGCCCAGCCCAGGAACGCATAGCCGCCGTTGGGCGGCGTCTCCGGCTGTGGCAGCGCCAGGGGCGTATCGGACAGCGCGGCCATGTCCACGGTACCCTCGGCCAGGATCAGGGGCACGCCGCTGTCGTCGAAGGTATCGTTGTATATGGTATAGTGCAGAACACCGGCAAGGGGCTCCGGCTCCGGTTCCGGCGGAACATACGGCTCCTGCTGGACCGGCGGGGTGTCCGGCGTTGCGGGGACGGGGTCCTCCGCTGTGCCGCCGCCGGTGACGGCCACCGCCGTCATAGCCGACAGGCCCACCAGCATAATGGCGATCTTTTTCCACTTGGCGGCCTTCTTTTTCAGCGCGGCGGCACTTTCCGCGGCGGATACCTCGCCGGGAAGGACGGTGTCCGGCGGCAGGACCTCCGGCGGGAGGGCAGCGCACTCCGGTGGAGGGGCGGCGTGCTCCTGCGCCAGGGTGAACTCCTTGTTCTTCTCTTCCATGGCTTATTTCATGTGTACGTCCATCTGAGGGAAGGGGCACTCCACACCCAGACGGCGGAAGCCCAGCAGCAGCTCACGGTTCAGGGCGCGGGCGCCGGCGTAGATGTTCTTCTCCGCCACCTTCACCCAGAAGCGCAGGACGATGCCGGAGGCGTCCAGCGTCTGGACGCCCAGGTACTGGGGCACATCCAGCATCACGTCGCCCCGGGCGCGGAAAATCTCCTCCAGCAGGGCGGGCAGCTGCGCCTCCAGCTTCTCCAGGTCTGTCTCATAGGGGATGGAGATATCGCTGACAGACCAGGAGTTGTTATCGGAACGGTTGAGGATATTCTTCATCTCCGAGTTGTTGATGATCTTCACATTGCCGCCGCCGTCGGTGATGGAGGTGGTGCGGATTCCGATCTTGGTGACCACGCCCCGGAAACCGTTGACCTCCACGATGTCGCCCACGTTGTACTGGTTCTCCAGCAGCATGAAGGCGCCGATGACCACGTCAGCGATGAGACTCTCGGCGCTGAAGCCGACCACCAGGGCCAGCACGCCGACGCTGGCGATGATGGTGCCCACGTTAACGCCCAGCAGAGACAGACTCTGGCAGACGATGATGATGCCGGCCACATATTTGACCAGGCTGCTCAGCAGCGACAGCACAGACCCGCCGCGGTGGGTGCGGGGCTTGATACCGTGCAGAATGAAGATGACCAGGTTGGACACCAGCAGCACCAGCAGGACCATGACAGCCAGCTTCAGCAGGGCGGTGAGCTTCAGAGAAAAAACAGCCTTCAGCTCCGTGAAGTCAACGATGTCGGTGAAATAGCCCAGGGCCACCACCGCCGCGAGAAGCAGCAGGTAGACAAGCATACGCACAGGTGACTTTTTTGTGCCATCAGATCTCATATCAAGTGACCTCCCCGTTTCATTTGTGTCAATGGTATCTTACCACAAAGTGACAGAAAGTGCAACGAAATACCGGCTGTGTCCACTGGCGGAAAGCGGAAATGCGCCGCAAAATGCGTGAAGAACGGCAGCGCGGTACCGGGAATGACCGGTGGACGGATTTTTTATAAAAGAGCTCTTGACAATGGCGCCGCAAGGTATTATAATCGGCGCTCTGAGAGAGATAATTGTCTATACTACACAAAAGGAGGGAGCGATTTCTGTGAAAACAGCACATAAAAGAAGGGAGCCCATCGACCTGACCCAGGGGCCGTGCTGGAAGGTGATCCTCCTGTTTTCTCTGCCGGTGATCCTGTCCTACCTTTTGCAGCAGGTGTACTCCATCAGCGACGCGGCCATCGTTGGTCAGACGCTGACCGCCGCCGAGGTGGCCGGTGTCAACGATACCAATTCTCTGGTGTTCATCTTTTTGCAGTTCGCCTTCGGCGTCAGCGCGGGCTTCTGCGTCATCACGTCCTACTATGTGGGCATGCACGACGAACGGGGCGTGCGCCGCTCGCTGGCCACGCAGCTGCTGCTGTCCGCCGCGCTGACGGTGGTGCTGACGGCGCTGGCGCTGGTGCTGCTGGATCCCATGCTGGCGTGGATCAACGTGACGCCCGCCCACCACGAGGTGTACACCGCGGCGCACACCTACTGCGCCATCATCTTCGCCGGTATCGGCGCGCAGCTGTTTTACAACTTCATCTGCTCCTTCCTGCGCGCCATGGGCGACTCGGTGACGCCGCTGGTGTTCCTGCTGTTCTCCACGATACTGAACGTGGGGCTGGATCTGGCGTTCATTCTGGTGTTCCGCTGGGGCGTGGCGGGCGCGGCCTTTGCCACGGTGCTGGCGCAGCTGGTCAGCACCATCGGCTGCTTTATCTACGCCTTTGTGCGCTATCCGGTGCTGCGCCTGCACCGGGAGGACTGGCGCATCACCCTCATGGACGTGAAGCGGCACCTGACCCGCGGCATTCCCCTTGGCCTGCAGTTCTCCGTGCTGGCGGTGGGCATCATCGTCATGCAGGGCGGCGTGGTGCAATTCGATATGCGGGACGGTGTGATGGTGTCCAACGCGGCGCAAAACGGCTTCGGTGCGGCCAACCGGCTGTTCAATCTGGTGGCCACGCCCATGAACGCGCTGGGCGGCGCCATGACCAGCTTCACGGCGCAGAATCTGGGCGCAGGTCAGTACGACCGCATTCGCCGGGGCACGCTGCAGGCGCTGGGCATGGTGTCCATTCTGGCGATTCTGGCGGCGGGCACGGGTCTGCTGCTGACAAGGGGCAACTTCTGCTACCATGTGTTCCTCAGCGCCGACAAGGTGACGCCGGACGCGGTGCGCTACGGCAACTCGCTGCTGTATGTGGACTTCTCCATGTACCTGTTTCTGGGCTTCGTCTTTGTGGTGCGCAACTGCGTGCAGGGCATCGGGCGCAGCGGCTTCGTGCTGGGCGCAGGCGCGGCAGAGCTGGTGGCGCGTATCACCGTGTGTCTGGTGCTGCCGGGGCTGTTTGCCGGCGGCGCCGTCAGCGCCAATGCACCGGCCATGGCCTTCTACGCCCTCTGCGCCGCCGACCCCATGGCGTGGATCGCGGCGGATACGGTGCTGTGCATCCCCTTCTTCCGCAACATACTCAAGAAGAACTATGGCTACCTGCGCAGCGGCCGCGCATAAGAGCATAAGAGCATAAAAGCATAAAAGCATAAAAGCATAAAAGCATAAAAGCATAAGAGCATAAGAGCATAAGAACCTAAAAGGGAGCACCGCTGCGGCGGTGCTCCCTTTTTTGATGGCCGCGGATCGGGACGCCGCGGGACGCCGTTCCCTGCGCAGGCAGTCTTCAGACGTTTCCCTTGAAGAAACTTTCACGCTTTAAATCTATCGGTTTGTGCTGTAAATAACGTTAAAAACCAGGCAATTTACGATAATTTCCTCTTATGAAAACAATCTTTTTTCTTATGTTGACTTTTGGTGGATTTTGTGTCATTCTTTTGTTTAACTTATAATTTCCAAGCGCCGCGCGGACACGCCTCCGCGCAGTGCAGACGGAAGGAGTGACCCCCTTGAGCAGACTCGACATCAAGAACCCAAGCCGCGCCCAGACCGTGGTGGATAATCTCTACCGGGACGTGGAGCGCCGCATCGCCGCCAGTCCTCCGGGCCTCTGTCCGGTGGATATGTCCCTGTCGTTTTTGCAGCTGTGCCACGCCCAGTCCTGCGGCAAGTGCGTGCCCTGCCGTATCGGTCTGGGGCAGCTGAGCAAGCTCATCGCCACCGTGCTGGACGGCACCGCCGACATGGGCACCCTGGCCATTATCGAGAAAACGGCGCGGACCGTGGTGAACACCGCCGACTGCGCCATCGGGCGCGATGCCGCCCGGCTGGTGCTGGACGGGCTGGAGGGCTTCCGGGATGACTACGAGGAACACATCCTGCACCACCGCTGTCTGGCGGGCTTGCAGCTGCCGGTGCCCTGCGTGGCCCTGTGTCCCGCCGGTGTGGACGTACCCGGCTATATGGCCCTGATAGGCGAGGGACGCTGCGCCGACGCGGTGCGGCTGATCCGTAAGGACAATCCCTTCCCTGTGGCCTGCGCCTATATCTGCGAGCACCCCTGCGAGGCGCGGTGCCGCCGGAATATGATCGACGATGCCATCAACATCCGCGGGCTGAAGCGCTATGCCGTGGACAATGCCGGAGACGTGCCCCAGCCCCCCTGCGCAGCCTCCACCGGCAAGAAGGTGGCGGTCATCGGTGGCGGCCCCAGCGGACTCAGCTGCGCCTATTACCTGGCCCTGATGGGTCACAAGGTGACGGTATTCGAGGAACGGGAGAAGCTGGGCGGTATGCTGCGCTACGGCATCCCCAACTACCGCTTCCCCCGGCACCTGCTGGATGCGGAGATCGCCTCCATCCTCTCTTTGGGCATTGAGGCACACACCGGCGTGACCGTGGGCACCCAGCTGTGGATAGAGGACCTGCTGAAGGAGTATGACTGCCTGTACATTGCCATCGGCGCCCATCAGGACAAGAAAGTGGGCATCCCCGGCGAGGACAGCAAGAACGTGATGTCCGCGGTGGAGATGCTGCGCTCCATAGGTGACGACGTGATGCCGGACTTCACCGGCAAGCGGGTGGTGGTCATCGGCGGCGGCAACGTGGCTATGGACGTGACCCGCAGTTCTATCCGCCTGGGGGCGGAAAAGGTGACGTGCGTGTACCGCCGCCGCATTGAGGACATGACCGCCCTGCCAGACGAGGTGACGGGCGCTATGGCCGAGGGCGCGGAGATCGCCGCCCTGATGGCCCCCTCCCACATTGAGGCCGATGAGGACGGCAATGCCGCCGCGCTGTGGGTGCAGCCCCAGATCATCGGCGAGGCGGATAAGTCCGGGCGGCCCCGGCCCAACAAGGCTGACCTGCCGGAGGTACGCATCCCGGCGGATATCATCGTGGTGGCCATCGGCCAGGGCATCGAGATCCAGGGCTTCGAGCAGGCGGGCGTACCCATCAAGCGCGGCACGTTCGTAGCGGGACTGTCTGGCCAAGTGGGCGACATGGATAACGTATTCGCCGGTGGTGACTGCGTCACCGGGCCGGCCACCGCTATCCGCGCCATTGCCGCCGGCAAGGTGGCGGCAGCCAACATCGACGAGCACCTGGGCTTCCGGCATGAGATCAAGGTAGAACTGGACATCCCGGCACCGCGGCTGAACAACCGCGCGCCCCACGGCCGAATAAACACCACAGAGCGCGAGGCCTGCGAGCGCCGGTGCGACTTTGAGGATATCGAGTGTGGGCTCACCGAGGAGGGCGCGCGGACCGAGGCGTCCCGCTGCCTGCGGTGCGACCACTACGGCTACGGCATTTTCCGGGGAGGGAGGAATGAGAAATGGTAACACTGACCATCGATGGGCGGACCGTATCGGTGCCGGAGGGCACCACCATTCTGGAGGCGGCCCAGACCCTGCGGATCAGTATCCCCACCCTGTGCTATCTGAAGGACATCAACGAGATCGGCGCGTGCCGCATCTGCATGGTGGAGGTGGAGGGCTATGCACGGCTGGTGCCCTCCTGCGACAGCGCTGTCAGCGAGGGCATGGTGGTGTACACCAGCTCACCCCGTGTCCGCGAGGCCCGGCGAGTCAATCTGCGGCTGCTGCTGAGCCAGCATGAGACGAAATGCACCAAGTGCACCCGCAGCGGCAACTGTAAGCTCCAGCAGCTGACCAACGACTATAACCTGCTGGGCGACCACTATATCGACGACCTGAAGAACATCCCCACGGACTACTCCAATCCGGTGGTGCGTATCGAAAACCGCTGCGTGAAGTGTATGCGGTGCATCCAGGTGTGCGAAAAGATCCAGGGCATGGGCATCTGGGACCTGATGGGCACCGGTACTCGCACCACCGTGGGTGTGGCCCACACCAGGACCCTGGGCGAGAGCGACTGCACCTTCTGTGGCCAGTGCATCACCCACTGTCCCGTGGGCGGTCTGCAGGAGCATGACGACACCGGCAAGGTGTTCGACGCGCTGGCGAACAAGGACCGGATCACCGTGGTGCAGGTCGCACCGGCGGTGCGGGCGGCCTGGGCAGAGTTTTATCATCTGGACCCCAAGTTTGCCACGGCGGAGCGCATGGTGACGGCGCTGAAGACCATGGGCTTCGACTATGTATTCGACACAGACTTCGCCGCCGACCTGACCATCATGGAGGAGGGCAGTGAGTTCATCGAGCGCTTTACCCACCGGAACAAATATCACTGGCCCATGTTCACCAGCTGCTGTCCCGGCTGGGTGCGGTTCCTGAAGGGACAATTCCCGTCATATACGGAAAACCTGTCCACCGCCAAGAGCCCCCAGCAGATGTTCGGTGCCGTCGCCAAGAGTTACTTTGCCCAGAAGATCGGCGTGGACCCCAAGAAGCTGTTTGTGGTGTCCATCATGCCCTGCACCGCCAAGAAGGCGGAGTGTGCGCTGCCCACCATGAAGGACGAGCAGGGCGACCAGGACGTGGATGTGGTGCTGACCACCCGCGAGATCGTGCGGATGCTGCGGGGCGAACAGATCAATCCCGCGGTGCTGCCAGAAACACCCTTTGACAGTCCGCTGGGCACCGGCACCGGTGCGGCGGTGGTCTTCGGCGCCACCGGCGGCGTGATGGACGCGGCTCTACGGAGCGCGTACTATCTCATTACCGGCAAGGAACCGAAACCGGACGCCTTCTCCGCCGTGCGCGGTATGGACAGCTGGAAGGAGGCCGTATTCACCATCCCCGGCGCGGGCAACGTCCGCATGGCAGTGGTCAACGGACTGGGCAACACCCGTAAGCTGATGCACGCCATCGACGAGGGCGATGTGGATTACGACTTCGTTGAGGTGATGGCTTGTCCCGGCGGGTGCGCCGGCGGCGGCGGGCAGCCCATACACGACGGACAGGAGCTGGCGGCCTATCGCGGCGATATCCTGTGGAGCATCGACAAGAGTGCCAAGGTGCGGTTCTCCCACCGGAACAAGGACGTGCAGGCGCTGTACCGGGAATTCCTGAAAGCTCCGCTGGGTGAAAAGTCCCACCATCTGCTACACACCGACCACAACGGCTGGAAGATGCCCAACGAAAAGTAAAAGGAAGGCCCTCGCGGGCCTTCCTTTTTATGAAGCGCTTGCAAAAGAGGACCGCCGGCGGCGGTCCTCTTTTTTCCGTATTTTACTCGCCCATGGGCGCGCCGCAGTGGGGGCAGAACTTGCTGTCGCTGGCGGCGCCGCAGACGGGGCAGACCCTGAAGGTCACCTCGGACTCGTCCACCGCCGGCTCGTCCTTCTGGGGCTTGCTGGCCTCCAGCTGGGCGATACGCTCCTTGCTGGCGTTGACGGCAGCCACCACGTCCTTGACGGCGTCGGGGACGTCGCTCTGGTGCTCCGCCACGAACCACTCGCCGATGGCGCGGTAGTTCTTCTCCATCTCGCGCTGCTCGTTCATAATAGCCATATTGGTCTTGGCGGTGTCACTGAGGGTCTGGGCCTTGTCCGCGGCCACTTCGGCCAGGTCCTTGGCCTTGTCCACGGCGATGCCGGCGTACTCCTGCGCCTTCTTGCTGATGTCGTTGAGAATACCCATAGTTACTGCTCCTTTCCATATCTTCCGGCTCCGCCGCCGCGTACACACGCGGGACAGTGCACGGCATGTATTCCTGTTGACGCCAGTATAGCGCGTTTTTTCAGCGGTTGCAAGCGCTATGTGGCGAAATTTACACACTGTTTACTTAATGCTCTATCCAGTCAGCAGCCCGGGAAACAGCCCGTTTCCACAGACGGTAATAGGCGTCGCAGTCCGCCTGCGGGCGCTCCGGCAGGAACATCCTCTGGCTGCGGCGCAAGGCGGCGATCTCGTCCATATCCCGCCAGAAGCCGCAGCTCAGCCCCGCCAGCGCCGCCGCGCCGAAGGCGGTGGTCTCCACCATCTCCGGCCGATCCACAGGGATACGCAGCAGATCTGCCTGCATTTGCAGCAGCACATCAGAAACGCTGGCCCCGCCGTCCGCCCGCAGAAGGGCAATATCGCAGCCGGCATCCTGGCGCATGGCCAGCATCAGGTCTGTGACCTGGGCAGCGATACAGCTGAGCACCGCCCGGGCGATGTGCGCCCGTCCTGTGCCCCGGGTGACGCCCAGAATAGCGCCCCGGGCGTACATATCCCAGTAAGGCGCACCCAGACCCGTGAAGGCCGGTACCACCACCACGCCGCCGCTGTCCGGCACTGTGGCGGCCAGCACGTCGATCTCCGGCGCCGAGGAAATGATACCCAGCTCATCCCGCAGCCACTGGATGGTGCTGCCGGCGTTGAACACGCTGCCCTCCAGGGCATAGGTGGTCTTTCCGTCCACCTGCCAGGCCACGGAGGTCAGCAATCCGGCGCGGGAGCGCACAGGCTTTTCGCCCACGTTCATCAGGGTGAAGCAGCCGGTGCCGTAGGTGTTCTTGGCTTCGCCGGGAGCGAAGCAGGTCTGGCCGAACAGAGCGGACTGCTGATCGCCCGCCGCGCCGCAGACCGGGACGCCCGCCAGGGACTCCAGCCCCGGGATACCGGGCTGCACCGTGCCGTAGACGGCGCTGTTGGGCACGGGCTGCGGCAGCATGGCCGTAGGGACCCCCAGAATGCCGCACAGCTCCTCATCCCAGGCCAGGCGGTGGATATCAAAAAGCATGGTGCGGCTGGCGTTGGCGTAGTCGGTGACATGCCGGCCGGTGAGCTTCCAGATCAACCAGCTCTCCACGGTACCGAACAGCACCTCGCCCCGTTCGGCCCGGCGGCGGACGCCGGGCACATTGTCCAGTATCCAGCGGATCTTGCTGCCGGAGAAGTAGGCGTCGATCAGCAGCCCCGTGGCCGAGCGGATGCGCTCCTCCAGCCCCCGGCGCTTCAGCTCCTCACACAGCTCCGCCGTCCGGCGGCACTGCCAGACGATGGCGTTGTACACCGGTTCACCGGTGGCCTTATCCCAGAGGATCGTCGTCTCCCGCTGGTTGGTGACGCCGATCCCCGCCACGCTGCCCTCCGGCAGCCGGGCGATGACCTCCGCCGCGGCGCGGCGCTGGGTATCCCATATCTCCATGGGGTCGTGCTCCACCCACCCCGCCTGGGGATAGTGCTGGGGCAGGGACTGCTGGCTTAGGGCGGCGATATTCCCCGACCGGTCAAAGGCGATGGCGCGGGAGCTGGTGGTGCCCTGATCCAGCGCCAATATGTACTGCGACATGGCGAACCCTCTTTTCATTTCCGGATTTTTGTGGTACACTGTATGATGATAAGAATTATACCATGAAAGGAGCGGATACACCATGACAAATTTGAGTGAATTCACGTTTCTGTCCAGCGACGGCAAGACCCAGCTCCACGGGATGCTGTGGGAGCCGGAGGGCGTGGCCGTCCGCGCTGTACTGCAGATCTGTCACGGCGTGGCCGAGCACATCGCCCGGTACGACGGCTTTGCCCGGGCGCTGAACGAGCAGGGCATCGTTGTGGCCGGACACGACCACTTAGGCCACGGCAAGTCGCTTCCGGAGGGCGGAACGCCGGTGTATTTCGGTCAGGGCAGCACATGGAATACGGTGGTGGACGATATCTATATCCTGCACCAGCGGCTGAAGCAGCGCTATCCTGATGTGCCGCTGTGCATCATGGGCCACAGCATGGGCTCCTTCCTGACCCGGAC
>ERZ773258.2484-NODE-2484-length-11359-cov-11.947452_pt1 | contig 11359 bp, 7 predicted proteins | sample MGYA00511962_ERZ773258 | MGnify/ENA primary metagenome ERZ773258 (study PRJEB29015, sample SAMEA2737755) | human gut metagenome | biome: human gut; feature: human-associated habitat; material: faeces | place: China | collected 2012 ... | reverse complement strand
TGAGTAATAATATGGATCTTGGATACGATATGTTCTGCTATCAATGTGAACAGACAGCCGGCGGAAAAGGCTGCACTAAACTCGGCGTATGCGGAAAGACGCCAGAAATAGCCAATCTTCAGGATTTGCTTATCTATCAGCTGAAAGGTATCAGCTTCTATGCCAGACATATTCTGGATTCAGGACTTAATGTTGACAAATCTGTTGTCAGCTTTATTGAGAATTGTCTTTTTACCACTCTTACCAATGTTAATTTCAATGTAGATGACCATGTCCATCTTCTTAAACAATCCCAGGACATCAAAAATAATCTGAAAAATATAGTAGGGACAACTGATTATATTACCCCATCTGCTGCATACGAACTGCCAGAAACTAAAGCTGATATGCTGCGTGACGCGCCAATGGCAGGCATTATGTACGACAAAACTCTGGATCCTGATATCCGCTCATTAAGACAGACTATTCTTTATGGTCTTAAAGGAATAAGCGCCTACGGTCATCAGGCAAGGGAACTTTCATACTATAGTGATAATGTTGACAATTTCTATATCATTGCACTCGAAGCAATAACAGATAACACCCTGACTGTCGAAGAACTTATCCGTCTGACTCTTAAAACAGGTGATATGGCTATTGAGATAATGAAAAAACTTGATGAAGCAAACACAACCATATATGGTAATCCATCACCACACCCGGTCAACGTTCACATTAAGAAAGGTCCCTTCATCATTATTTCCGGTCATGACCTTAAAGACCTTGAAATGCTTCTTAAACAGACCGAAGGACTTGGCATTAATATATATACCCACGGGGAAATGCTCCCTTCCCATGGTTATGAAGGTCTTAAAAAATATAAGCATCTTGCAGGTAATTTTGGCGGTGCATGGCAGGACCAGCAGAAACAGTTTGATAATCTTCCCGGCTGTATCCTTATGACAACCAATTGTCTCATGCGTCCAAGAGACACATATAAAGACCGTATATATTCTACTAATGTTGTAGGCTGGGATGGCATAAAATATATAGAAAAGAAGCCTGACGGTGAAAAGGATTTTTCTGAAATCATAAAACAGTCTCTTGAACTTGGAGGCTTTACCGAAGAACAGGAAGTAAAAGAAATTCTAGTAGGATTCGGACATGAAGCTGCTCTGTCTCATGCAGGTGAACTTGTTGAAGCCGTAAAATCAAAACAGATACGACATTTTTTCCTGATTGGTGGCTGTGATGGTGCAAGACCTGGCAGAAGTTATTTTACTGATTTTGCCACTATGGTTCCTGATGACTGCATGATTCTCACTCTTGCATGCGGCAAATATCGTTTCAATAAGCTTGATTTCGGCACAGTTGCCGGACTTCCAAGGCTTCTTGATATCGGACAGTGTAATGATGTATATTCTGCTATTCTTATTGCCAATGCCCTTGCAGATGCATTTGATACAGATGTCAATGGACTTCCTTTATCTCTTATTGTTTCATGGTATGAGCAGAAGGCTGTTGCAGACCTTCTCGCCCTGTTAAGCCTTGGCATTAAGAATATTTATCTTGGTCCGACACTTCCAGCATTCTTAAGCCCTAATGTATTACAGTACCTTGTAGACACTTTCCAGTTAAGACTTATAAGCAATCCGGAAGATGACATTAAGACATGTCTTGGACAGGCTGTTTAAATGTTCCTCCTAAAAAGGCTGCCACAAAGTGACAGCCTTACATACCTCATTAACATTCTTATAATTCTGCCAGTCCGGCAAGTGCAACATATTTTTCTGATACTGTAAACCATGTAGGGAAATCTGTTATTCCTGACTGTGGCAGATTAAATATCCGCTGGAATTCCTTAACCGCCGCTGCTGTCTGCTCACCATATATTCCATCAGTACTTAGGACCGGAATAGAACTATAATACTCTCCTATAAGGTTAAGCTGTTCCTGAAGCTGTCTTACCTTCTGTCCTGATGAACCTATATCAAGATTAGTTCCCGGCCATGAATAAGGAATTCCGCTTATCTGTTCTGCCGCATTAATATACACATCCTGACCATAATAATATCTTAATATATCAATCGATGAATAATTCTGATCTCCCAGATACTTGCTTCCCCACTGGGAAAGTCTGTTAGGACATGTCACCCTCTTTCCATCACAATACTGTGTAAGTATTGGCTGCTTCACATTAGGTCTTGATATGTAATTGTCAAATATATCATCTACTACCTGTGATATACTTTCGAACACATTTCTTCCATTAACCCATTTCTGGTCATATGCAGTTGATGATGTTATTGTAAAATCATAAAATTTGTTTCTGTACCATTCTGTATATACCCGGTTTAATGTAAATGACATAATAGCAAGCACATTTGCCTCAATTGTCTGCCTCGGCCATGTTGAATATATCTCAGAGCTTGCTACATTCTTAATATAATCCTTATAAGTAACATAATAATTATCTGCCTCAGTATCTTTAGGCGGTCCGTCATGTACAACTACAATTTCAGGAACAACAACTCTGTCAAGCACAATTTCACCCGACTGACCCATAGGCTTAATCTCTTCTTCATCAATCTTAGGTGGGTAATCTCCATATAATGTGTTAACAGGTATGACTATATTATTCTGTGAATTATCCCTTGCAGACATCTTTACATTCTGAATGCTTAGCTCCCCCGAAAACATATCACTGCCTGATATATTTACATTATCAAATCCTGGCGCACTTACAGCTATGTCATACTCTGAAAATGGCTGCCTGTTCCCCGGTTCCATGCTATATTCAATTGGAGGTGTTCTTAAGTCGTTAAATATACTTATCCCGTCTCCATCTGTACCACTTTCTCCTATTATATTATCAGGATTTCCTGTATACGACAGTCTTACAGCCGCTCCTTTAATTGGCACATTTTCTTCATTGACAACACTTACCTTCAATCGGCCTTTATCAATATTATTTTCTGGCACTTCAAATGTATGTACATATCCAACGTTCATAATCTGTCCTCTTTCTCATCTTAAGATAAATATATGTGACAGGTACGCTTATTATGTCTTTTGCATACAATAATATGATTAATGTTATTGGAGATATTATGGCTCAATATAAGATTGCTGTAGATGCCGGACACGGCGGTAGCGACTATGGTGCAACATATAATGGCAGAGCTGAGAAAGATGACAACTTAAAGCTCGCTCTTGCCGTAGGTGATATATTAGAAAAAAATGGTATTGACGTTGTGTACACCCGTACTACTGATGAATATGAGACACCTTTTAAAAAAGCGACTGATGCCAATGATGCTAAGGCTGATTATTTTGTTTCAATCCACAGAAATTCATCCCCTACGCCTAACCAGTACACAGGCGTGGAAACTCTTGTTTACAATAATTCCGGTATTAAATCACAGATGGCTGCCAATATCAATTCTGAGCTGGAAAAGGCTGGCTTTAAAAATCTTGGAATTACCGAACGTCCTAACCTTGTTGTACTCAAACGGACAAAAATGCCTGCCGTACTTGTAGAAGCCGGCTTTATTAACAACGATAAAGATAATGAAACATTTGATAAGAACTTTAACCAGATTGCAAATGGAATCGCAGATGGCATTCTTAAGACCCTTGGAATTAAACCAAAGACAAATAATACTACTGCACAGGCTGCTTCAGGTGAAGTCTCATCAGTGAAATCAGATTCTGCCAAATCCGCTGAAATCATGCCTGCTGCATGCGAAAAAAAGTCTGCATCTCCTGCTAAACCAGCATGTAACTGTGATGACGACCTCTCTCCTGAGCCACTTTATCGTGTTCAGGTTGGTGCCTACCGCAATAAAAATAATGCAGACCGCATGCTTAATTCCCTGCTTATTGAAGGCTTCCCGGCTTTTATTATATATGAAAATGACTATTATAAAGTTCAGGTCGGTGCTTTCAGACAGCTTTCCAACGCCATTAAAATGGAGCAGAAGCTGCGTAAATTCCGATACAACACATATATTGTATACTCATAAATATACGCTGCTCCATTGAATTATTTAACACTGTATATTATGCTCTGTACTTCATCATCCTTCATAACGAACGAAAGTCTGGTGTTACCTGATTCATACAGAAGCTGTCCGTCAGCTTCTGTATAATCACTTCCATATGCTGATAAAACCTTATCTTTCTTATCGCCAATACGGACACCTTCTTTAGTCTTAACAGCATCATCCATAAGTGTTATAGAATAAAGCTTATCATTTCCGTCCTTCTGATATCCCTGTAGAGTTACGCTATCATAGTAATAAAATTTGTCCATTCCTTCAAATGCACAGCTTTTAGCCTCATAGTAACCACCAGAAGGTTCTCCAAGCTTAGATGTATATTCTGTAAGATCGCCATCTGTCTTTAACTCTATGCCTTTTAATTCAAATGAATACTTACTTTCCGTCTGCTGTGATGCAACTGGCTTTTCCTGACTATTATCTGGCAGTGTTGATGCACTTCCACATGCTGCCATCATAACTCCTGCTGCAAGTACTGCCGCTAACATTAAACTCTTCTTTCTCATAATCAATCTCCCTGTTTCTCTTCGTAATATTTATTAACTATTGACTGCCATGCATTCTTATATGATTCATCCTGTCTATGGTCAGTAAGCCTGAAATTCTTAACAAGCTGTTCCCCAAGATATAATGACAGCTTCTCAGCTCCTTCCACATTAAGATGCTGTCCATAGTCAAATGTATCAGTAGTATAGTCTATACCTATATTTCCAGCCTCATTAATTGTATTAAGATATAGTATTCCATGCTCATACGCATAATCACTAACCTGCTTATCCCACTCATCATACCAGTGAGGATATACACTCGGTGCTTTCATAAGAACAAGATTAATACCATTATCTTTACAAAGTGAATATATCTTATCAAGATATTCCATATTCCTGTCACTGAATGTATAATTAGCAAGTGGTGCAGCTTTTGGTATGGTCTTAACTGGTCTTACTCCCTTCTGCATAAGATAACCGTTAGTTGTGACGGATGGTGTTTTCCACATATATCTGAAATCCTCTGATGACAATTCACTCCATCTTGAGTGATATCTCAACAGTGGAAATATATAGCTAGCCATATTCTCATCTTCTGTCATTGACTCCCTTATAGAAGCTATCTTATACTTTGAAAGCTTCATGCCATCCAGTGTCATTCTGTTATAAGCCTCGCTTTTGGCATCTCTTTGTGTCATTGCAAGTACATTTACAATAACAACCTGCGGTTTCTCATACTTAAGCGTATCTTCGAGCAGATAATACGACTGCCATATAAGCTGTTCCGCACTTCCACGGATATAACTTGATATCCCGTAATTCTCCCACATTGTAACCGGGGATATATTCTCATATACTTCACAGTCACCAAGAATAAGCACATCGTGATTCTTTTCACTGTTGTAATATTCCTCAATCATTGCACCTTCTTTAATATCTGATGCATATTTAGGAACTAACAGACACTGTAAAAGATACAGACATACTATCGGTATTATGATAACTGCAGTACCTGTACATATTTTCTTTCTCAAAACTGTCTCCATTCCTTAGAAAATGCTTTCTAAAACTGATTATATATAAACTGACTTGACTCGTATCCGGTTCCATAGATTCCCAACACAGCTATAAGCAGAAAAATCACAAGAAATACTGTATATCTTATAATATAATTTTTCTGTGCAAGCTGCTCTCTAACCGGACATCTTCTCTCAAGCAGGCTTACCACAAACATTATAACCACACCTGCAAAAAGTACTATATAATCAGCTACTGATAAACCAATACTCCACATTCCCTTAGTGAATACAGCTGCATAATTACCACCTCTAAACATTGAGAAAAACATACGGAATGCCTCTGCAATATTTCTGTAGTAATCAAGCATCTGCAGACAGCATACTATAGCAGTAGTTCTTATTATCTCAAATACTTTGTAGTATTTTAACTTTCTGTAACCTAACCTGTTATCTGCCTTCTCATATAACGGCTTAAGTTCCTGAGAAACAAGCATAATTATGCTGTTCAAAAGTCCCCAAACTACGAAATTCCAGCTTGCACCATGCCATATACCTGTCACAAACCACACAGTAAGACTTGAAAAATACACTGGAAATCTTGAACCTACCGGCTTTCCTACATGCTTCTTAAGCCACCTTGATACCTTATTCATCCATTTAGACATTGATAACGGATAGAAAAGATAATCCTTAAACCATGCACACAACGTAATATGCCATCTTCTCCAATACTCCGCAATGCTCTTTGAAAAGAATGGTCTTCTGAAATTCTCTGGAAGAGTAATTCCAAACATCTGTGCAACACCAATTGTAATATCTATGCCACCTGTGAAATCTGCATACAGATCAATTGCATACAGCAGCATTCCTACAAATGCATATGCACCATAATACACTGAAACATCTGACTGTATTGTTGCAAGTCCGATTGCTGCCCTGTCTGCGATTACCATCTTCTTAAAATATCCCCACAGAATTCTCTCAAAACCATACTGTATATTAACCCACGAGAAAGCATGACTTTCAAACAGGCTTTTCTTCAAATCATTCCATCTGCTTATAGGTCCCTGTACAAGCTGTGGGAAAAAGGACACAAACAGTGCATATCTGAACAGATTCTTCTCTGCATCTGCAACACCGCGATACACATCAATCATATATCCGGTAGACTGGAATGTATAAAATGATATTCCCATCGGAAGTATAAAATCAACCGTATTAAATGTTGTAAATGTGACTATAAACATATTGGTGTATTTAAGTACAGCAAGTATTCCAAAATTAATAAACAGAACAATAGTAAGAAACATTTTCTGTTTTCTTAAAGAAATGTTCTTAAGCTTTTTCTTTTCATCTCTGGATATATCACCTTTATGTTCTTCTATGAAGCGTACAGACCTGTCTTTCTCCCTGCATATAAGCCTTGCACCTGCATACGTCGTTATGATAGTTGTTACTATGAATATTATTCCGCTTAATCCGGCATACACATAGAATAACATATTCATACATAACAGTACTATCCACTGAATACGTTTAGGCGCAACATAATATAAAATAAGTGCAACCAGAACAAATAAAATAAACTGATAAGATGTAAATAACATTTATCTTACTCCTCCCTAATATGAAAACTCTTCTGAAGGAGTTGCCGGATACGCGGACATATCTCTTCTATATATTGAATTTCCTCTGTTAATATAATCCTGCACCTGTGAATCTGTCAGCATAAAACATTCAAATCCATCATACATTCTTGTTGAATCAAAATGATACCAGCCTGTTCCAAGATTACATAAAACCCAGCTATGATCTCCAGACCTTGCGCCCTGATTATCAACCCATATACACTCAGCTCCTATCCCTTCAAGGAGCGCTCTGTCAACAGAAGCATATGTGAAACAGTCACCCGACACATATCCATTCTTCTTAATCACTTTTAATGCCTCAAATGCTTCATCCTGCCATTCTGAACTCTGTGTATAACTGTTTCCTGCATATCCAATCTTAGTATGTGCATACTTATATATTGCCCTTGCTTTCTGTCCTTTAGACATTGAATTATCTGTAATATCCTGAAGAACTGCAGCTACAACTTCATCAAGAGTTGAATAACTGCTGTTTACTTTAACTTCCTGTGTCTCCTCTTCAATAAAAGTAAATGTCGCTTCTTCTATAGTCTCATTACCATCTGAATCTACTGCTTTATAATAAACAATATAACTTCCCGGCTGTGAAGTATTAACCTGTGATTTATCAACCTCAACATCAATCTCCTGCCCTGAGAAATCTGTTGCATACACATCTGTCATATATGAAACTTTACTGCCTATATAATATGTCTTATCTGATATACCATGAATTACCGGTGGCTCAACATGAATATCTGACGGCTGGTCATTAACATCTGACTCACTGCCCTCTTCTGACTGATTATTCCCTTCTGACTGGACAGCTTCTGTCTTAATACTTCCTTCGGAAATATTATTCTTGTTGTTACATCCTGTCACTGCTGCAGATAACATAACTGCAACACTTATCAATCCATATACAAGAACTCTTCCTGCAAAATATCTGTGTTTAATCATTGTTCACATGCACTTGTATTATTCAAATGCTATTCTCCTTAAATTTTAATCATATAATTATAACTCACATCAATTTATATAGTCAACCTGTAAAACCGGCTCTTACTATAAACTATAAAAATGCTGATACCAGATATAGTTTCCAATATCTGATACCAGCATATACATTTTACGTTTAGATTCTTAATTAATCAGTATTATTCTGTTTTACCGTAAGTTTCAGGCTCTTTAGCTGCTGCACTCATCTCTTCTGGAAGACCTGTGAAATTAACGTTCTTAGTAGTCTTGGCATCATATGTATTAGCCTTCATGACTTCTGTAAGATCAAAGCCTGTAGTTTCCTTGATACTTTCAATTGTCTTAGCAAGAACTGACGGTACATTACCACTGAAAGTTCCTACTCCGTTCTCTCCTGAACCTCCATCAATAATAGTAACCTTATCAATGCTTTCAAGCGGCTTTGCAATTGCTTCTGCCATCTGTGGAAGAACTTTAATAATCATCTCTGTCATGGCAGCCTTACCATACTTAGCCATTGCCTCCGCTTTCTTTTCCATAGCCTCAGCCTCAGCAAGACCTCTGGCTTTAATACTTTCTGCATCTGCCTGTTTCTGAATTTCAAACTGCTTTGCTTCTGCTTCCTTCTGTCTCTGGTAAAGCTGTGCATCAGCCTTCTGCTGTGTTGCGTATTTCTCTGCTTCTGCCTGTTTACGGATATCTGCATCAAGTGTTTTTTCCTTAACAGCAATCTCTTTCTCTCTTAACTCAATCTCTTTCTCCTGCTTTGCTATATTAGCATCAGCAGTTGTAATTTCGATTGTTTTTCTCTGTTCCTGCTGTTGTATTTCGTATGCAGCATCAGCCTCAGCTTTCTTAACATCTGCTGCTCTCTTTAATTCCTGTTTCTTAATCTCAAGTTCATTATTTCTTTCTGCAATAGCAGTCTCAGCTTCGATTCTTGCATCATTTGCCTGCTTTGTTGCATTAGCTTTGGCAACTGCAATATCCCTTTCTGATTCTGCTCTTGATATCTGTGCTGATTTACTGATACTTACAACCCTGTCAATACCAAGATTCTCAATAACATTACCTTCATCAGTAACATTCTGGACATTAAAGCTTACAATTTCAAGACCCATTCTTGCCATATCCGGAGCAGCATTTTCCTGTACCTTCTCAGCAAACATCTTTCTGTCCTGAACAATATCTTCCAGCCTCATCTGTCCTATAATCTCACGAACATTACCCTCTAATACATCTCCTACTGAGTTTCTGATATAATCTTCGTTCTTGTTAAGGAAGTTGCTTGCTGCTTTCTCAAGCATTTCCTTAGAAGAACCAACCTTAATCTTTACAGCAGAATCAATGTTGACATTGATATATTCGTTAGTCGGAACTGATTCCTTAGTCTTAACATCAACAGAAATCATCTTAAGTTCAAGTTTATCAACTCTCTGTAAGAATGGAATTCTTAACGCTGACTTACCAATAACAAACTTAGGATTCTTTCTTAAACCAGAAACAATCAATGCCCTGTCTGTTGGTGCTTTAATATAACTTGCAAGAATAAACACAACAAATAAAATCACAACTACCCCAATAATAATTGCCAATTCCATATTATATACCCTCATCTTTCTAATTACTCATTAGTTAATAACTGCCATTAAAACCCAAGTCTTGCACTACCAGAAGAACTCTTTCCATTAAACAATTCATTATATAACTTATCACTGAAAACATTAGATAAAACATTTAAATTCTTCATAAGCTCATATGCCAGTGTTGTGCTCTGGGTCTCTGTAAGATTAGCAAGATTGTAAGCACCTGAATAATCTGATGCAGAATATTTTAACTTGCTGAATTCTTTCTGTGTTGCTTCACCTGAAAGTTTCATATCTATATTGCTGTCATCAATATTGCTGTTCACATAAAGATTATCAATCTTAACTGTTGTTCCTGATGAACTAAGTTCTGCTCCTGCTTTGATATACTCTTTATTCTGAGTCATCTCTAATGCCAGTGCAGCCTTATCATCCTGTGTCTTTACTGTATACTTCATATTAATATCATCAACATCAGCTTCGATAACAACATATTCAAATGGATTGTCATTACCAAGAAATGAGATCGCAACAAATCCTTTTTCGCTTGTATTATAATCTGCTGCATCAATTGCAAGTCTTACAATCTCATCATTCTTATTAATATACATTAACAATGTAACTGGCTGCATATCACTTAATGAACTCTCAATACTGCTCTTGATAGTTGTCTGTGAAACGCCTGCCATTGTAAGAATTGTCATATAAGAAGAAAGATCTTTACTTGCATATAATTCATCAATAACTGTTTCGCATGCCTTAATAACAGTCTCCTTAGTTATTGTAATGCTATACTCAGAAACCTTGATATCTCCGTTATCCGAATTATATGTAAATTTATCACCCTTCTTGTATTCACATTCTTCTGCAAATGTGTTAATCCCCTTAACTACACATTTAACTGCTGCATTAACAGGTTCTCTGTATAATTCAATATTGCTTGTATCTATTGCTGAGAAATACTTTGAAATACTACCCAAACTTCCATAAGAAAATCCCGAATCAATTTCATCCTCAAACTGTGCCAGTGAGATTACGAATGACTCTGAGAATAACTCAGGCACTTTGAAATACATATTATTGCCATCTGAATAAAATGTAACTGTAAGTGCTGTAGCTGATCCATTCTGTAGCTTAATCTCTCCTGCCATCTTCTCTGTTGAAGCATCCATCTGAATATCATATGTAACTGTATCAGCCTTGATATAATCTGAATACTTCTCGCCATCAATTGTTGCAGTATCAATCTTTAATGTACCTGTTATCTGATTCTTGTCTGATACAGATGTAAGTGACATATTATCAAATGCACTGCTTGCTGTATCCTCAAGACCTGTTCCAAGCTTCTTGATAGCTGCTATTGCATGCTTATCTGGTGACAATACATTAGGAAGTACTACAAATCCGAGTACTGCTGCCGCTGCAGCAATAACTGCTATTATAGCAACTACTATTGGCCACTTCTTCTTTTTCTTCTTAGGCTGTGGCTGCATAGGAGGTGCTTCCTGATATCTTGGTACATCTGCATTCACTGGTGGAACTGCCCCTGACTGTGGCTGTGTTCCGAACTGCTGCTGTACTGTCTCATTAAACTGTGGCTGTGTTCCAAACTGCTGCTGT